>QGNH01001732.1_pt1 | contig 12401 bp, 24 predicted proteins | sample 1735481 | NCBI WGS metagenome assembly QGNH01 (sample SAMN09239004, study PRJNA386568) | Viral metagenome, whole genome shotgun sequencing project. | reverse complement strand
CTCCCTGACCATCTCGTATGTGTCACCCTCTTGAATCATTTTCTGCGCTTCTTTCATCATTTCTGACAAAACTTGCGCTTCAGCCTGAGTATCTCGGTCGCTTAGAGTTTTATTTAACTCGTCTTTAGCGGCCTGGATGAGCTCTTCTTTGAGAGCTCTTGGATCAAGATTAGAATTTTTAGGATTTGAAAGGATGGCTTCTGTGAGCTGGTCATATGTAAGACCCATCTCAAATATCTTCAGTGGATTAGCCAAAAGATCGGCCTTAGAAACCATATCTCCAGTGATTGCTGGAGTTTGGTTCGCTTTAGCTTCTCTCTCTGCCAATTCCCTCTCTTTCACTTGGAGGGCGCGCCTTTGTTTAGCAAGCGCGGCAAACTGAGGACTCAGGGGTTGCGTAGCTTCGGTTACCGCTTGAGTCTGTCCACCCTGGTCAGAAATGGGGCTATTTTCTGTTTCTGGCGCTTGAGCAGCAATTTGTGGATCGAACCGATCAGGGGAAACATTGGTTCTCATGGTGATCGTTCGAACAGACTGAGGCTTTTCTCTTTCGTGCTCTTCGGTGGGGTTGACTTGAATCGGTGTTTGACCGGCAGCGATTGCTTTGGCTGCAGCTAACTTCTGAGCACTGGCCGTTTGCCCTACGTTGGTTGATTGAAGATTGGTTCCGGGAGCACCGCCAGCACCTGCTGGCATAGGGGACATTTTCATATGAATTCCTTCTCTCGGTTACTTCCGAGAAGTTGGAGGGTTATGCAGCTTGGGCTGACTGGCCTACTGCGTTTGGGACAAGTGGAGATGTTGGGAGCGGCTCTGGATTCGCTTGAGGCGTTGGGGCAGGCATCGGAGGAGGAGTTGCCGACTGGATGAGTGCCTGCACCTGCTTGAAATAATCTCTGAGCTGGTCGGCTTTCTTCTCTTCTAGATTAGCTGCCAGATAGAGATTCAAGTACTTCACAACCAATTGAGTCGCGAGATTGAGATCCAGGAACGAGTCTGGCTCAATGTATTTGCCGTCTTCCACAATGCTATCTAGTTGCTGATAGATGCGCTCTTCAGAGGCGTTATCCAGACGTTCATTCTGTTCAAGGTCAGGAAAGCGCATGAGACGTGCGCCTTCTTTAATCGTCAAAATCCCAGCCTGAACCAGCTCAGTCACCGTTTGAATACGACCAGCAGGAGTTTTAGGTAATGCACTTTCCGTAAAGCACTGAATCACAAAAGGATCTTTGAGGAACTTCATTGCGGGGAGATCAATTTCCTTAGTTCCATCCTTATTCGGATAGACCGTTTGATACTTGCCGTCTCGCTCTGCAATGTCTTTTGCGACCTCAGCGATCATGTAGGCGATATCGACGAAGACGTTGTCGTATTTTTTTGATAGAGCCGCGAAACGATCTGTAGAGATATCATCATAAGAACGGATAGCTGCACCTGAGTTCAATCCCTCTGGCTTCTGAGAGGTCGCCTGCATGGCAGACACACCACATTGCTGAAAACCGTACTGAATCAGCTTATCACGTTCTGCATAAAGCTCAGGAGCGTTGCATGGAGGAGTGATGAACTCGGGTTTCACTCCCTGCCACATGATCACGCTGCCCAACTGGTTATCGAGGTGGGCCTTAGGAACTCCAGAACTCTTCTCAACCAACCATTTTGGAGTGCTCAGGGTAATCATGCGGGCAATCGAATAAAGAATACGATTTAAACCCATCTGAGTTCCGAAGAGCTGAGTCGCTAAGCCTTGTCCAAAGAATCCCAAGAAAGGATCAGAATAATTCATGAAAACGAATGGGAACTTAGGCTTATTCCACTCTTCATCATAGATGATGCCACTGGAGAGGGCGAGAGTGTGACGACCAGGAACATAACCAGGTGCTTTTGGGTCTGGACCTGAAGGAAGCTTCCAACCTTCCACAACCATGACTTGATCGGAAGTAGTCCTTCCTGAGTCAGGACTATTGTCAGGAACAGAGTTAGGAGCAGCAGCAATAATCAATTGAGCAGCTTTATCGCTATTGGCAATCAACTTATCTCGATCCATTAGTTTTACTTGAATTAAACTCTGAGGGTCACCGTTTACTGCATCATTCTCGTCTACATAGAGATCGGTGATCATCACGCGATCAACAGCGACCTTACCGTCCGTGCCTTCATAGACCTTGAGGCATCCCGTCCCCATGACGATACAATCTCTTAGGATCTGTGTTGCTTTCTCATAAGCCTTAGTCTGATAGAATTCGCCTAAGATAAATTGATTGAGCTGCTGAGCAAGATGACGTTGCTTATAATCTGCCCCATCGGTCAAAAATTTGGGTTGAGGACGTGCTTGAGAGAGTCTGCTGACTAAAGTATCCGTTGCAGCCTGGATGAGATTGAACGTCGGCCTGTCATCGGGCAGTGTTTTCGTCCGGTCCATCTTGCTGACATTGGACCCAGCATAGGAATAAACTGAGAGACCGGAATACAATCTGATATCGACTGCTAGCTGTCTAATTCTATAGGTTTGATTCGTCTTTAAGTAATTAGCTGTTCCACAAAGCTCCATAGCGAGCTTGTGATCATCCTCAGCCTTCCACCACTCAGCCAAGATCGAAGACCCCAGCATGTCCGAGTTGGACTTGGTCTTCATCAGGATCTTACTGACGGCGTTGTCTTTCTGCTTATAGGTCTTCCCAACTTTCATTGAGCAACCTGATTCTCGGGATCATCATCGGGATGACCGCCGGCTGAATAAAACATGAGTTGTTCCGGAGTCAGCATCCCGTCTGGAAAATTGGAATAAGGATTCTCAGGATCGACCTCATCCTCTTGTTGAACGACAACGCGTTCCTGAGGAAGTGACCCAAGCTTAAGATCGATATCTCCCATCTTAAACGTTTCTACTCCTTGCTTTCGGAGCAGCTTTATAAGCTTTTCTAAGTCTTTAAGATTCTGGATCAAGCAGGCCTCGGCATCCGATCTTTCTTGGAACGAGACCGTATAATCCTGGACACCATGTCATGGCGATCTTCGTCTTCTTGTGCATCACCGAGTTCATCGCCCGAGTTTGCGCCGGTATCACTGAACTCGAGGTCATCTCGGAGGGCGAGATCATCGAATTCGTCAGGCATGCTGCCAGTAATCCGCTTGTCTTCATTGGCAACCATTCCACCTTCGGAATAGCCCTTCATTAGGCCCATCACGATTCGTTTCACCATGGGATGAATCGGATCGCCTCCACCGGCTCCTTCGTCTTCATCTCCGAGTTGATTTTCAACGTCGTGCTCAATGCCGGATTTCATGTGGTCGTCATGATCAGGCTTCATTTCTTCTTCAAGCTCAAGAGCGAGATGGGCCTTAGGCATCAAACCGCCGTCCACTTCGGGCTTATCATGAGATTGGTAACCGTCATCGGTGAGCATCCCACCGTCAGCCATCTTCTTTGCTCTTTTCTTCATCGCGTACGCCATCGGAAGACTCATTTTATTCATAATTTATCCTAGTGAAATAACTGCCGAGACCGAGTTTAAAACCGTGTCCTCAGCAGCACTTGAGCTGAGAGCAACCGTGAAACTATCCGAGAGAGCTGCCTGGATCGGAAGCGAGAAACCATCTGAGCCAGCCATCGTTGTAAACAAGGTAGTTCCATTCTTTTTAATCGTGCAAACCACCTGAGATGGGTAGCTTAAGAAGTTTGGATCAGTTGGATCGCTCTGAGAGAGTCTTGGAATCTTAATCTTTCCCGATAAGGTGTAATTACCAGCAACTGGAATTACGATCGTGAGAGTCTCAAGACCTGAAATTGCAAAATTCTGTGAATAAGCGCTCATAAGTTACCCACTCCGATCGAAACATTGGCTTGAATGACATTCAGAGCCGAGTCGGCTAGATTCGAACTTGAAAACACAACCGTGATCGAGTCAGCAGCATTGCAAAGAAGACTCGTTGAGAACTGAAGGGCAGATTGAATCCCAGCAACTGTAGGAGCTGTGTAAACTGTCGTACCGTTCTGCTTCACTGTGATGACAACACTTGAAAGAATAGAAGTTCCGGCAGCAGGAGTAACCACATTGACGGGAGGTTGTTGATATCCAGAGCTAGAAGGTCCAAGCCCTTGCCCGGTAGATCCATTCCCTAAACCACCACCGCCCTGAGAAAACTCAGCGAGAGTTCCACCGCCTGCACCGGCACCATGTCCAGACCCTACGCCTGAAGCGCCATCGGTCATTGATCCACCGAATCCTAGTCCCAGGCCGCCTTGACCCAAGCTAAAGTACGATCCTTGTCCGATGCCCGACACGCCCCCAGTAACACCCAGGCCCTGATCAGCTCCCGAGCCAGCTCCAAAACCATTAGCAATCGCCAGGGGAAGCGTTACTTGGCATTGAACGACGAAGGGAATATTTGAGACCGAGATGTTATTGGGGGGGATTGTGGAGGGAACGGTATAAGTCAAAGTACCTAAACCTGTTTGAATATAGTTAGTCGCTAATTGAAGCGTGCCATTGGTAACCATTAAATATGTTCTCCCTCATGATGAGGTTCTGAGTCCAAAAGCTCAAAAGCTGATCTGAATATTTGTGCTGCTGATTTGTAATCTTTGGATTGAAGAGCTGAATGGAGCTCGTCCATGGCGCTCTCTAAAGAATCAAAGTCCTCTTCCTTGTTCTCGTCGGGCTTGCGTTCGATGGCGTCTGGAAGGGCAATCGACCCAACTTCATCTTTCTTCTTTAAAAAAGGTAGCATTTGATCCCTCTATGCTGGTCAGAAATGGGGCTATTTGGATAATCTTGTGGTATGGGTTGGGGATGTTTAAAAAGGTAAAGTATAGGCACTGTCCCACGGAACTAGAGAAGCTTAAGGAATCTTGGAGTGATCCCGAGATTTATGAAATGATCAGACTAGCGGCTCGCGATGCAATTCTTTTTGGAGAAGCACAGCTCCAAGTCACAGAAGAGGAAATTGAATACATCCCCGTTAAGTTTAGTGGATGCTCTTGTGAGGATAATGGCTGAAGGGGCAGGGCTCGAACCTGCAACAACACGGCAGTTGGCTCCAGAACTAGGACTCGCACCTAGACTTCACGTCTTAATAGGACGGCGTTCTACTTTGACACTATTCTGGAATTGATGTTTTGCACCACAAGCCCTAGAGCAAAAAAGTTTTCCAAACTTTCTTTTTTTTAGACGATTGCGTGCGTCAGCGCCCTGGATGGCGAAAGGCTTTTTACAAAAACCGCATTCTGTCTTAAATTGCGTCCTAAGTCTTTTTTCTTGGCCATGCTCTTTGCGATGAATAACAGAAGAGAGAAGTCCTAGATTCTCGATTCGATTGTCTCTCTTTTTCCCATTTATATGGTGTATCTCGTATCCTTTTGGCGGGACAAAGCCATTCGATCTCCAGAATACAACATGATGCTCATATGCGTATCGATCACGGTATTTCTTTCCTGGATAATCTTGGGGGGCAATGATTAGCTCGTAAGGACCATTTTTCATGGGCATTAACTTACCATAAGCTCTTCCATTGAGCTACCCTTCAATACTCATACTCATCCACTACAATAGAAACCTCTTCAGGCCAACTCTGCCTCTGCTGTTCCTTCTTGAAATGATCCAAAGCCTGATCAAACAAGTTTTCATTCATCTTCTTATGCCACGCAGCTGATCCTCTGGCAATCCTTGGAATGATTGGATCAGTGATGGTTGGCCTGCTCATGAGTGCGTATCTCGTCTCGTCGTAAGCGTCATCTCCTGAGAGAGGATCTCCTTCGGTTGCATCGACCTTAAGCACGTCTTCTACTCGGTCCGGATCATGGATCATCCTAGAGACTGCATCGAATGTAATCGGGCAAGTGTCGAAGATAAAGAACCTAGGTTTCTCATCAGGCTTTCCACGCCACGCTAGATAATCTCTCAACTGAGCTGCCCCTTGAATTCGATCAACTACGGCTGGGACAAGATTGATTCCGTGCGTTCTAAACTGCTCTGCAACAGTTGGAGGCTGGCGGTCATCTCTAAGAGTGCTTTTCTGTGTCCAACAATCTCGACCAGCAACAATCGGATAGAGCTTTGCTGTGTCTGAGTAAGTGTTGAGTTCTTTCGCAAACTCATCAACTCGCATTCCCGCTTTGACAAGTTCTCGATACTTGTAAGTATTTCCGTCTTCATCCGTTGCATACCANNAAGGGTTTGATAAAGTGGACTTCTTTCGTGATCTCTTGGAAGAATTGTCCTGCAAAGATGTTCCAGTCTCCATATCGGTAGGCCTTTCTTAATGCTTCGTTGGGTTCAGAGTCGAGGCGGGAGACATAGGACGGATCAGCTGCCATAAGTGCGTGGTTATCGTCCACCAATGCTTGAATAAATGTGTAATCGCTTGATTTTTCTCTCTCATTGAAACGCTTTTCAACAAATAACCTTTTGAGCCATCCATGACCCACTCCACCCGGATTGCCTGTGAGGATGGCCCTGGCCAAAATGCCTGTTCTCGATGACCGATTGGAACCAAGCAATCTTCTAAACATAGCTTCCGGCCACTGACCAGCCTCATCAATTGCCAGGTCATGAAACTCTCGGCCCTGATAAAGATCCACATCCGATTCGTTATTGCAGTGACAGAACTGAAGAGTTGAGCCGTTGGGGAGAGTGAGGAGTTTTTTAGATTCATTCCAGTATTGCCTCAGTGAAGGGAAGGATTGAAAGAGAGGTCGTATGTGATTACCCTCAAGCTCAGGATACGTTCGTCTAAATATAGCTCCTGTTGATCCGGGATACTGAGACCGTCTAAGAAGCATAATAAGTTGTAAGCCCTTTGACTTACCTCCTCCTTTAGCTCCTCCGTAGAAAGTAATTGGTGTGCTTTCAATCGCTTTGAGAAACGCTTTTTGTTTCGGTTGGAGCGCGATCCTGAGTTCATTCATCACTCATCCTTACTGAGATAATCTTCCACAATGATCTTCAGTCCCAGTTCTCCCGAAACTTGAACTGCTTGCTTGGCTGAGTACATGTACTTCGCCGCTTCTTTCGCCGCAGCTAAACGCATCTCGGGACTGATACAAGGTCTTGCTTTAACAGATCCTTCCGGGTTCTCAATGAAGATAAACTCATCTGGGAATCCTGCGCCCTTCCAATCGCCCGCGGCAATATGAAGACAAAGCTCTAGCGGATCAATCTGAAGATTCCTTGCAAGCTCTTCCGCATTGAAGGTGAACTTATTCTTTGAGCCCGTGGGTCTTCCTTTTGAAAGTTTGTGTCCTTTTGTAAACGGCATAATAGTTGAGTATTATTTTGACGCTCCTTATCAGCGTCAGAAATGGGGCAACTAGAACTTACGAGGAGAACTTCTCCCTTTTTCTTCTTTGCCCGAGGTTGCGATTCGAATGGCTTCATTCCGCTGGGCGAGTGCTGCCATTGCTGCGGGAGTTTGGGCTATTTGAGCGGGGGCTACAGACTCTGACGGCTCAATCATAGGAACGGGCGGGAATCCACCACCCTGCGGGAATCCACCAACGGGCGCTCCACCTTCTGCTGCCATCTCTTCCAAGATCTTCTGCGTGCTCGGACTCTGTGCAGTCTTGGGAGGTCTTTGGACCGGGGCAATATACCCAGACGTATGTATGGTGGTTGTTGAGGGGATTTGAAGAGTCTTAATCCTCTCTTTGATCGCATCCTTGGTCACTTTGGGAAGCTTATGCTCAAGGAGAAGTTCTAATAGGAAGCTCAGTTCACTCATTCTCGTATCCCATTCCTTTTCTTATTGATCTCAACACGCCGAAGGTTAAATAGTTGAGCCACCTAGAAAAAGGCTCGGGTTCGGTTTTGGGTAATTCGGGCTCTACCGGAGCAAGAGGAGTATACTCGGTGAGTTGTTTGACTTTTTGTTTCTCTTGCGGGGTCAGATCCTTAAACTGAATGCCAGGCGAATACATAAATGCGTTCACAGCAACTTCTTTCTTCTCTTCGCCTACGGAAGACTTCTCGCTTTGTCCAACCGAGTTCTTTGGACGCCTGCGGATGGCTTCAACATGCGAAACTTCCTCAAGGGTTACTTCTCGCTCTGCAACCAGTTTCTTAATTGCGACGGTGTCACCCTTCTCAATTGCTTCTGTGAGTGCTTGAGAGGCCGCAACAACCTCAGGAGGCAATGGGCGATTCCAATGCTCTTCATCCTTCTCTTTAGGTCTTGCCATGATCGCCAGAGTAGAAGGCTGCTGAGCGTGGGGGTCAATTCCATGACGCTTCTTACGAATCTCAGCAAGCTTTTTGTTCTCTTCTCTTTGAGCTTCAGAGAAAGCAAGCATCTTAGCCATATAATGGGCATAGTTTGCTGACTCGGCATCTCGGATATCAACGGGCGACACCTTCATAGTGCCTAGCTCATCTCGATAATCCGGCAAAATGGGGACAAGATCCTTATCCATGATTAGTCTCGCAGCCTCCCTGGGCCTTCAGCAAAAACGTGGTCAGTGGGAGTGGATACCTGGGCTTTGATCTTTCCTCGGGGGGCAGGTGCTGGCACTTCTTTCTGTGTGGAAGACTGGGGTCGCTCCATTGAGGCGATGTTAGAGCTAGGGATAATGGCAGTCTTCCCGGAATATATAACGATGAGTTCCTTCTCTGCGCGGTCGTAGGCCAAGGAAACGCCAGCCTTATTGAAAAGCTTAACTCCATGGTTCTTGCCTGCCAGGAAAAGGGGATAGTGAAGTTGTGCAAATTCGAGAGTGATGATCATAAATACCTCATTTAAAGGGGTTGAATTTCGCATGGGGAAACTTCTTGTGCCAGACGGCCATGCCGCTCGTCGTAAGGTGGGTTATAGTATCGAAGGGAAATTGAATCAGAGATTTTGCTATGCCGATCCGGCGGTTATCCTTATGGGACCAGACAAAGTGGAGAACGCCTGGCTCAGAGACCGAGAAGCCCAAGCAGGTATGCAGCTCATCTCCGGGAAGTAAAGCTAGGCGAACTATGCATTGAGGTCTTTCTAAGAGAGCCTTGATATAGTGCTGATAGGTGGAATAATAGCTGTCAGAGTCAATCAAGCGAAAGTAATCGTTTCCAAATTTAAGAGAGCGCATCCATTTACTTAAAATCATGTTTCTATAAACGAAGGGAACGTCCTTGCCTAAGTAGGCATCTACGGAATAGGAAGCTTCTTTCTTTTCCAGTGCTTCTTGAGTTGTTCCGGCTTCCAATTCCTGATCCCCCATCTTACCTCATACTTCCTGATAATAAATCGAATCGTTCTGCGATATCTCTTTATTCCTTGAAATTCTAAGTATCGACAGATCTCGACAATTTTTGCACCATCTGCTTTCAGAGTCATTACGATCTTTTCGAGATCGCTATCGAACGCAGCGGTTTCTAAACAGACCTCTAACTGTTCATAATAAATCCTTTTTGCCTCTCTACGGTCTTCCTGGTTTCCCAGGTATCCAAACCGAAATGCGTGTGCGGCAAACTGCTTGAGAGTGCATCGTTCGCCTTGACGAACTTCCGCATCTTCAAACCCACTCTCTGCAAGCCGACGATCCCATTCTTTTTGATGTGCTTTGAATTCATCCGTTTGATAAAATTTCTTTTGCATTCGTGACGCCGCCCTGAGGGTTGGACGTCACTTCGTCAGTTGAAGGGGATGGGACCAATGCAAGCTTTGCAGCTTCTTTTGCTGCGTTTTCTGCATCGAGTCGGGCCTTGGCGGTATCTCTGATCTCTCGCCTCATCGAGTCCGCGACTTGGTTAATAGCGAACTTGCGCAGACACTTAATAAAATAAAGATCAGACTCAAAATCAACTGTAGGGCCCAAATGCAAAAGTTGATCTGCCAACGCAAACTTGATGCTCTCAGCAGTTGCGCCGGGAATACAAGCTCCTGAAATAATGCGGTCCGACCAGACATGAAACTCCTTAACTCCCAATGGTAGGGGACGTAGTTCATTCAATTGTTCTTTAATAACCTCTTTCGGCGTAAAACGAGAGTTCTTGCCGCGGAGATTTGAAATCCAGTTCCAAAATGCATAATAAATCTTCATGTTCTCCCCAATCTTTTATTATCAGCGACAACTCTTTCCATGAGTTCGTCCATCTGTTTGTTCGTTTCTTTTGAAATGTAGCCCTTTGTCATCATATCTTGGGCTTGCCTCATTTGAATTCTCTTGATATCAGCCGGATAATCCTTCAAAAGAGTCTTATAGATCCGATCCGCTTCTTGAGAATCCGTATCGTATGTTTTGCTCATGACGCTTTTTCCGGTGTAGCAGGGGTAGGTGGTTCTGAATCGGGGGGAAGGCTTTTGCTCTCGTTTGCAAGCCTAACAAGAGCATCCTCGTGGTCTTTTAAATTGTTTAAGTTTTCTTCGAGAGACTTCCTAAGGTCCGCAATAATTCTAGCGGTATGTCCGTGCATGATGCAGTAATGGCTATATTCTTGCTCTACTTCTTTGCGGGTTCTAGGTTTATCTGGAATGCCGCGCACGTGTTTTTTTCTCTTAAACAGGTCAACCATCGTTAATTCCCCTTTTTTCTTTAATTAGCTCTTCACAATTTGAATTCTTGGTTTATATTTAAACGGACTCTTATTAATTGCAATTAAAAAATGGAGACACTGATTATGGCGCTTGTAACTTCGATTGTTTCTTGGATTTCAGCAAACTGGCAACCGATCGCTATTGCATTGTTGGCGATTGACTCGGCTTTGATTCCCCTTTTCCCAAAGGCTGGGATCTTAGGATCGATCAAAAACGTTCTTTCTGGCGTTGTTCCTAAAAGCTGATGCCAATTATCCCTTTTCTATATTCTATTTTTCAAGCAATTGCGGCTGTTCCGGCGCTTGTTTCAGGCTGTGAGCAGTTCGCAAGTGCTTTAACTTTATGGTTAGTTCAAAGGTCTAATAATGAAACCATGCAAAAAATCGCAGATGCGGCCTCTCTTCAAGCACATGCTCAGTCGGATGCGGATCGGTATACAGCAGCTCAGGCATGGCAAGCCGCTCTTAGTCGTCCTCGCTCTAGCGTTAACTAGTTGCCGAAACTCGATTCCACCTAAGATAGAAGTCTGTATTTTAGATGGTTACGGTGGCGGCGATTGTGTGGAGCCGGATGGAACAAGGCTTTATCGAACGCCTTCGATGTTGACTAACTACTGGGCTACTTCTGGTTCGGATGAGGCGAACTTTGCGGGTTGGTGCTACCAGGCAACTCAAGAGCAGGTTCGCCCGGTGATGGAGCAGATTCAAGAACAGGCGAAGCGCTAGGCTTCTTGATCCCATATCGTCTGGCCTTTTCGACAAGAGTGGTTCGCTCAAGTCCCAGACTTCTAGCAGCCTCCGAGACATTCCAACCCGTCTGCTCAAGTGAATGAATAAGAATCGCTTTCTCTATTTCTAAAATACGCTTCTTAAAACGATCTAGTGACATAATTCGTCACTTTTATGACAAAATTTGTCACTCTGTCAATTCTTTTTACATGAATTGTCACTTCTAAGAGAATATAGGTGTCAATCGCCTGGCATGCGTGGTGCATTATAATTATGCAAGAGGGCATGCATATGAACGATGATTTCGAAATTGCATCTAGAACGGTTGAGAACAATCCAACTAGAATTCTTTTTCTAGTGAGGCAGTATCTCACCTCAGATATTGACCGAGCCGAGCTTTGTTGTGAGCTTCAAAAGCTAAAAGACATTGAAAATATTTACGCTGACAAACAAGGGGGTCTAAGATGAGCTTTTTTACTAACGAGGAACTTAAGATTATCTTCGCTAAGATGGAAGAAACTGAACGAAAGAGAGCCGCCAAGCAAAAGACTCTTTTAAGAAAACAAGAGGTCCGCCTCAATCCTGGGACTGATAAAGATCGAGACTGGTACGACAGACAAGTCGAAAAAGATAATTACGAGTCAGACTTAGAAGACAAAAGAGGGATAAGATAATGGAAAAGATTGTAGACACATGCTGTGACAATGAAGAAAACCATTATGAAGACGATTCGGAAGATCATCTGTGTAGACGATGTGGAGAACACACCTGCTCTGTCCGGTGCAATGAATGTGGGCAAACTGTATTCGAATCCGCATGCTGCGGTTAAGGAACAAACAATGAATAGATCAGAATCAATTAAAGAACTAGCGCTAGCACTCTCAAAAGCTCAAGCTGAAATCTCGCCAGCGGAGAAAGATGCGGAAAACCCACACTTCAGAAGTCATTATGCAACACTCACGAGTACCATCGAAGCGTGCAGGCCTATGACTAAGCAAGGGCTCTCTTTCGTTCAAGCGGTCATCTCTAATGGGGAAGGATTGGCTTTAGAAACGATGCTCATGCATCAAAGCGGTGAATGGATCTGCTCTGTAACCCCGTTATTACTCGATAAGCAGAACATGCAAGGACTCGGTTCGGCGATCTCCTATGCCAAGCGGTATG
>QGNH01000681.1_pt2 | contig 12411 bp, 29 predicted proteins | sample 1735481 | NCBI WGS metagenome assembly QGNH01 (sample SAMN09239004, study PRJNA386568) | Viral metagenome, whole genome shotgun sequencing project. | reverse complement strand
ACACCGGCGACCAGAGTGCGGCCAGCGTGACGGGCAAGGACTCCATCGCAATCGTCACCGGCAAAGACTCCAAAGCATCCGGGGCGCTCGGCTGCTGGATCGTGCTCACCGAACGTGATGAGGACTGGAACATTCTCACGGTGAAGGCCGTGAAGGTTGACGGGACGAAGATCAAGCCGGGTGTCTTCTACACGCTCCGTGCCGGTAAGGCGGTGCAGTCATGAGCGGTCTAATCGAACACATCATGCGCGTCTCCGACCCGCGCGACTTCCCGGCACCGGTTCCGGCTGGACGGCATGTTGCGAACGGTCCGATCAACACCTACGCGGAGTTCATTACCCGCCGTGATGCGATGCAGGCCGGTTGGGATGACGACGACCGCCGCAAAATGCGCCTTGAGTCAAGAGAGGACATCTGATGCTGAACCCGTTCGACCCGATGCCAACCATTCAGGCGATCCTCGGAATGCCTGTCAAAGTGCACATGGTCCAGGTTGTGCTGGACGAACTCGACTTCGTGCCTGAGTGCGAAAGCAATTACCACGCAGCTGGGGAACCCCACTCTGGCCCCGCTGCGTTTCTGCAAGTCGCTCCCTGCGAATGCGCGACCGGACTCAGGTGCGCTTCAGGGGTTGCACGTTTCATGGCGAGAGCCCGAGTTGGGGGGTCCTCGTGCTGCTCGGTCTGCGGCCTCGGATCGCCTGATGCCGACTTGCGCTTCATCCCTTTGGATGCCTCGTGACTGCGATCCGTCACACACTGGCCCGCCTTATTGTCCTCGCTGTCGTCCTAGCCCCTATCGGGTATGCGGTCGGGGTTATCGACGGGATAGGGCGATGATCCGCCTCGTGACCATCATCCTCTGGGCTATCACAGCCGTCCCGGTACTCATCATCACCACCGCCCTCATCTTGGCGATCATCAACCACTGAACGGAAAGAACATCATGCCGAAAACAACACCATTCATCCCCGAGGTAGGCGAACGCATCGTCCCCATGGTCATCGAGGAGAAGACAGTCAAGGGCATCCTCAACGCCCCGCCTGTCGGGACCCGCATCAGGGCCACGTTGGGCGAGACGGTCATCGTCGGACGGGTCGGCCGGCCCAGCCCGCACAGCCTCATCGTCGTAGACATCGAGCCGCAACCCGGCAACATCTACACACACCTCACCCGCGACTTCTCGCTCTGGACCCTCTCCGGTTGGACATTCGAACTCCTCACCGACGAGGCCAGCGAGTGACGTACCGAGTTCTCCCAGGAGCAGCGAACACCGACGAGTGGCTCCGCTCCCGCAAGCAAGGCATCGGCGCGTCCGAAGCCGCAGCGATCCTCGGCGACACATCATGGGGAACCCCGCTGACAATCTGGCAACAGAAAACCTCCGACGAGATCGTGGACATCGGCACCGAACGGATGAACTGGGGCCACCGCCTCGAAGACGCCATCGGCCGTGCAGTCGAGGAAGATCATCCCGAGATCGGGAAGGTACTCCCCGCCGAAGGGCTCATCCAGTGCGCCGAGGCCCCGTGGCTGCTCGGCACCCTCGACGCCATGGTCGACTCCCCCATCTACGGCATCGTCCCGCTGGAGAAGAAGAACGTGTCCGCGTTCGAGGAGAAGAACTGGTTCGACCGTGACGGGATGATCGCCGTCCCCCCGAAATACACCGTCCAAGTCCGGCAGCAAGCCTTCATCCGCGACGACGCCCCCGGTGGCTACGTCGCTGTCCTGTTCGACGGGAACCACCTCGAAGTGATCTGGGTCCCCCGGTCGCAGGACTTCATCGACAACCACCTCCTCGGCACCCTCAAGGACTTCTGGCAGATCAACGTCGAACAGGGCATCGTCCCCGACCCGATCATGGGCGACGACCTCGCAGCACTGTGGCCAATCGATGAAGCCGAAACGGTGGAAGCCGACGAGACGTTCCTCGAAATGCGGGAGCGGTGGATCGACGCGAAGGGTCGAGAGTCGCAGGTCAAGAAGGACATCGAGGTTCTCAAGTTCTACTTCGGCATCTACTTCGAGACCGCCGCTCTGGCCGTCGACGTCGAGGGGAAACCCGTCATGAAGATGGGGTCCCGCAAAGGCGCTCACCGCGTCTCCGTCGCCAACCACGACACCCACCACCCGACGTGCATCGAGTGCATCACCCAAGACAACACCTCACGCAGCCCATCCGCTGTCCTCCCGAAAGCGAGCAAACCCGCATGACCATCAAGACCAGTAAGCCCACCGGGAAGCCGTCCTGGCCGATCACACTCCTTGCCGGCGCGGAGAAGACCGGGAAGTCATGGGCTGCCGCACAAGCCGCGGCCTCTCCGCTCATCGCCCGCACGTACTGGCTCGGCATCGGCGAGGATCGTCCCGACGAGTACGGCCTCATCGCTGACTTCGACATCATCGAGCACGACGGCAGCTACCGCGAGATCCTCCGCAATGTCGTCGAGGTCGCCGGGGAAACTGCGGTGCAGGGTGAGACGGTCCTGCTCGTCGTCGACTCGATGACCCGCCTGTGGGACCTGATCAAGGACAACGCCCAGGTGAAAGCGAACGCCCGCGGCATCGCGTCGGCGAAGCGGTTCAACAAGCCTGCACCGGACGGTGACTCCCCGATCAGCATGGACCTTTGGAACGAGGCGAAGGGGCAGTGGAACCACGTCATGGATGCGATCCGCGCCCACCGCGGCCCGGTCATCCTCACCGCCCGCCTGGACACCGTCACCATCATGGGCGATGACGGGAAGCCGACCAAGCAGAAGCAGGAGAAGGTCTCCGCGGAGAAGTCGCTCCCCTTCGACGTGGGCGCCGTGATCGAGATGCCCGTCCGTGGTGAGGCGTACATCACCGGCGTCCGGTCGGTGAAGCTGCAACTCCCCGAACGTCTCCTCGTCAAGGACTTCACCATCGACGGCCTATGGCGCAAACTCGGCCTCCACGAGGTGGAGATCGGCGACCGCACCCACGACGCGCCCAAGGTCGACGTGATCGAAGACGCCCCCGTTGAGGGGCGCGACTGGATTGCCGAAGCCGACGCAGCGAAGACCAGTTCCGAAGCCTCTCGCATCGGTGCCGCCGCCGCCGTCACTCTCGGACCTGACCACGACATTGTGAAGGCCATCCGCCAGATCGTCGCCGACAAGCGCGGCATAGTCGAGGAGACGGCCGCGTGACCACTTCCTGGTCGTTCACTCTCGGCTACGAGAAGCCGCCCCGCGGTCTCGCGGCGAACGATACCGGGTCTCGTTGGTATCGCATCAACGCGACGAAAGCCGTCCGTGAGGAATCATTCGTCCGCACTCGAACCGCCCATGTTCCGGCCCTTGATCGGATTCGCATCGACGTCGAGTGGGTGGTGAACACGAGGAGGAACCGAGACGCCTCGAACCTCGGACTGTTCACCAAGCCGCTTTACGACGGCATCTGCGCATCCAAGGGACTGTCGGCGCACATTGTCGACGACGACTCCCCCGAGTTCTGCGAGACACCGACACCGACGATCCGATACGCGAAGGACGAAAGCGCGAGGTTCATCGTCACCATTACCGATTTGGGGAGCGTGTCGTGAGTCTCTTCACCTTGAAAGGCGACGGGCTTATCGCCGCGATCACCGCACTGGGTTGCACCGTCAACCTCGACCAGTTCTCCTACATCACCGAGTACACGGTCACCCGTGGAGACAACACCATTGCCACGTTCGATCTGTGCCCGGATGGTGCTTTCCGTTTCGGGACCGTCATGGGGATCGAGTGCATCGATTGGTTGGAGTTCTCGGCAGAGCTGCAGGAAGCAACGCAGCCATGAGCGCGCAGATGCTCGCCCTGTTCGAGCCAACCCGTGCCCTCGTGCACGGCATCGTCTCCGTGGACCCACCAACGATCCGCTGCGACGGGTGCGGGCATGAGGCCACTGGGGCGAAGATCGGCCTGCTCATCCTGACGTGCGGGATTCTGTTCAACCCCCGTCTGCCCCAAGACGGGCGCCGCCTGTGCATGGAGTGCCGCACAGCCGCTGGATGGGGCCCGAGATGACCGCCCCGATCATCATCTCCGGCACCACCGGGGAACTGAGCGAACGCCGCTGGACCCAGTACTGGGGCCCGGTCAAGATCGCCGGGCAGGAGCGGGACGAATGCCTCGCTTCCATGGCCAACAACGAGGGCCTCGTCATCAACCGCGAATGCCCTCAAGCATGGCTGGCCGACGTCTGGGCCGCCTTCACCCTCATCCTCGCCGGCGGGGTCCCGAAAGCCACTCACACAGTCGTGTGGACCTTCGGACGCCCCACCTTCACCCTCATCCCCAACCCGGTAGCTGCTGACGCTGCTGCCCTCTTCGAACTGGACCCCTCATGACCACCGCAACACTCGAGCGCACCGGATACGCCCGACCCACGATCGCGTGGAACGGCCTCACCGTCACAGATCTCTTCTGCGGGGCGGGCGGCTCGAGCTCCGGCCTTGTCGCGGCCGGCTTCAAGGTCCTCATGGCCGCGAACCACTGGGCGCAGGCGATCGACTCCCACCAGGTCAACCACCCGGAGACTGATCACGACTCGGCGGACATCTCGCAGGTAGAGCCCCGGCGCTTCCCGACGACCGACATCCTCTGGGCTTCCCCCGAGTGCACGAACCACTCTGTGGCCAAGGGCATCAAGCGGCAGCGCGCGGCACAGGAGCAACTGCCCGGCATGGAGGACAAGCTCCCCGACGACGCGGCGATCCGCTCGCGCGCCACCATGTGGGATGTGCCCCGGTTCGCGGAGTATCACGCGTACCGGGCGATCATCATCGAGAACGTCGTCGACGCGTACCGGTGGGTGCAGTTCCCTGCATGGCTGCTCGCGATGGAGCTCCTCGGCTACGAGCACGAGATCGCATGGGTGAACTCGATGCACGCGCAGGCGCTCGGGGATCCTGCCCCGCAGTCCCGCGACCGCATGTACATCGTGTTCTGGAAGAAGAACAAGGCGTCCACCCGCAAGCCCGACCTGCAGAAGTGGTTGCGGCCGCAGGCATACTGCGAAACGCACGGGCTGATCAGCGCCGTACAGACCTTCAAGAAGGCCGAGCACTGGGGCCGGTACCGCGCCCAGTACCTGTTCCGCTGCAGTCAGTGCGCCGCGATTGTCGAGCCCGCCTGGCTCGCCGCCGCTTCCGTCATCGACTGGTCCCTCAAGGGCACTCGCATTGGGGACCGCACCACGGACCTCTCCCCGAAGACGATGGCGCGCATCGGGAAGGGCATCGAGAAGTACTGGCGCCCGACCATCGTCGAGGCGAGCGGCAACACCTACGACTCGACCGACCCGAAGCACGCCCAGCACGGCGACCCGAACGGGTACATCCGTGCGTGGCCGGCCGAGGACCCGTTCCGCACGCTGCACACGTCGCTGTCGAAGGGCATCGCGTTCCCGCCGCTCATCACTGACGGCATCCGCGGTGAAGGGACGGTGCAGTCAGGCATGGACGCGATGCTCACGCAGACGACCGCGCAGACGAAGGGCTTGCTCATCCCCGTGGAAGGGCGCGAGGGGAAGATCGCCGCGTCGACCTCGGAGCCGATCCGTACCCAGTCAACCCGGAACGAGACTGCGATCGTCGTCCCGCTCCGCAACCACGGGGTCGCGAAAGGCGCCAGCCAGCCGATCGACACCGTGAGCGCAAACGGCAACCACCACGCGCTCGTCATGCGGAACAACACAGGCGGGTCTGAGATGAGCACACCAGTCACCGAGTCGCTGCGCACCATCACCACAGCCGGCCACCAGTCGCTGCTCGTCCCCTACTACGGGAACGGCAACGCGGCGCCCGTCACCGAGGCCCACAGGACGCTCACGACCACGGACCGGTACTCGCTGCTCACCGGCCCCGTCGACGTCAACGACTGCGAGTTTCGCATGCTCACTCCCGACGAGATCAAGCGCGGCATGGGCTTCGCTGCGGACTACTACCTCGGCGGAACCAAGCGCGAGCAGGTCAAACAGAGCGGCAATGCAGTCACGCCTCCGAACGCGCGCGACCTCGGCGCGGCCGTGGCCGAGTACCTCCTGGGCGAGCAGCTGGAGCTGGCCGCATGAGCGCGTCAGTCTCGGTCGCGGACCGCCTCCGCAAGATCGGCAATCGCAGTCGCAACCGCGATGTTCGACGCGGCGATCGCCGCGAGAGCAAACTGCGTCCTGTCTTCTGGGCCAGCGACATCCGGTCCGGTGTTCTTGTAGATAGCACTGATCGCGCCCATCGCGCTAGCAATACGTTCGTCGGTCGTCTTCGTTTTTTCCATCCCCGAACTCTATCGGTGGTGACGCCATGAGCGGCTTCCCGCCGACGGTGCTCCGGGCAATGAAGAAGCGTTCCAAGGGTGTCTGCGAGGGCTGTGGCTTGATGGAAGCGACTGAGGCGCACCACCGACAGTTCCGGTCCCGTGGCGGCCCTGAGACGCTCGCGAACGCCCTGCACCTATGTGGTTGGGGAAACCACACAGGCTGCCATGGCGTCGCTCACACGGCGGTCGGGGAGGCCCGTGGTTGGTCTGTCCGCTCCGGCTTCGACGTGCTCCTCGTCCCAGTGTTCGGGGTCGTCGACTTCGAGGGGCAGTGGCGACGCCACGACGATGCCGGCGGCCGCGAGCTCGTGCCTGTCGCTGACGCGGTCGAGTACATGCAACTCATCCACGCGATCAAGGTCGCCTGATGGCCCTGAGCAAGGAACTCCTCCTCGCCGCGATCAAGGCGAAGGCCAACCATCCGAACATCCTCATCTATGCGGTGCTCACAGGACTTGCCACGGCGATCGAACGCGGCGACTACGACACGGAAAGGAGGACTGATGCCACGAGATAAACGTCTGTTCATGACCTTCCCGAATGACTTCTGGCAGCACCCGAAGATCGCACCCCTGTCCGATGCTGCGTTCCGCGCGTTCGTGGAGCTGAACGGCTACTCGAGGATGCAGGACCTGGACGGCAGTGTTCCGGTCGCGTTCGCCCGCCGCCAGTGGAAGCCGAAAGCGCTCAGCGAACTGCTGGCCAATCACCCTGAACGCCCGTCCCTGTCAGTAGTCGAGGACTGCTACGTCATCTGGAACTACGACGAGCACCAAGAGACGAGGGCGACGATCGCTGCTCGTGTGGAGAGGAACACGGCGAACGGATCGAAGGGCGGACGCCCCCCGAAACGGAACCCAAACGAAACCCAGCCGGTTACGAAAAGAAACCCAATGCAAACCCACTCAAAAGCAGAGTCAGAGTCAGAGTCAGATATAGAGCTTGACGTGACTTATTTACCCCAGTCAGGTCAAGTAGGTGATGCCCTAATTCGGGGACTTGACGGGGCAAATCCTGTCCTCACTGCACGGGCGAAGCTCGCAGGGATACACGATCTGGCTGCGGTCCGGTCGCTGCTCGAGTCCACCACAGGGCGGCCGGTATCGCCTCGTGGTGCGGTGCTGCTGACGGAGGCGATCACGTCGAAGGCAAAGCGCATCGTGAAGGACGTCGACGCCTATGTCGCCACCGTCTGCCGGCGCACTGCTGATGAGGTTCGACAGGCGTACTTCGACCTCGACATTGAGGGGGTCGCGTCGTGAGTCTGGATCTGGTCCCGATCGACTACGAGCAGGCCGCTCAGTTCGTCGGTGAGTGGCATCGCCATCACAGGCCACCGCCTGGATGGAAGTTCGGAGTCGGCGTCGCGACGGAAGACGGCGTGCTCGTCGGTGTCGCGATGGTCGGGCGCCCGGTTTCTCAGGTCATCCAGTCCGAGGGCTACACCCTTGAGGTCAACCGCACATGCACTGATGGATACCGCAACGCGAACTCGATGCTCTACGGCGCGGTCGCACGAGCTGCATTCGGCATGGGATACCGCCGCGTCATCACCTACACACAGGACGGTGAAAGCGGTTCAAGCCTTCGTGCAGCTGGCTACCGAGTAATCGCGGAGCGTCCGGCGCGGAAGGGCTGGGACACACCGTCCCGGCCCCGTGAGGCTCAGGGCAACGAAGGCATCGCTCGGACGCTCTGGGGCAAGGCGGTGGCCTCATGAGCCTCCTGTCATCGGACTTCGACTTCGCCACCTTCCTCGCCACGTGTGACGCCTGGCGGGTGGCACTGGATCGGTTCGAGCCGTCGAAGGTCACAGCGGCGGTGCGGAAGTACGACTCGGACACGGACCGGTGGCTGGCAGCAATGTCGGAAGTGTCGACGGCGCGCATGGTCCGGGAACGTCCGCCGAAACAGGTTTACACATTCACCCCGGAGCAGCTTGCAATCGCAGTTGCTGTGCAGGAACGACTGAAAGGAATCGCAGCATGACCGAATCAACACCCCTCACCGAGGAGCAGGCAATCAAGGTCCAGGCGTTCGGCCTCGACAAAGAACCGTGGGTCGTGCACGTCAGCGGCCCGGACGACATCCTTCCCGCGGATGGGATGCTCGACGCGATTCGGCAGGCCCATGCGATCAACGAGTCAGCGGTCGGACCTGGTGGGTATTACGGCGAAGCGACCGAAGATCGCCCTTTCATGATGCTCGTGTGGGCTGCTCCCACGAAGGAGTCGTGGATCTGATGGTCGTACCTACCCCAACAATCTTGAAGACTCCGATGTCTGACCCGTCTACCCCAACCGACCATGCTGCACTGACGGATACGGAGTGGCGTCAGTTCCAGCAGATACCAGATCAGGGCTACTCGCACCGCGCGTGGATCAACCGCAAGATTCAACAACGCCTTACCGTTGCTCTCGAACGGGAACGGGCTGACAACGACCGCGCGGAATGGGTTGAGGATTTTGCGGCGCAGAAGGCAGACATCGAGTGGTATCGCCGCAAGCTCTCCGAGGCTGACCGTGAACTAGGTGAAGCGCGAGCACAATACGGCGCAGTCCTCGCGGACGCGCTCGACTTTGAGCAGAAGCTCTCCGATCAGGCCGCGACGATCGCAGCCATGTATGCAATCGTCTTCGACCCGATCAGCGACTATTACGGAGAGATTCGGTACAAATTCGAGGCGCTCGAAACGGACACCACCGATGCCGTGAACGCGATCAAGGCGGAAGCGCTACGGGAGGCGGCCGACGAAGAGTTCACCGAGCCATACCCCGAAGATGTGTTCGCCCCGCTCAGCGACAGTGACAACATCAACATCAATTCGACATTGGCCGACTACGACATTCCGGGTCGTGATCGCATCAGCGCTGACATGTTCCGTCGAGCAGGCAACAGGCTTCGCGCTCGTGCCGCTTCCCTGTCCACCGAAATGACGAAGGACGGAGAGAAGTGATGAGTAACGACGTGCAGGGCTGCTGCACGCCACGCTTCGGAGTCCCCGTGTCGGACTGGTTCCGATGGTTCGCGTGGCATCCAGTCGAGACAGTCGATCGCGGGTGGCAGTGGCTTCGGGTTGTGAACCGTCGTCGCATCGCACGGCACGACTACCTCGACGGAGGCCCGGACTTCTGGTTCCAAGAAGCTGTGACAATCCCGAATGGTGGTCGTGATGAGTGACGACGAACTACGGGAACAGATCGCGGACATCATCGAGGAAGCTGGGGCGCACTGGGAGTCAACGACCTACTGGAAGCTTCCCCAGAGGCCACGCGCTGATGAACAGGCCGAAGCTCTCATGCCTCTCATCGCCACTGCTCGTGAGGTGGCTGTCCTCGACTACGTGATGCGCAAGGAAGTCGCCCGGGTCAAGGTCGAGTTCACGAATCAGCCGATCTTCGATGCGGTCATCGCTACTGCTTGTCGTGAAGCACAAGCCGCACAACGGGAACGAGACGCCGTGATCGCAGAGGAGCATGCCGATGGGGAAGACCGGTATTGGGGAGCCTCAACCGAAACTCTAATCGCCGCCGCTATACGAAGCACCGAGAGTGAGGAGACCCCGTGAGCGAGCATGCCCTTGAGGTAGTGAGCGAATACGGCGAACTCTCCCTGCGCCTGGTGTGCCACGCCGCGAAGGGAGCCACGTGCAGGATGCGACCCGCCTCTCTCGATATTGAAGAGTGGACCGTTGACTACGAGGGCGACATGATCGACGCCGACTGCTGGGCCGTCGAGTGGCAATCCGCGGCCGGTTTCGAGGAAGGGGTGAGGTCCGAGCATGAGGGCGCGTGGGCGTCCATTCCAGTCGTCCTCGGCTATGACGAGGGCGTGCTCGTGCATCCAGAGGGTGAGCGCACACCGTTGGAAGGACTTGAATCGACCGAGAGTGAGGTCCAGGAGTGAAGTCGCTCAAGGAGATCGTGATGTGGCGGAAAGAACTCCGTGAAGAGATCCCCGCATCCCTCCAGATGGCCATCGCACTACAGGCCAGCATCGACACGCTCACATGGGTGATCGACCGGAAGGAAACACCGTGACCCGCCGGCGCCCGTCTCTCACCTCAACGATCACCCGGGAAGTCGAACGAGCCACACCCGCGCTCGAGCGTGCCGCCGACAGCCCCTGCCGCCGCGGCTGCTGCTGGACGCCGTTCCAGCACAGTGCGGCCGCAACCAACTGCAAATGCCACAACCTCCCGAAAGGCACCCGATGAGCCTGATGTGCACCACGAACACAATGACCGACATGCGCTCCTGCACCATCAAAGGCGAACACCAGATCGTCTGCGACGGGTGGGCGTACCGGTGGAACCCCGACAAGGACCGGATGGAAACCAGCGGCAAGGAATGCAAAGGCTGCCTCCCATCCGAAGCGCGCCAAGGCATGCTCTGCTGGAACTGCTGGGAAGACGTGCAGGCCGCCCTCGGCGGGTACGATCTGCTCGCCCAGAAGCTCCGCGGCATCGACCGGGCCATCCAACGCGACAACGGCGGGATCCGCACACAATCGCTCGGCATCATCCCCATCCCCGCCGTGCGCCTCATGCTCGACGAACTCTGGGGGTACACACGCAAGATGCCCGCCAACCCCATCCTCTGGGTCTCCAGCGAACAAGGCGCCAAGGACGCGATCCGGTTCGCGCGCGCATTCCGCTCCGCCGTCCGCAACCACCCCACCGAGGAAACCGCCCACCGGGTGAAACGCACCCGCTGCACCGGATGCCAGCAACTCACTCTCGTCTGGAACCCCGTCACGAGGATCGGCGGCCAGGTGCAGGTGAAGTGCTCCAACCCGGAGTGTCTCCTCGCCATGGACCAGACGTCGTTCGAAGCGATCCCGCAGGTGAAGGACACGAGGAAGAGCGCATGAAGGACTGGCTCACAGTCAAGGAAGCGGCGCTCGTCGTCGGCCGGCACGAGCGGAACATCTACCGGTGGATCGAGGCTGGCACCCTCGGCTCCCGCACCTCTGCTGAGGGTGTCCTGCTCGTCTTATCGAGGGATGTCGCTCGAGTCGAATCGGTCACACGCCGTGGGCGACCGAAGGGAAGCGCGAACCGCAGGTGACACGCCGGAGAGATGGATGTGCATTTATTCGTCAAAGGCGTCACGCTTAGCAGTATCAGATGGCTAATGCCGTCCCGAGGAGCCCCGGTCACACGATCGGGGCTCTTCGCATTCCCCCTACACTTCCGACCACGCGGGCAACCCAACTGCCGCCCATGAGCGTGCGCACCTAGCGATGAGTTCGGAACCCCTGTCCCGACAAGGACACCCCAGCGGCAGCGCCAATGCGGCGGCCGCGCGATAGATGCCGCTCGTCCCCCGGGCCTGAGCGGCCACAACCAAATAGCCTCACCACTGGCCCGTCTCCGGCTGGGGGTGAGTGGCCCGGGAACGCCAAACGTCCCGGGCACCCCTCTACTTCGACGGGAGCGCACGATGCCACTCACCCGGGCTCTCGTCTGCGACTGCGGCAGTGCTCGCGAGCAAACCGACGATGGCGAATACCTCGTCTGCCGCCACTGCGACAACGCGTGCCCTGCCACGGAGGCACACTGCCCCAAATGCCGCGGGTACAACGTCAACTCGTCCCGCCGCCTGGTCCGCTGATGCGCTGGCTCAAAGACTTCTACCGGTTCCGCATCCAACGCCTCTACTGGATCACCATCCAACATGACGATGGCACAATCCACCGGTACCCCAACCGTGACCTGATACGCCACGAACTCACCGGATGCCCATGCGGACCGGCCGATTTACTCGCACACGACGAGACCGGATCTGATGTGTGGCTCACCGATCACCACTCGTTAGACGCACGAGAAGGACGCGAACGATGATCAACCTCGGCCCCACATTCGAAACTGCTGTCGCCGCCGCAATCGGCATCGACCCCGCAACGTTCGACCCCGGCTCACTCCAAATCGACTTGATCAACCCCGACGGCGCCCCAACGATGATCCGCTTCACCATCCACTTCACCATCGACACCCCCACACTGCAGACGCTCATCAAGGGAACACTCCCCAAGTGACCGACCCTTGGCGCTGCCCAGTGTGCGGGAAACACCACCCAGTGCCA
>QGNH01000765.1_pt3 | contig 12438 bp, 20 predicted proteins | sample 1735481 | NCBI WGS metagenome assembly QGNH01 (sample SAMN09239004, study PRJNA386568) | Viral metagenome, whole genome shotgun sequencing project. | reverse complement strand
TGAAACGTAGAGACAAGCGCTCAGCTAGACAAAAGTATGAAGATTATGGGTCTATCTGGTGGGAATTATATGATCAGGAATATTATTTAGAAGGGTTTGGATCACAACACAATGATGCCCGGTGTTCACCTAAGCTTCGACGCCATCAGTTTCACCCACAAAGAGATTACCCGATATATTCTAAGTGTCCTAAATGGCATAATAAACTATATCACATTCGACCGGTTAGGAGAAAGGAGAAGCTATGGTGTAGGAAGGTTACTGTATTCAATTATAGGTGGGATGTAATCGAGTTCGGTCATGTATCAGAAGGGATGCCTTACCCATCACATAAAATGCACAAGTACTATTGGTGAAAACGACGATCCAATATCACTATCATATTCGGAAATTTAGCACCTGATTTACTAGGGATTCCCTCCAAATCATTAAATTTAATTCGTTTTCGTAAAAATAAAATCCCACTGGTAAATTTATACGCTTGCATCTGCGCATATAAATGTGTGCAACCACTAGCTATACTTTCATCAGTATGTTGCATTTCTATCAATGGACAAGCTGATGACTCATCATAAGGATAATTAGCCCAGTCTGTGCTCATATCGCATTTTAACAGCATAACAACTCTAAAATACTTCGCATCTTCCCACGCCTTTTTCATAATAGGTAAAACCGAACCTCGTGAATATGGCGGGTTAATAAATATTGAGCATTCCGGGAACCATTTTTGTTGGTATTCTCTAATCCCGCCACGCCACTCATGAGTTAAATAATCATAATTTGCTCCGACCATTTGCTCATTTGGAACTAAACAATTATCACTATTACAGCAAGCATCCCAAAAGAAATGAAACACGCCGTCTAACTCTTTAAACAGCTCTGGTGGGGTTCGGAATTGATCAGAAAGGTTTAGTGCTTTTACGTCTTCTTTATTTGTCAATTTAATATCCATTCCAATATTTCAAATACAGTGATTAAGATTAGCATCCCTATAACAAAAGCCATAGGTGCTAACATAATAGCTATTAATATCCCGGCTACCAGATTCATTCGAAGTATTTGCCTAAGTATTTCTCACATAGCGGATCTAGTACGTATTTACCAAGGGCTGTGCATCCTATAATAAGGAACACCGTCGCTATCACTAACATGGTTGTTGATGTTATCATATTCTTTATCGTCCTCATAAGTATTAACACTAAATATAGCACACATGGTCACTAAGACAGCCAGAACCACTATAATTATTACTTCAATTTCGATTATTCTGGTGATATAGACCTCCTAATCCATCTCTCATCTTTACTGTTCGGCAAAAAATGTGCAACTAAACAAGCACAAGAACCCCTCCACATTATAGCTTCCAGATTCTTAAACCCATCCTTATCTATATTTTTTCCTCTCTCATAGTCCCTTATATGCCTCTTTAAACTCTCTAGGTGCTGTTCTACGGTATACATAGTCAGCCATGAGTTAGCTTCATACCCTAAGTCAGTCCCTACCTTACACATTCTAGCGAAGATCTCTAGGAGTTCCATTGGTGCTGCGTTCATTGGGTCTTTAGCAACTTTCTTTTCTTCTTTTGGTACAAAGCGTGTATCTACCCCTGGGGCTATATAGTCATGAGTTAATAAATCATCTAAGAATGGATCGTTGAAGATTTTTAATCTAGAATCATCCGTAAGCAACAACCCTGGCTCTAGTACAGAGCAGAATCCACTTACCTTAATATGTTCTGGGTTAGTGCACCCATCTGTACAAGTATAACCCCATCCGTACATATCCATATGATCATGCTGATGTATCAATTCTTTCTCTTCCTCATCAGCTATCGCAGCATAAAACCCGTCTACTGTTTCTTTCATAGTCTTATACTTCAATCCGTGGGTCTTCCACTTATCTTGGTTTCTATCCATTTTCTTTTACCTCGCCTCGTAAATGGTTCAATTATTTCTAGCGTATCTGGATGCAAATAATACACTATTTTTCCACTTCCGAGAGTGTATGCAATTTCATCATTTACACCTATACTATTTTCCCATCCATTCATCATACATACTATAGTCGCATCACAGCAATCAATCAAGCGTCTGTCTCTCTTTTTCCAATACTCGTATCCAGATGGGAGTTTAAAGCGCTGGCTCAAGTGGTGGCACATCTCGATCGGATTAATTACGCAAAGCCCTAGCTCGGTGAGAAGGTATACGCATAAACGACCTTGCTCTTGATATCGCTCTAGCACCAACTCGGGGAAGAGAGAGCTATATGGGGAGGCTAGGTAGTATACTTTATCTGAGTCTAGATCAATCATTTATACAACTCTTCTATAAGATTAGACATCGTATTATAAGGATCTACATTATCCTGTTCCCTTATCTTCTTGTTCTCATAAGGATTCATAACTCTTCGTCGCATCTCTTCGGCGGCATCGTTTGCCGCAGCTATTACATCCGAGATATTCTGGTAATCAACACCGTGCTTCTCTAAGTACTTCACCATAGCACAGGTAATCTTATAGTTCAGCTCCCCTTTATTGTGAGGATCTATGGAGTGTATTACTTTATCTAATCTAATATACGGCATTATTATCCACACTCCCCATCATGATTAGGGCCAAAGTTTTCTAGATATTCATCCGTTGCATCATGCGGAGTTAGACAAGTGGGTCCTACATAATCCGGTTTAATTCCTGACCACTCTTCTTTAGTTCGTGGAGTAAATCTAACGTCAACAACACCCCAACTTTCCAAAAACTTATTAATTAAAGTTTCTAAAGAATCAACACGTAGTCTTAGTTCTTGTAACTCTCTACTCATAGGCCCTCTTTTCATATAAATCTTCTTTCAATTCTCGTGAATCAATTCTCATCTTACCACAATGGTTGCATTTGTACTTGCGTCTAGGTGCTTTTTCTTCATAGGTATACCATCCCGATTTGGTCAGTATACCCAAATTACAAACCGAACACGATGACCCGTGTAATCCCTCGTAGTGTTTATTCATCTTCCCTATATAATAGGGTTCTAACATAGTAAAGTCTCTCTCTAAGTCTAGTACATCCTTTTTACAGTAATCCATCATCTTTTTTAAGATTTTTCGGTCATTATTTATTTCGATTCTCTTCCAGTATAGACCGTCCATAGGAATTTTACCAGTACCACCCATCAAATGATCTACATAATCCTGCTTATGACAATTCCAGTTAAAGTGTTTCCTATTGAGTTTAAGCATATCCAACTGAGGGATCGGTGTCAACGGTGGCAATCGAAGAATGGCCATTCTTCCTTGAATCCACTTGATATCAAATTTATCACCATTTTGTGTAACTACCTCATCAGCCTCGGCATAAACTTGACTGAAGTCGGTTAGAATTTTTTTATCACGCATTCCCTTCTTTGCTTTAAAGTCCCATTCAATACAATGAACCTTCTTTTGATGGGCCCACTTGTACCCGATGCAAATAATTTGTCGTTCGTCTAATATATCTTTGTGAGATATATTTCTCCTTGTACCCGTTTGAAAGAATAAACCAACATTATGGGATGTCTCTATATCTACGTAGAGACGTTTCCTTTTTGGGTTAATCATATGAATGGCAATCCTTATCTAAATATGCAACCCTTTCCTTGTTGCTGGGATACTCTTTACTTTGTGCATGATCTTTATCTGCTTTTAAATCCGAGGAAGCATCACACGGGTTATACCCAGCTCTAGCCATTAGTTCTTGACCTTTCATATCCGCAGCAATCTCGCACTTTCTATGCTCATATCCCTTCCCACAGGGGTTGTTATCATAGTTACCATTTATGATATGGCCAAATTCATGAGCTAGAATAGCTTCATAAAATTTTACATTCCCGGTGTTAACCATACCCTTTGTTACCTTTATCAAATATCCCGAGTGTTCATCATTCCAACGCCCAGACCAAGCGTTCATAATCTTCCCCCGAACAACGACAAGAGTCACATCACTCGGAACGCCATCCAATTTCTTATAAGACTCAAATATAGTTTTTACTTTAGCTAAATTCCCAGTAGCTCTTACATGTGGTAAACTATGGCCCAGGGATAGCACCGGACTTAATGAGATCATCACGAAAAAGATAAATATCTTGGCCCTTTGTAATAGCATTCACTTGTTCCTCAGTTAAAATATGTTTATTTATACACGGCTGAAATAATTGTCGTTGTTGGATCTTATCGGCCTCAATATAAGATATTGAATCAGATCGTTTTCCACTTATTGCAATAGCACCATTATGAAACATTAAAAAAGAGCTGTCATCCATTTTAAAAACAGATGGATAGCAGGCAAACATAGCTCCAGCGGAATAGCTAGGACCATCCACGACCACCACAGTTTGAGCCGCTGTCTTTTTTAACGCGTTCTGTAACATTGATAACGTATCAGCCTGCCCCCCTACATTATGCATCTGAAAGGTGATTACGTCTTCTGATCTCGCAAATTGGAGTAAAGTCATTAAATCATGGTAATCCTCTGGGGATCCGATTCCTGTGCCCATATCAATGAAATAATTCTTCCCTATATAATTCCTCGCTAGAGATGTCTTATCTTCTCCTATAATTGGTGACGCCGCATGTGCTTTAGCAGCTCCTAATAATATTCCTACCGTTACAATTGATAGAAAGGTGAATACTTTAAAATAATTCAAGATAGACTCTCCTTTAAATAGGCTTTTTGTGCCTCAAGTTTCTCTAGTCTCTCGGATCCGGTGCCATGGTCTTTAATATGCCTCTTTGACAAAGTCTTACTCCTCTCTTGCTCAAATGCAGCAAAATGAGCTATATAGGCTTCCATAGAATACCCAGCCATAGCACACAACATCATCCCAACATGGTCGGCATCATGCTCGGAGATAGGATCTAAATCACCAGTTAATACATGACCCATAATATGATGGGCGAGTTCATGTGCTATGATCTCAGCCACTGCAATATCATTCTTGTGTGTATTTAAATATGTGGAACCGATGACTATAACTCCAGGGGTAGCGAAGCCACCTTCATGTGAATCATATTCTTTCATTTTATCCGTGGTCACGCACAGTTGGATATCATGATATTCTTTTGGTACGTGCTTTTTTATCTGCGCAAAGATTCGTTCGGCCCTCTTCAACTCTGTGGGTTTAAGATGATATCGATGTAGAGTACTCTTCTTTTTCTTAATCTTTAATTTTGTTTGCTTCGTCAAAAATCACCTTTATACGTTGATTAATCCCTGGGATATGAATCATCACACCCTCTTTAGGTGTTACACCATCTATCTGAGATGGGTTAGCTTTGTGTGCTAAATAAAAATCTTTCCAGGGTACGGATAAGCTATGAGTCTCTAATAAAGGGACTGTATGAATGACTTCACTATCCCTAAATCTCTCTTCTAATCGAAGATCAAAGAAATATAGCTCTGATTTGCCGGATTTAGTTTGATATTTCCTTTGTATTCCTGGGCCAATGAATTCCCCGTAGTGATACCCAGGATCTAGTCGATATAGGAGAGCGGCATTTTCGCAAACAAACTTATAGAATCCGTGGTTATCCCGTTTTTCATCGAGCCATTGTTTTCTAGATCCAGCTCTAAGTACTTTCCCTAAAGTTGGATTATCATCTTTTACGTAAGACACATGAACGACTGCGTTAGTACCGTCAAGTTTCTCGGTAATAGTATAAGTCAAATTCTCCAGTCTAGAAATTTTAGGAAACTTCCTGAACTCCGGAGTATTCTGCATCAGAGCTTGATCGATCAATTCTCTATCATCTTTCGACATCATAGGGATCGTCCTAAGTGTTGGATTATCTGGATTCACGTTTTGCACCTCTTTGTTTTTTCTTAGGCACCTTTTTAGACTTCTCTATAGCTTTCAAAGAATCCATCATCAATGTATGAAGCACTCGTACCTTTTCATGCTCGGTAATTTCTGTAATCATCATCACCTTCATTGCTTTCATAAATTCATCTACTAAATGATCTAAAGCATAATACAAGACTACTACCATACCCACTAATAGAGTTAAATTTACTACGTCTGCTACTAAAGTTCCACTAACTAGCATCTTTCTTATCTCCTAAAAACCAATCACTCGGTATATATTTCTCACACCATTTAAAACCTTTCTTGTCACACCATTGTCCGTAGGTAGTTTTAGATCCTTTATTAATTTTATTATTAGCATTATAGAAAACAAACCGTATATCATACTCCGGGTGCTGTTCTCTCACAGCAATATGCTTAGCCCTATCCTCCCTATCAAACTCCCCTTTTGCTTCAATAATTATAACATTTAAAACGTAATCGGGAATGTAATCATGGCCAATAGTGTAGGGTATTTTAATTGATTCATACTTATAAGAGGAACCACTAAACTTTATCTGCGCCTCTACTGAATCCTCGAATTGGTTACGTCGTTTACTATATACCTTTTTTCTTCTAGCCATTCTGCTGATGCTCTACAGCAATCTTAGATACAGGTCTGTCTAGCATGGTCAATAATGTTTTAATCTCAGTGTACCGGATATCACCTGGTATCCGACCATGAACTTCTAGGTACTCACGATATACCCTTTCTAGTGGTAGTAACGTTGCTTCCTTGTGTTTATCCCCTACTAAAAACTGATAACACTTCAGAGGTCCCCATCCCTTTTCTATTCCAGGGATAGTGTCAGAGGAGTCTCCGTCCAGCATTTGATAGGCCAGTTGGTACTCACCGGTTGCGAAAACATGATATGCCCCATTCCTTCGATGTAAAAGGATTGAGCCCGGTGAGTCCACAAAGTATGGAGGTTTGTTAAACTCTGCTACCGCCTCATGCCAATAGTGCCAGCACCTGGTTTGTCTAGCATCTTTATCTTCTCCTATGATAACTGAGTGCTCCGGGTCTTCAGATGCTTTTATAGCGAGCATATCATCTGCTTCCATCCCCGACACAACCTCAGCATTAAATTTATCTATCAGCACTCGTCGTACGAATTCATAGTGTTTAGGCTTCTCCCCACGTGAGTTTTTATACTCTTGAATGGTGGCTATTTTGAACCTAAAGTTAGTCTTATCGTTGGATGTCAAGTAAAATTTACACTTACCACGCTTTATTAAATCAAACACATTGAGACGAAGTCCTTTATCCCTTTGTGTTTTGGTATACAGGTGCTTTTCTAATCTAAGAAAAAGTCCATTAATAATGGTATACAGGGCTCCCCTTGCCTCGTCCTCACCTTTGTCATTAGTAGCCCAACACGCTTTGTAATTTAAGGTGTCAGCATCTACTAAAAACTCGGTTATAACCATATCCTGCTGTGCTGCTTGCGCCTTAGAACGCAATGTCATCATCCGAGCTATCATCATCCACCTTACCTTTGACTTGTGAAGGTGTGATATAAAGCGGTTTACCAGTTGGGACACCAAATGAGTGGGAAGCACGTTTACCCTTTCCATCAGGTACATACTCGACTAGCTCTAATACCTTTATTCCTACCAAATCTATTGTCGCGCCTAAAGGGTACCGTCTAATTTTAAACTCTATTAGTGCTTTTGAGCCATTTCCAATCAGGATACCTTCAGGAATGGGATTATTGTTTTTATCTAGTACAAATGGTGGGTTCAAATGACCTTGATCATCTGAGAATTGTCTCTTTTTAAACGGAAACACGAGGTCACCAGTAGATACACCAATAGTAGGGTTATTCGTTGGCACCCCTTCGTCTGTAACTAGAGCGTCATAAGCCTGTTGTTTGATAGCCCTATTAGCTTTTAGCAGTGCACTTAATTCCTTATCAGATGGGGAATTAGGTTTATATACCGCTTGTAACTGATAGTATAGAGGAGCATCATCGGCATCATCTTTTTTAAGCTTACGCGCCTTTCGAACAGAAGCCCAATTTAGCACCGCCTCTATTTTATAGGTGCCTTCGTCCTGGTCAACCTGTGGTCCTGATTTAGTTGTCTGCGTTTGTTTCGTTTGTGTAGTAGTTTTCATTTTAGTGTTAATCTCCTAGAATTAGTGGGTGTCTGCCCATGTCTTGCCTATCTTAGCTTCCCCAGTTAGGGGGATGTTTAGTTTTAGGTACTTTCCTGCTAGTCCAATAGAGTCTATCAAGATTTTCTGAACTATGCAAGCGCTTTCGTCTAAAGTTTCTACTTGGTTCTCATCATGATAATAAATCACAATACTGTCACTTTCTGACAGTTTCCGGCTAGCGAGGCAGGTCCAATACTTGGACGCTATAGCCCCACCAGACTGGCATAGGGTGTTTAAAAGGACATGCTTATATCTACAAGGGATGAATCGACCATCTATCCCAATTATTCCCCCTGTCTCTGTGAACTGCTTCTCTAGGTCTTTGTAAAGATTGCCCAAATTGGGAATTCTAGTTAAGAATCTCTTTTTTACTTCTTTACCCAGTTTAGCTAGGTCGCCTTGCTTACCTACGTTGTCACACATAGTGCCTAATTTTACTAAACCGCCGCCATAAAGAAAGGCATACGTTAAATTTTTAGAGGACGAACGGCTTTTAACAAGATCTTTAAATAAGTTTTCATATAGATAGGTGTGAATATCACCGTTGATAATTGAATCAGTAAACGTAGGATCATTTATATAATGAGCGAGTATTCGCAACTCTAGCCCGGACATATCACACCCTACTAACACCTTACCCTGGGGGGTAGTCATAACACCTCTAATATCTTTCCCGAAGTAGGTCTCTACCCTCGGTAGATTGGCAACTATGTGGTGAGTTACTCGCATAGAGTTGCAACTACAAGAGTTTATTCCCATCTTAATGCGACCATCTGCTCTAATATTTTTTACGAAACCTTTTAGAACACCTAGACGATGTTTTCTTTTTTGGTACTTAGAAATTAACCTAAAGTCCTCAGATTCATGAATACGATCTAGGTAATCTAATTCCCACTCTTCCTTAGGAAGCTTAGGAGTGGTCCTAATGTAACACTTTTTGTTATGTTTAGGGTCTAGACGAGTTGATTTCACCTTTCTACCGAAAGGGCCCCATTCCATTTGCAGATTCCATGAAGATATTTGGTTTAACGGCTGCCATCCTTGCTTTAACAGCAAGTCGCGGAGGTGTTCTGAGTTATTTAGGTTAGGTACACTAGTAGTTGTAGACCATACTCTTAATATGGCCGCCTCCCCATTACCTTCAATCTTATATGGATCTCCAGATCCTATAGCGTCAGTCATCTTTTTAGTTGGGGAACCATCCTTTTTATAGATTTTAACTAAGATTTTCTCCTTTATCTTGACAACCGGAGGAATCTTTGGCGCTAACTGTTTACTAATATCCTCTAGTTCTAGTTCTAATTGAGATATTAGTCCAAAACAAGACTGAATGTCCAATTGTATCCCGTTCTGGCCTATCTGCTGGCATATCTGAGCAAACTCAAGTTCCATTCTCATGTAGGAGGGTAACTTATCAAACTCAGCCATTTTGTTTATTCTTAAAATAAGAAGCAGGTAAAATACATAACCATTTTGACGCATAAATACTTACATTTGCATCACTAATATGCGGCCATAGGTTACAAAAAGTCGTAAATGGTAACCAATATTCATTAGCTGATTTATCTAATTCATCAATAAAAACGGAATGGCTAACTACGGACATTGGTTCTCATTTCTAATAATAATTTATCATATAATTCTTCGGTAGCAAAGACGTCTGACTTGCATCTAACTAACATATTCTCATCCCACTCTAGCCATGAGTCTTGTTTAACCTTTTTATTCTCGGTGTGCTTCATATGATTCTCAAGACTATGACCGCCGGGTCTATCTGGGTAGTTGACTCGGGACATTACTAATGTGTCTATTAACTTACAATTGGTTAATCTTAATTTAACAATTTTTTCAATCAAAGGAATATCATATTCAATGATATTGTGGCCAATTATCTCATCACCTTTACGAATTAACATTTTAAGAAAACAATCTAATGGCTGGATCATATCATGCGTCCACCAGTGATGGTGAGCACCATCTAATGATACTAGAACAACACACCAAATCTTAGTGGCATCCTCTAAGAGCCCGTTTGCCTCCAAATCTAGAATCCACACCGTCATTTTTTATAATTCTTATATTCAACATTATAAAATAATATTCCCATACCTAAAGCGATGGGTACAACAATTAATAACGGTTGAGTATAAACTATAGCACTTCCGATGAGCATAGAAAAAGTAAAAATACCTAATGATATGAGACTTGAGTGTAATAATAATTTAACTTTCATATTACTCCAAGCATATGTGCCAACTGAATAGATTGTATTATAAGGACCAAGAAAACTATTATAGTCCGGATCAATTCGAGAGTCAATAGTTCGTTAAAAGGTGTCATGGGAAGTTCGGGGTATCCTCATTGTTATGATTCAATGGAAGATCTTCTATATAATTTAAAGCTGCTTTAATCAACCATTTTTTATGGTGAAACCCGCCATGAGCGACCTTAAGTACAAAATCTAAAACTATATCATTATGGTATATAGGATTTCCTTTATCATCCTCTTTAAAGGCCTGTAGATGTTCATTATCATCAGTAACTTTCATAATATTTGATTCAACCTTCCAGTTATAGGGTCACTAATTAGATCACAACGTGTGTTAAACACATTATCATTGCCATCTCTTTTTTTAAGTATGTCGCATTTTAATGTTCGTCTCTCACTCTCTTTATATGAACGTCTATTTCTACCTATAACAATGACATCTGCACATAATTTCTTTAAGATAGATCCGTTAGCTATATCTCCTGCTGAGGGCATTCGTCCCGTTTCCCAAGATAAACCTTCCTTATTAATGCGTTGTGACATCTCCTCCCCCGATAAAGCGTCATACGCCTCAACAGTTTCTTTAGCTACAGGGACAGCTATTTTTCTACCTATAGAATCTGTGTTTAAGTGAGCAACTAATATGACTAAAATATTTAATTGCATAGCTAACCTATTGAATATCTTCCCTGCCTCGTTTAAGAATTGGTTTTCATTTAAAGTTTTACCACCGATCTGGATATTCTCCCCGAAGATAGTAAGGTTATCTAAAACTATGACTTGTACATTATGGACATTTACAAAATACTGCACAGCTTGGATGATTTCATCTGCGTTAATTCCCTTTTGAGGGTCATAAAAGAATACATGATCTTGTAGAGAATCCATTTCCTTATTGATTTTATCGGGGTTCCACCATGGATTAGTAGGATTGCTTAAATCCATCTTTAGCCGTATTGAGCACATTTTCCGTAGGGTCTTATCTACTGACTGCTCGAGAGAGAACAGCGCAGTATTCCATATGGGAGCCGTTGAAATAAAATCAGTCACTATCTCATTTATTAGGTAGGTCTTACCACATCCTTCACCGCCTGCAATAGCCATCATGTGTCCTAAATGAGCTCCATAGGTTATATTATTCCAACTAGCCCAAGGCCATGATCTACCCATAGTAGGCTTAATAAGGACCTTATCTCTAATATCATTAACCGTCATACACTGCTTAGGCTTATGAGCCTCAGCCTTCAAAATAGACCACTTGAGTTGCTCATCTAACCCATTGATATGTGCCTCATTGGCGTCATGACCAGGTAATTTAGCGACCCGTACGGTACCAATTTGGTTAAATTCCTTGATAAAGGTAGCACAAGCGTCCCGACCGGGTTGATCCATATCAAACGCTAAAACAATGGATTGGTAACGTAATAGTCGTTTATAGTGCTTTTTAACGAATTTGGTAGCTGTGCCTGCGCCATGAGACAAAGTAGTAGTATGATAAATGTCACCAAGTAACTGATTAACCACCATCGCATCTTCGTGTCCCTCCGTTATTATGAGCGTTTTACCCCTAGGATCTCCATGTAAACGAGATCCGAACCATTCTGCGTCTGCGTCTGAGCCAATAGACCTGCAATCCTTATCAGATGGTTTGAGGTGATAGTGGACAAGGTCCCCATTGGGGTTAAAGTAGGGAAATGCAAGAGTCTGCTTTCCCATGTAGTCTCGAAGATATATTGTGCCGTACTTCTCACAGGTATCTTTGCGTATCCCACGTTTATGTAGGTCAATTATCTCCCCTTCTAGTGGTTCTAGCACAGATTTTTTATGAGTCTGGTTATCCAATACACTGGTATGTAGACTATCATTTGTAGAAGCCCCACAAGCAAAACAGTGGGGAGGACCAGATGCAAAATATACGAGGTTATTTCCACTTTTATCTCTTCCTTTTTCAGCACATTTAGGACATCTAGTTGTTCTAACAACTTTTGATTTCAAAATTTCCCACTAATCTCATCGGTGAAGTGTTCACTCATCATAACCCTTATGCACAGTCTTTTCTTCAATTGATTTGAGAGTCTCTTTTAACACTGCTAACTCTTGTTGTCTACAGTGGATTTCCCATTCTACCATTTCTATTC
>QGNH01000852.1_pt1 | contig 12468 bp, 25 predicted proteins | sample 1735481 | NCBI WGS metagenome assembly QGNH01 (sample SAMN09239004, study PRJNA386568) | Viral metagenome, whole genome shotgun sequencing project. | reverse complement strand
AGGGGGTGTATAAGGAAAGTGTCACTTTGAAGTAGAGGGCAGAACTACCACGAGGGGGGGGAGCCATGAAATATCGCTTAGAGGGCACAACGATTGAATCAATTGATACTTATGTGCGGATTACCCTGGGCAATGGCAGGGTTGAGGTTACAAAACGACAACTCCCGAATGCTGGCAATGTTGCTGAACTTTTGTGCCAGATGCAAGGGTATGCCCTCAACCGCGCACAATTGCAGGCATGCGCACGGGCTGCCGATGATGCGAAAAATAACGTAGTCGAGTTGGCGCTATGATCCTGTACCCGAAAGATTTGCAGCCTGGAGACCAGATTTTAAGCCTCGAATACGGATATCTGACTGTTGAGAGGGTTTATCCCTCCGATCCTCGGTATCCGCTTAGTCAGTTGGTCGACACGAACAGAGGAAGGCGGGATTTGACCGCAACGCGCATTTTACAGGGAGTTGTTAGAAAGGAGGTTTTAGACATGAAAGCACAGCATACGCCTGGACCATGGAATGCCGATGGGCGAGCAGTAGTGGGACCGTCCTCCGAACAGGAAATATGCATCTGCACATCAGACGACGATGTCTGCGAAGCAGAGGCGCGGGCCAACGCCATACTGGTAGCAGCCGCACCGGATCTCCTTGAAGCCCTGGAAGGCACAATGAAAGCCCTTTCCCGCATGATCGACAAATACAACCCCGACAGCATCGAAGCGGAATGGATAGGCACCGCGAATGATGCCATCATGAAGGCCAGAGGGGGGAGGCTATGACCCATACAGCTAAACAAATGGCCCCCGCAATCGGGGAAACAGTGCAGGTTCAGCTGGAGAAATTCACCATCCCGATGGTTGTCCTCGACGTCAAATCATCCTGGGGAGCTATCCGGCTGGAGGTTGAGCCGGTGAGCGGGTCCGGCAGAGCGTGGATATCAATCGACCGCTGCTTGGTCCCCACCCCTCGAAATCAAAGGAGATAACACTGTGAGCGAATCAACAGCTATCAAGATTCACCGCATCCTCACCGATCCTACCGCAAGCCACTGGCTGAAACACTCCCTGGAAACGGCTATTCAGCGGGACCCGGTGGACGCCGCCAACGATGCGGACGCCCTGGCAATCATCCTGCGCCGCCGTCATATCGAGGTTGAGTCCTCAAGACTCGTAAGACTCGTCACAACCAAAAGCATCGAGGAGCTCCAAGAGTTGAAGAAAGAGACCTACAAGAACGCTTCCGATCGCGGTATCCTCTCGCTGATCGCCAAGGTCGCGCGAGTCCTCGGTGAACAGGTGCGGCACAACTACGGCCCCAAATACCGCTACTCAACGCCCGATATCGAGATCTACGTTGACGACTACGGCAATTTCATGACTGTCAATGTCGGAGACTGCAAGGTTTGCGATACCCATCCTAATTCACGGCTTTTCGTGCCGGGTCCCTGGCTGGTCGCGATCGATACCGTTTACCCGCTGGTATGCGGAAAGGTAACGAGCAAAGAGATTGACCGGTACCGGGAAGCGTTCATGGAGCTCTCCCGGGAACTCGGGCTGGTGAAACATGAGGGGTGATCGGAAGAACGTAACGATCCAGGGAACCGACGGTAACGGGACGGCAAGGAGCGTCGTCGTGCGGCATACCACGGCAACCAGAGCGAGAGCAGCACAAGAGGCAGGGGCTACCATCATCATCAACTGCAACAGGGAATTTGCGGGTAGGGGGTTCGGAACGGTTGAGAAGCTGGCGCACACGACGCCCAGTAAGAGGGGGGACCCGCACCACATCATCTGGAGCTGTTATCCTAAGCCGGAGGAACTATGAACGATTTGCCTGAAATCCGGCCCTGCCCTTTTTGCGGAGGAGTTCCTATTTACGTTGAGGAGAAACCTGGCTTCCTCAGGGTTCAGAACCGCTGCACTCCTGATTGTGGCTCTCAAGGAGTCGGAGGTTTATGGGGGAAGAAAAGGAACTTTTTGCGAGAGCTGAAAAAGTGGAACACGCGAGTTAAGTGAGGAAAGGGGGAAGGCTTCGCGGCCCTCCCCCTTCACTTTATGGTGACAGTCGCTGGTACCGACTATTCGGCTCATGTCTATGCCCGCAAATGCCGCAATCCCCTTCGCATCCCTCGCAGGTGTCAACCTCCTCCTCCCAAGTCTGCTAAATATTTCGCTATCTGCAACTTCTCGCGCAAACTTTTAACTTCCGCCATCGCCTCGCGGTATCGCTTTCCGCGATTTCTTACCCTACGCTGTTCCAGCTCTACCAACCACTTCAGGCCGCCTATCTCTGCCTCATAGGAGTTAAGCGCCTTATGTCTTTCGAGGCAAATATGAGTCAGCCTAACTATTTCTGAGTCCTTCTTCGATGAGTCCCAGGGATTATTCCCGATATAGAAGCCGATGCTAGGCTTGTGGTCGTTCAGCCAGTTCACGATGTTCTGCAATCTCTTCATGTTTGCTTGTCTCCCTTGAGCGCGTCGGAAGTGGGAGTTGCCGGGATAGCGGCACGGATTTCGTTAATTATCTGGTCGCAGGCATCGTTCCACTCTCGGTTGCGCGGCTCGTCATCGCAGATAACCCCAGACGCTATCTCCACAGCCCTCTCCATCCCCGCCGCGAAGCCTTGGGCTTCGGCCTTGATAATCGCTATCTCTGCAGAAGCTCCAAGGCGCTGAACAGGATTGCCATCGTTCGCTACGGTAACGCGTCCTTTCTCCCGGTAGAAGGTTAAGGTATCATTAGCTTCTTTCTCGTAGGCTGTGACCGACTCCCTCAGTTCATCCCGCTCTTTCGCCAATGCGATTGATTCTTGAATGTACGGCTCTGCCAGGGCAAAGAGTTTGTCACATTGATGAGTGCTACAATCAAACTCTACCTGTGCCTTCAACATATCCCGCTCGGCCCGCAATTTACCAACAGGGTGATGAGGGCAAACATGGATGTGCGCTTGCAGATCCTCCCAACTGTATGCACCCTCTGCCGGGAATTCAAAGCCGCAATAGCTGCAAATCTGGGTGAATTCTTTGCGGAGTATTCGCAGATTCTGATCGGTCAGCCGCTCCACCTCGTCAATGAGCTGGCAAAATCTTCTATCGACCACCAATGACAACGGAAACCCGTCTCGCCACTTTTTCATTTCAGCCAAATCCATCCTAAAATCCCCCCTTAATTTGACTGAATACGTTTAAACGCTACCCCAAGAGACATGGGGCCGATAATGAGTGAAAAGGCCGATGCACCGGGATTGCTTACCTGCACCACTTTACTGAAGCCCAGAAACAATAAAAATCTGTACCCTTCGGCACTAGTTACGTGCCAGCCATTCATCGACCATCGCAGCGCTGGTTTGCCGACCATCATTTTCGCTCCACTCCTTACCCAATTTTATTCCCCAGTCTCACCCATTCTGCGTTGTAATTCAGGATAAGTTCCTCGGGGTCCTTGTTCCATTTTTCCCAGAAAGCTACCTCTCCCGTTCCCACTTCCAGGTGCAGCCAATGCGCAAGGGGCAGGCAGCGAGCATCCGAACACTTGCCGCCCATGGTTGCGTGCCCTGGAATGTTGCTGTGATGCGGGTCAGACGGCCCTGGCATCTCTGATATGCAGCAGTCCTGCTCGCTGATCCAGCGCATATATCGCGGAGATCTCCAGGGCTTTTGCTTGAAGTTCGGCTGGATAAGGTTGATTCGGATCATTGGCCCGGGATCTCCACCTGGAAGAAACCTTGCCGCCCCACTACGGGGAAAGGAACCACAAATGGTCGCACGTTCTCCAGCTTCCATGCAAAGCGGCCCAGGTCATAATTCCCGAATGACTTTTCCTTTGCAAAATCACCCTGAGTCAGATCGTCAGTGCGCCGACAATCCACCAGATCAACAATGCCAAGAGCCTTGCCGCGTGGAAGATCGGCGATTTTCACCCCAGGCCATCCCCGACCGTTGCACCCGTACATCTTCATATCAAGGTCGAGCGGCTTCCCGACTAGGGGAGCAAGCGCACCCTGAAACTCCCAGGCCGAGCTAAACCATTTCGACTCGATCATGTCGAACTCTTCACCCTTGGTCATGCCACCCTTGGCCGCGCAGATGACAAGCGGCCCCCGGTAGTTGGTTAGCCAGGAACGCGTCTCAAAAGTCTTTGCCCCGGTCATGATGAGGGAGGCCCACGGCTGCCATAAGCTGATTGCTCTCAAAGTCTGACTCCTTTTGGCCGCAGCCATCTGTCGTTTATCAGGTACTCGATGTAGACGGCACCCCGGCCGATCTCTTTCAGCGGCTCCAGACCGTTGTGAATCCCATTTTTGCTTGCGGCCATGGTTCCGGCGTTCGTCTTGCCCTCGTAAAGCGTCCGTCCTTCCCCGTCAAGCAGTCTGAAGGAGTCAGGTAAGGGGACAGGCAGCCCGCACATGCCGTATGGCCCTGAGCACCCCGCCAGGTTCCCCGTCATACTCTTTGCGCCCATCGTTGCCCGGTGATCCACGGTGATTAGCCATTTATGGCGAGGATCTGGCATGATCTTTTCGAGCAACGAGCTGTCTTTTGAGGAAACGGCCACCTTAGGCCGCTGCCCGTGCGATGACTTCCTTGATGCTGTCCTTCCACCGAATCTTGCTAATATCATTCATGGCAAGATAGAGGTTCATGATTTCAGTGTCGGACTGCATAGCCTCAATGCTCTTGATTTTGTCCTCACGACCCGGAGGCACCCGTAGCCGAGCCTTGTTCATCTTGCCGATCCAGATGGTGTCTGTAACGAGGTCGTAGACCGCCCGCACAACGCCAATGGCGGACTGCACCCCGGCCAGCATTGGTTCAATAGACACTGAGGTCTTGTAATCGCGGTCGAAAGTGAGCCGCAGAGCCTCGAACCGCTCCAACGGGGATGGTGCACCAGGTTCCCAAAAGCTACACGTGACCGGCGACATGCTCCCGATGGTGAAGCGGAAAAGAATCTGGTCCTGCCAGGGCATAAGTTCCCTGACCAGCACCGAAACGCACTCCATTCTTGGTTTGGTCACAATCAGCACCTGATTGCCCTTCCTTAAAATCAGCTTCAATACCTTGACACACGCCTCCAGGTTGTACGGCGTGATATCGTGGGAGCTTGGGAACATGACTACTCCATGTTTGGCCGGATATGTCTGCATGTTGGCGCGTTTGGTCAGTTCTTCGCGGTCCCACTCGCTACGCTCCCGCAGTCCAAACCGGTTGGCGTTATGCGCTGCGTAGCAGTACAGGCAGTTGTTCGAGCAGCCTCGGCAGATATTCTCTGTGACCTCCGCCCATTCTTTTGTCCCGGTCCCTTCCCTCGTTGCGTCGAATGCTTTTTTCACTGGATCCCCCCAATCAAGGGGCAGAGCCGGAGCCCTGCCCCATCATTCCAATTACGGTTTCTGCTACGCCAGGATCACGGTGCCCGTCGGCAATTCCGCTTCAAGCCAGGTCTTGATCTTGTCGATGCAGTCCAACTTCCAGTTGCCCCCGTCTGCCTCAAACAGCGCCATCTCGGGACCGTTACGCCCCTTCTTGATCCGGTACACGAACTTTGATGCAGGCTGCTCCACTTCCATGAACGTGCGGAAGGGGGCAAGAACAACCGGGTTCGGTACCGGCGTCTCGACGTTGCGAAGGATGCCCTGTTTGATCATCACCTTCTGCGTTGTGCCATCATCACCGAACGACGCTACGTTCTCGTCAGTGAGACCCCCTGCAACAGCTAAAAGCGGGGCTACATCACCTACTTTCTGGACAAAGTAGCTCTGCATAGCAATTACGAAATCCTCCTGTTCCAGGTATTTCTCGAAAGGGTAAGACCTGTGACTCGCCTTGGCTGCCAGAAAGGTTTCCCTGGTACGCTGGAGCTGGTCAACCACGCTCATGATGTTCACCTGGTCATGGCCGGCAACGTGGACGATGATCTTGGTGAGATCGAGGCCATCCGGGTTTTTCTGCAGGTAGTCGCGGATCGCGGTGAGCGTTGCTACGCCCGATGCTGCGATAAGGGGCGCGGTGATGAGGTTAAGCTTCTTGCTGCTGTACTCACGACCTTCGATCTGAAAGCGCTCTACTGCTGAGAGTTCCACGATTCTGTTGATTGTTTCTGCTGACATATCCATGCTGGTCTATCCTCCTTGCGGCTATGGCGCGTACGCCGTTGTTTAGGGCTGGCTGCCCGTTTTTCCGAACTGGATGATGTTGTCGACCTTGGGCGCCTCCCGCTTCGCAAAGAGACCCATCTGTGTGTTGTTCGGCTCGATTGCAATGGCCCCGATCTTCGGGTCCACGCCGATGAAGACAGAGGTACCAAAGGGCTCAACCGGTATCAGCTTGCTCTTGCAGCTGATCCCCACCTGACACATATCCCGGTTCTTGTCTGGAGTGAGGGTCACCGTCAGAGTAACCGACCTTGCCGCGCCGCCTGTGTTCCGATCCATGATGTTCTCCAGGACCCGTTTCATTTCGTCGTCGAATTTCTCGACGGCGCCTCCTCCTCCCAGGTTCAACAGTGACATTGTTTCAATTTGATCGGCCATGCTGTCTCCTTTGTTGTGGTGCTTTTGGTTATTGCTGCTCGGTTACTGGTTCTTCTTTGCCACGGCGACCTCCTGCCTGCATGTTGCCATCGCCGTCTACGTAAAACTTTGAACCTGATAGGCCGTTAAGGAGCTCCGCTGCTCTCTTCCGGTTTTCTAGTGCCTGCTCCTGTGTCATTTCGGGAAGAAGAACCCGCTCGGGAACTGGAAGCCAGCCGTCTCTCGGCCTCGGTACTGCGTCGCAGGACTTTCGCAAAGAGGCCGGTCTGTCAGGGAAAAAGGCGTCGGTCGCGTAATGGTGCTTTACCCCTTGCTCAAACTGCTGGATCGGTAACGATCTGAAGGCGTTGAAGTAATCAGCCAGCCAGGGCTTCGTAAGGGACCGCGGGACCTGCTCCCCGGCTTTACCCACCGGGTACTTCTCTGCCAGCCAGTTCATGGCCAGCAAGAAACGTTTTTTCTCGGAATCATTCATTTGCAAACTCCCTGCACGCGTTGTGATTGGATTCGCGGACGGCGGCGGCCGTCTGTTTGCCGGCAGCCAACTGCTTCGGCTCAAATACGCCCTGCCAGGAATTTTCAATGGAGGCGTTCAGCACATCCACTGGATCATGACCGTTGGCATGGAAGGCCATGAGCTTTTTTACGATCAGCACCTCAGCGTATCCGCTCAAGGGTTTTTTCTTCTGACGCCTCATCTCCTGGAAAGCTCTCCACGCCAAACAGATCGGAAGGAGACCTTCACCTATGTTTCTTTTTTCTTTTGTAATAGTTTCTTTTTTCTTTTGTGGGTGCCATACAAGGCAATTTAAATTGCCTTGTATGGCAACGGCGTTGCCTTCTATGGCAATATTTATTGCCTTCTTTGGCAATTTTTCTTTTATTGCCATACAAGGCAATATTTCTGCGTAAGTTACTGTTTCGTCTGTGTTGTCTAAAGGTTCCATTGCGTTGCCTTCTATGGCAATATTTATTGCCTTCTTTGGCAATTTTTCCCAAGTACCGTGGTACTTGTTGACTCCATAATTTGGGTAATGCCCACTACCGCTTTTAACGATAATTTTCATATCAAGGAGTTTTGCTAATGCTCTGACTATCCTCGGTTTCGGAATGCCTGTTGTCTCCGTGAACTGTGCAAGTGAGATCCGATCTTCCTTCTTCCCGAAGCCATAGGTCTTGCGAAGGATCACTAAGAAAATCTGCATTGATTCGCCAGGTATCCTTATCAGTGCAAGAGCCTCTATTAACTCGTTTGCTATCCGCGTGAATCCATCTTCGCATTGAGGGCTCATAGTTCACTCACTCCAAAAAATCAGATAAGCCATTTCACCTGGATTATGCTTTTACAGCCCTGACGCCCCACTCTTCCGTTTTGCATTCTCCGCCCTTTCCGATCTTCACTGACGGCGACGTGCAGCCCGAATCCCAATTGAATTTGCAGCGGGTTGAGCCGCAAGCGACAATGCGAGATCCAGGGTGTTCTTGTGTTTCAGTTCCATTCGTCATCCTTTACGCCCTCCATACCAACGGTAAAGTTTCTCTAGTTTGTGCTGCTCACCAGCGGCGATCCCTTCACGGGAAATAGTGCCTTGAGCGACAAGGATGCTAACCATCGCCATGATATGCCCGAGTTCCTGCTCCAGTCTTTCCCGGTTCGACGGGAAGGTAGGATGTGCATCATCTAGCCCAAAACGGGCGATCTTAGACTTTATCTGCTGAACCTCGGCGCACTCTTCAGCCAGGATCTCAAGGTTCTCTTTCTCGTTATCGTATTGAAGCAACATTATTGCCTCACCTCCGTAATTTGTATTCCATGGACAGAAACCATCAAATGCCGCTTGATTCTGTAGGTGTCGGTAACGCCTTCCTTGCCCTTTGCGTCCTCGTAGGCCGTTACCCCTTGACTCTGGTATTGGAAATCCAGAAAGTACCGGAGAGGAGGCCGTTTCCGGCCACCGATGACGACCGCAGGAGCCAGGATGAATTCAACTTGGCGCTTGAGGCCGGAAATCAGACCTCCTCGCTCCATCATTTTGAGCTGGCAGTACCGGGTGTATTCCCACTTGCTGTCGAATTTCTCTTTACCTACCTCAATCTTTTGGTTCCGTTCTCGGCTCGGTTTTTTTACAGGGACGAGTCCGTACAGCTGGACCAATCCCTTTGATGCCACAAACGCGTTGTATTCTGCCTCGTTCTTGAATTTCATCAGTCAAGCCGCCCATCAGGCCCAGCCCAATCACCCTCTAGAAACCGCTCCCGGTCGCGCATGGCTCGTTCGATACTGTCGTGGAGCTCCGTCATTTGCTCGACGGTCAAAAGGTGAGCCGTCCCCATTTCGTTGCGCCGGCCGGGGACGTGGAGCGCCAACCGGTTATTTGTGAAGGACGCGCGGATCATGTCAATACCTCTCGAAAAGTTGTTCAATCTTGTAGACTTGGCCCGGTGAGAACGGTTTCCCCGCTTTCATCTGGTCGTCCATGTCGTTGATGAATTCACCCTCCCACTCGTTGGTGATTTCGTCACAGGCCATGAGGTCAAAGAGCTTCTCCACCATCTTTTCGACTCTCGGGTTATCGTTGAGCACGGCACACCTCCACGACACGCTTGCACATCTCCAGATCGAAATACCCAATGTGGCATTCTTCCTTGTCGATGTTGAGTTGATCGGCGAGCCATTGGTAAGCTATGCGTCGTTTCGATCCTCTACCTGTTGCTGCAGATACCCACCTTAGATCAAAAGCAACGTGAGCGGCCATCTTGGCCTTGCGCAGCTGTGCGTTAGCCAGCCTGCCGAGTGGGGTGATGGTCCCAGGGTGACAGCCAACCAGGGCATCGCACGGCTTGCACTGGTAGATGTCTTTATCGCCAAGGGACGGACTGCGCGGGTAGACCTCCCGTCCCTTGACGAGCTTCGATTTCTTGTTGCAGTAGGGGCAGATTGGAGCTGTCACGGTGCGACACCATCTGGGCAACTCTCACCGTGGCATTTGCCATCTACGAGGGGGCCTGTGCAAGTGGGGCAGACGGTCGGCGTCTCTATCTCTCCCTCGATAATCTTCTCTCCTGCACCCTTCCGCGCCTTTTCCGCGGCCTCGTTGATCTTGTCGAGCGCTGCGCCTTTCCTGCCTCCTGGTCCGGTCGTCGGTTCTTCTACGGTGAAAGCATTGTCTGGATTGAGTGCCCCCTCCTTGATCGCGTTGGCGATGCCCTTGAGTACGGCGATATCGTCCAGGGTGATATCCGCCTCAGCCTTGACGTTGAGGAATTCAAAGATCCGTTCTGTGGAAATTTGCAGGGCCATGAAGTATTTCATCAGCCATGTACGCTTTGCTGCCAGGCTCTTCTCGTCTCCGACTGCCGTCTTCTTAGCGAGGTCGTAATACGCTGACCAGAGAGCCTTAGGAATGCCTTGCAGCGTTGCATTACGTTTGGCAATCGCACATGCTGCGTTGGCTGTGACGGTGATCATGTCCGCGTTGAACCGCTGCTTGTTTTTGGTCATGATCGACCGGCGGATCTCAGTGCGAGTAGCGATGTTCTTTTCAAGGTCGTGATAGAAACCTTCGCAAATGACATACTCCCGGTCCTCGGAAAGAAATCGAGCACCCGTCCTGTTATTGCCGAAGTTGTAGGCCAGGACTTCACCAAAACGGGCGCTCGGCCCTTCGATGAACTTCGCTTTACCGTTGTCGTCTTTGCCGCGGGGGAGTGCGAAGATACATTCTGTGGCGATTTCCTCACTGGTGGTCACCATGGCCTGCATCTCTTCGCGGAAAGCCTTCATGGACCGGGGGAAGGCTCTGGCTGTTGCTATCTGGGTGTCTATTTCGGCCCGGCTAATAACTGCCAGGGCTGTCGTTTCTACTGTCTCTGTTTTGTCTGTCATTGCCGTGCTCCCTTAATAAATATCTTCGAGGTAGTTAGGTCTGATCTGATCCAGGTCCCAAATGTGCGGGGGAATCTGATAATTAGGCCACCATCCGCTAAGCTGTGATTGTTTCACGAGTCCCACAAGGCGCTCAGATTCCACCGTATCCTCTATCAGCTTGTCAGGATCGCGGTACCCACACCCAACCCGGTAAGGCCAGTAAGCCTCGCAAGGCATGAAGCCAGCCCCGACAATGTTGAACCCGTTGGCAATGAGGCCCTTTCTGTAGTGGCCGAGCTGGACACCATAGAAGAGCGTTCGGATTTGGAAGGCAAACTTGTCAAAGCTGAGCGTTTTCTTTACATCCCGGAAAGTGACGTCTTCGAGCACATCAATCCGTGCCTTACAGACACACCCACTGCGCTCATCGATCCAGACCAGGGAAACCTCAAACTTGGCATTCGCCAGGATCTCCTTTGTCTTCATGTGCTCCCGAAATGACTTATCAACCCCGCGCAGTACATCCATAACGAACGGCTTTCCTTCGGCCGGTCCCTTCCCGTAGCGATACGGCAAGAGGGCCTTAGAGGGGTAGGCCTGCTCGAATTCAGCACGCAGCGCCTTAGCCTTTGCGCTGGTTCCTTCGCACTCAATGGGGAGGATGAAACACTCCTCGTCAAGTCCTGCTTGCCCTTGAAGCGTGTAAGCGTGAATCCCGCTGCCTACCCCTGCATCGTCTTTCGGTTCAAATGGTTCTCGTGCCGTCGCGGGAAGTTTGGCGTAATTCTTCAAAAGCGTTGAGCTGATCGCAGGCCAGCTGTGATAGACATGAGCCGGGATGTTGTAGTAAATCCCCGGTGGCGGGCATTCCACCAGGGCAGTCTGGACTGGAGCCGGAACCAGCCGCAGCGCTGCCGGTTTTGCAGGAGCGGCCGGGATCGCCGGACCGCCCCCCAGGAAATCGTCAAGGTCGAAGCTCACGACTTGACCTCCTTCCAAACCGGCGTGCAGGTGGTATCCTGCGGGCAACATACGGGAACGCACGTCGCCTTCATTCCGTCATCGTATTTGCACGGAGGGTAGGTGTTCGACTTGTTGCAGACCTCGCATTCCCATTTCATAGCGCCTCCAGCTCTGCCGGTCCATCAACTAGCTCGCGGATGATCGGCTCAGTGGATTCGAGCAAGGTTGCCATGGCGCGGAGGTTGTCAGCCATGATGGAAAGCCCCTCTTTGCTACCCTGCAGCTTGGCGAGCCGGCCGAATATTGCGTGTACCTTGATTTTGTTGTAGTTGGAGCCCGTTACCAGTCTGTTGAGTTCATCCCTGGAGACCTCGACAATGAAATCTTCATTACTTGCACTGGCTATGACTTTCACACTGCCCCCTTTTCGATTCCCAGCTTAGCCAAATGGATAATGCCAGTGAGCGCCGCAGCCGGTTTGACGCTCTTGTCTTCGGCCATGGCGAGAATTGCCTGGAGGGTGGAAAGGTGCGTCTCTGTCAGCGCGTCGAGGCGCTTCTGATTCTCCAGAACCAAAGCATCGGCGCGATCCTTTTCCTCCTTGTCCGTGACGGCCTTGTCAGCCAAGCGCTTCACTTCGGCCAGCTTGTCCCGTTCAATATCTGCGTCGTGCTGCTCTCTGAGCTTCAGGTTTTCGGCGTTCTCGGCCAGCTCTGTCGCGTCGAGCATCTTGTTCATCTTACCCAGAGCAATGATGCGTACCTCTTCGGCCTCTGCTACGAATTCGCCGAAGCGCGTTGTGCCAGCCAGGGAGAGGTCCATCGTGTGTTTGGAGATAAGGAGACGGATCTGCGTAGAGTTAATATCGAGGCATTCGAGCGGGAGCGCCTTCATTGCCTGGATCATCTCTTTGATGCCGGCGACGCGGGTGCGCTCCTTCTCGGCAGCGGCCAGGATGTCTTTCTCGCGCTGAAGTTCGACGGCTCCCGCTTCTGTAGCAGCGGCAGTCTCAGCCATGTTTGTCATGGTGCTGAGGGCGATGACCCGTTCGGCTTCCGCTTCGGATGTGAACTCCGCGAAATCATCGGCGCTGCACGGGATGTCCAT
>QGNH01000829.1_pt1 | contig 12509 bp, 24 predicted proteins | sample 1735481 | NCBI WGS metagenome assembly QGNH01 (sample SAMN09239004, study PRJNA386568) | Viral metagenome, whole genome shotgun sequencing project. | reverse complement strand
ACTGCTAATACAACCTTCTCATTCTCAAGAAGATATTTTATTATAGCTGTTTGTCTTGGATAGTATATTGTGTTTGGTGTATGTTTAAGATCGGAATTTTGCTTATAGGATTTTAGGAACGAATTAAAGATGAATGGTTCGTCTTCAAGTGTTCGATCTCGGAGTAGGAGCGGAATGGGGCTTTTTATCTTCATTATCTCTTAAAAGAAAAAAGCTTGGAAAATTAAGTAGAAACCAAGCTTTTTCATTGTCAAAAGTATTCTGACAATTCTTATGTGGGATTGTTGATTTTCTTAATTTAACCCCCTAATTTTACGAGTGTTAGGATTCTTAATATCGTTCGCAACTGCATCTGCATCAACTGATAACTGAATCAATACAATATCTATAACGCTTTGTATTACGGAAATATAGCTGTCTGCATGTTCGCTCTCGTCATCAAAGCTGGAAAGGTAAATATCGTCGGATAATTCTGGCTCTATATCCGAAACGAAAGCCTTATAATTCTTCATATATATGTTTTGTATCATACTATTATTCCTTCTTGTTGATTGCGGCTTGTATTTCTTCTCTATATACATCAAACACCTTATTAACATCCGAATATTTATATTGTTTTAGTATTGGAAAGTTTGATCTATTAAGTTTATTTGGGAAGATTGTTATATGTGTAATTTTATCTTTCAACTCTTTAATAATGGAAAGTTTAATCTCATCAGTATAAACAATAGATAGATTTGTTAATGGATCAATTGGTTCATATATCCAATCAAGGAAATCATCATAAGAATTGAATAATGAAGATATGATTTTAATATATTTGTTTGTATTATCTATATTATACATCTTTAATAGTAATAGTCTGAATTGTTCATTTATTAAACAATGTCTTTTAATCTTGGCTTTTATTCCGCCGCTGCTGTTCTTATTTTTGTTTCTTCTGCCTCTAACCGTATGAACTATTGTCGTGTGATATAATACTGTGTCTGTTATGTTCTGTTCTCTAATTAGTTCCACATTTTCCCATAGTGTGTTTTCTGGAAATTCAAGGATCGTATTCATTGTTGCGAGTTGGAGTTTGGATAGGTGGGGGACTGTTATCTCCCAGAGTAATTTTAGTATTGCTGTTTCAGTGTTTTTAACCCTCTTTATAAACAATTCGTCCCGACACACATCCTGATAGTAAAGTGCGTCCTCGTTCGATACCGTGTCAATAAACCGTATATTGCATTTATCTGATCTGGTTGTGCTTGGAGACATATCAGTAGGGATTTCGTTGTATAAATGCTGATAATATTCACTGCGAGGTTTTCTATTCACAAATAGATGCGGGAATATTGCTACTTAACCAATTATTATATTCTTTTTTTGTCTTAAACCATTTTCTTACAATTCGGCATAAAGAACTACTATCGTCTTCATTAACCAATTCTTGCATAAGTGCCCTGAATTGTTCGTCTTTTTTGCATAATCTCGATATTTTATTGCATATCCCGCCCTCAACTCCACATTTTTTGCTGTTTGTATATTTAGAATTGCCGCGAAGGAATTTTAATACGACTGACTGGGAACTAAACCCTAATTGATCTGCTATGTCGGTTTGACAACTCTCGTCAAAATAATACATAAGATCTACAATATCTGCCTGCCTGTCTGTTAGGTGTGGGCGCAGAACTTCAAGGAGCCTCATTGCTGCCTCTTGGCGTATATTTAAAACTTGTTCTGGCGGGTTTTTAGAATAGAGTATATCATCATTAGTAAACATCTCGGAGAACGCGTAATAATCAACCCCTACCTCGTTAAATGTATGTTGATAGCGTTTGTACATAGGTGTTGTGTCTTTTTTGTAATTTGGCGTCATATTTTTCATTTTGATCTTTCGTGTATCTATATATCAGAGAAAATTATTTTTGGTGCAGATGTCGATTTATTGAAAAACTATTAATATGTTGGTATATAAATAGTAAGCAACAAAGTCAATAGACAAAAATACCGGTGAATCCTGGCACAGCAGAGTGAAAACTTCCTGCTGATAGATGTAGATCCCGATATGATACTGGGGTCGTTGGCTAATCCTTCCTAATTATTTTTTGCTTTTTAATTGGGGGGGATTGGGGGGGTATGGACAATATACAGACAGCAAACAAACAGCACACAAACAGCAAACAATTAATAATTTTCGATGAGCGACCTAAAGGAGCGATAAGAGAAAATTATAGAAATAACAGATCCTCGCACAACGGAGTATGTGCGAAACTGCTTATAAGTATCTTGTAGAGCAGGTACAGGTGATGGGGAGAGATGAGGCGTCTCCCAGCCTCATCCTGATTAGAAATAACAGATCATTTTTATCCTCGCAGACTCGGATACAAAAATGTGTATTACAGAACTTGACAGAATATTATACAGGAATTATTTTATATATTGAGAGGAACAGAAATGAATAGAGGTTTATGTGATTGGTGCAAATGTTTTTCTATTGATCTAATATCCAGCAAACGATCAGACAAAACTCATTACTACTGCAATGACTGTATAGAGACAGTTAATGTTCGTTTAGGCAGATTTGTAAAAGGAAAACCGTCTTGGAATGCAGGAAAAATTGGATTAAAAAGAAATTCAGATAGCAGAAAAGGCAAGCATTATAGCAAAAACACCCAGTTTAAGCCTGGAAATAAGCCATGGAATAAAAAAGTAAAATAAATTAAAATAATCTTGACAATATGGGCAAGACGACACATATTAGTATAGGAGATAAAATGGAAAAAATATATAAGGAATTGGCTGTAAGACTTTGGACAAACAAATTCCCATATGATGAAACTTGGGGTTGTTGTAATGGTGGATATATGCTTTTCTCCTCGTTAGCAGAGGAGGAGGGGTGCTATATTCAATTTGACAATATTGACTCCCTACTCTGCGAAATAGATAGAGTAATATATGGAGAATATGGGTGGGATCAATTAGAGGGAGATGAAGAGTACTATGAGGACAGGATGACATTAAAGAAAAACTTAATTAGTAAAGTGGAATTACTATTAGCGCTTGCATAAAATAATATAAGAGGAGCAATGGCTGCTAGACGCCTTCAAGATCTAGACAAGATCCAGACGAAGGAGAATAAATGAGCATATACAAGGAAATCCCGCTAACATTAACATCAATAATACATAATAGAAACAACGATGTAATTTTGTACAAAGGCTGCGAAACAATCTATACAAGTTGTGATCGCTATTTAGCTTATGTTATGTATGGAACGCAAAAAAGTGGATATGATTATGATGGGTACAGGATAATAAATGATCAAATATAAGAAAGATCACTGGTGGATCAAATGGTTCTCGCCTAATTATGCAACAACACTATTTTCAACCATCTATGTCCCAGTAAATTGGGACAGTCTAACTAAATTACAACAAGATAGTCTGTTAGCACACGAGAATGTGCATATAGAACAATTTAGGAAGTATTGGATCTTAATGAGCGTTGCGTATCTATTTTTACCGCTTCCATTCTTGTTTGCTTATTGTCGGGCTAAATTAGAATTGGAAGCTTATTTAGTGCAGAGAGAGTTTGATCGATCTAATGGTGTGGATGTTGAATCTGATATATATAGAAACAATCTGATAAATCAATTTGTTGGATCAAGTTATCTGTATATGTTTGTATGCAAAAAAACTGTAGAAAAATGGATAAGATGACAAGGCAACGAAAGGAACCAAATGAGCAACAGATATGGATATAATTGTGCGATAAACATAAGCGAAAAATTGAAACAAGATATCTGCCAATTACAACGAGATTTAGAAGACAATAAACCTACACAATATAAGAATATTTTTGAGCTTCTTTGTAGTGCATCTCCGACAGATGTAGAGCTTACAACAATAATAGTTCGCGGCGGAAAACAGTTGGGAAATGCCAAATGAACCAACAGCGGGATGTTGTCGATTACATAGTTCAACATACAGCGTATCATTTTACCAATATGACAAGAAAAGATCACATAATAACAATCGTAAAGTGTTTCAAGACAGGTTTGGTAGGAAGTGATTTATCGAAATATATTAGTTGGTATTGCAGAAGACACAATGCAAAAGATATAACAAAAGAGGAAATAGAGAAACTATTATGCCTGATCTAACACGCGCTCAACACAAGAAAACATTGTTGAAGATAATACAGGACAGACTGTTTATTAGTAAGTTTTATACAGGACTCTACAACAACATAGGTTTCCCAGCAATACCAATGAAAGACGCTGATTTAATAAAAAGCTATATTGAAACATATAATCAACAGCAAGGAACCGACATCACAAACGAGGAAATTGATCACTTACTATTACTGATATGATTAAGCTAAACATAAATGCATATACAAAGGAAGTATTATTAGAGTTTTTTAATATTCCCTTTGTTTTAGGGGGCGAACTTTATAACTAATATTTTTATTTCTGGTGCGTTAAATACCAGTCTTGTGATTGCGCCCCAAGATTAGGATACAGCTTGCGTGAGCGACTTTCGGCTGTCTCGGCTACGACCACTGTTATTGGGTTGTGCTCCAACATAACAGCTGTTGGAACGCTTACTAACGATGCCGAACTCTCGACTGATAGTACATGAGAAAAAAACTCTTCCTCTTTGCCATCCAAATTAACAGGCTTAACCTCGTAGGTATATGCTACATCATCTGCAACATTATTATCGGTGAATGATAGCCCTACAACAGGAACATTACCATTTAGCGGCTTGGCAGATTTTTCCCCGGATGCTCTAACTCTGCGAATGTTATAGCCAATTACTGGTATTGGTGCTGCGGTATAAACTATTTTGTTTTGTTTCATGTATTGTCTCCTATATAGATAGCAGTATGTTGTTAATAGCATACCCGAACTAATTCCTAACATATTTTTAGTTAAAATGAAAATACTTTAATCAACAACTGCATATTCTATTATCTATATATGATAATAGATCCAGCAGTAAGAATAAACATAAATAAAGTTGTAGCAAAACGCTTTTCAACTCGTGCATATAACAACTGCAATGATTTCGCTGTTAGATGTGCAAAAACGAATAACTATCAAAACATGAACAAAATAGTAAAGGATATAACGATAGGCAAGTTGGCAGAAATATACGCCCATAAGATACTATACCCGTTTTACCCTATGCTGACATTACCTGACTTTACCATCTACCCAAAAGGAAAGAAGTCTTTTTCAGCTGATCTGTCCTGCACATTAAACGATATAACAACTGATTTATCTGTTAAGGCACAAGATATTAATCAAGCAGAAAAACACGGAGAGAGTTGGACATTCGCAAAACACGACAAATCACTCTATATTCCCAATCCTAACCATTTTGCTGTTTTCGTTGTTGTTGATATATATAATAGGATCTGCAAATTAGCTGCTATTGTGTCAGTGGATAAATTAAATGAACAACAATTGTTTGGGGAAATGAATGTTCTTTGGTTAAGAGAAACAAAGAAATGCGTGTATATGAGAGATTTGGAGGATAAATACAAATGAAAAAATATTACAAAAGTTTAGATTTCTTAATAGATCAATTGGCTAATAATGCAATGCGTAGTAAAGACGATACAGAACCTAATTTTGATAATGAATTTGTTGCAATAACAGTCATACTTGATACCATTGCGGAATACCAAAAAGATATAGACACTATGGTAGAGTGGGTTCAACATAAGCATCCAAATATAACAAAAGACAGATTAACTAAACTAATGCTACTAAAATAAGGAATAAAATGAGCGTAAAAGGAATTGCTGCACCAGGAGTTGATCCAGACATAATAGCGACCAAAGAAATTGTTGTGCCTAAATTCGTAATGTTGGAAAAGCGCCCCCAGAACGAACAAGATGATTTTCGGACTATGATTGTGGATATCGTTTTTGAGGAAAGACAAACTTGGGAAACCGGCATACAAAACCATAAAGCAAAAGATAGATTACGGAATTGGATGTTAATCGATCACAAAGAGAAAAATGAACGAGATGAATTTAATGCTATGATAAATAATATAGCAAGTGCTGCGAAAAGTGCTTGGGGAGTTAAGCCAGCAGACAACGAGATTTTAGCAAAAATGAAAAAATGGATGGAGATGGATTGACGAAATGCGGAGACTGGCTATATTGATGATACCGGGAATTTACTCGGATCAAAAAGGAGAAATCGAATGAAATATCTAATCGGAATTGTTGCAATGAGTTTAGTTGGAATTGTTTGTTCAACTGGAAGTGTTAAGGCAGCACAAGTAGAACCAGCACAGTCAGTTTATTGTTGCCAGTTTGGGACTTGTTGGACGCCTGTTTATCCACACACTACAATGTGTTGTTTGGTTTACTGTAATTAGTATTTTCGTCTTGAAGCGTATTCTCGTTGTCTAATTCGATGGTTCTTTCTATCGATTATGTTTTGTTTCGTTATTTGATCTGCCGTTTCGAGATCATCATCTAACGCAGCAATTCCAACAAACCATTTAATGCCACCAGAATACACAACCTTAATTAGATTTTTCTTAATCAATAAATTCTTAATCTTACGCTGAAACTTCCAATTTACTTTTTCATTTAATTTCAGCGATAAAAAACTATATATATGCCCAGCTGTTGCGCAGGTTCGTGCAACAGCTGTTTTTTTGTCTATAAATGTGTAGGTAGTTGCAAGTAAATCTACCACATTGTTTGCGTAGATTTCTCTTTCTTCTTTCTCTTTTAACAGCGATTCTATATTACTCAATTTTCTCCATTTGTATTTACGGCACAAATAACATCTAAAAGTTCCATCAGACATATTTGGTTCTGCATACTGGAACCAATCACCACATCTAATACAATACAACTACTTTTTCTTTTTGCGAATTGATATTAGTTGGTGAATTAAGTTGAGTTTTTTCACTATCTCTCTAATTCGATCATCCTTAATTTCAGGTTCAACCAATTCTAATTCTGGTTCGGGTAAGAGTAAATCTTCTTGTAGCTGTTCCTTATTCTGCTTTGACATTCTTTACCACCTCTCCTATTATTCCATCACCACCTTGAACTGTTGTTGTTTGTGTGCCTTGATCTAAATCACTACCACTAAAACTCTTGTGTTTCATTATTACGGCTAATCCTGATAATAATGTGCAGGTAGCAGCAAATGCAATATCACCGACTTTTCCTCTATAACAGAGGAAGGAAACGATGCACAATGAAATCAAACATAATGCCCCCGCTGGATCTTGAAACAACAAATATAAACCTCTAAATATATTCTTTAATACTGTCATTTTAGTTTCTCTATTATTGTTTCTAATTTAGAATCCAATGTGTTTTGGATATTTCCTACATCTGCACTTAATTGAGTTTGGACATGTGCATCCTCTAAAATGTGTTTAGTTAATTTTTCTTGCACATCTAATATTGCGAATGTTTGTAATCTGTTGTCCTGTTTTGTATCTTTGTTTTGTTGGATTTTGCTGGAACGAATTATAGCGAATACTGATAACCCAATAGTAAAAATAATTCCAACAGATTGTATTATTGATGTAGGATCGGGCATCAGAAACCACCCAAATCAGCTTTAATTATTCTTGCACCAATCAGCAATCCCCTCACAGTCTCGGTATCAATATAGAAGGACATGTCTGGTGAGTTTGGATTAAGAAAAGATGCTATACCAATACAGCTACCATAAGCATCAAAGGCACAACCACCACTCATTCCTTTCCATACAGGAGCGGATATCTGTATAAAAGGTCCTACTGTTGGAACATACTTAATATCATCTCGTATTGCAGAAACTGTTCCTTGAATATAGCTCCAATAGAAACGATCGGGATGTCCCATACAACTAACGAAATCACCTTGTTTTGGCGTCTCTTTTGCTATTTTTGCTATACTGTGTTTTGGTAATGATTTTGGGTTTGTGATTGATAGTAATGCTAAATCCTCTGATCTCAATGTCTCTAATACTGTTGCGCTGTGAATCCCTGATGTAGGAACACCAACATTTACATACTCCGATACAACTGCGAAATGGAATGTTATTTGTTCTGGATGTAGTATTGGGTATTGTGTATCTTCAGTTTGAGCTTCTTCATTCTTTTCATTGACGAAATCTGTATATCCGAAAATACAATGTGCAGCCGTAAGAATTACAGAATTAGAAACGAACACACCACTACAATACACATTTTCTTTATCATCATCCATAAACACTAATGCAACTGTCTCGTCCGCTTCCTTTGCCGCAAGTTCTCGTCCGCTTAATGGAATTGATTTTAATACACTGCAACATCCACACAAAATTGCAACAGCTAAAACCAACACTGCAAGCAATCGTAGTTTCATTAGGAGAAATTCCCACCATAAGATAATGCGAAATACTTAAACATAGAAGATATCTGTGCTGTTGTATGAACGCCTTTATAGATAATAAATTCCGCCACACCACCCGTAATTCCACCATTTCCGAACATAAGAATAGGACCATAAGAATTAGTACTTGCATCTCCGCTGACTATTATGTTGGTGCTGGTATTTTGGATCATACTGCTATTCGCGCCATTAAATATACATGCAAATACACTTACTACTGCTGTTCCATATGCAACAGATGTCGCAGCTTGCAAAGCAGATCCAGCGTGTATATACCAACTGGACGTATAGCCAATTATTTGTCGCTGGCTGTTGCTATCAGCAAAATTGTTGCCAGTTAAAATATAACCTACTACATAAGTCGTATTAGGCTGGGACACAACACCACCACCTCCGCCCATGTTCCCGAGCATATTTGCGCTTGTAGATGCTGGGTCTATACCTGGCAAACCATTAAACGCGCTATCAAAAGGAGTAAATAATGGTGCTGTTCCTTGCGGTGTTAGAAGGTCTTGATTTCCACTTTGATCCATCCATGATATTAACGCACCGGCAGCTAATGTTATACCACTTGTGCTCTTATACCAACGAACAGGACTTAATGATGCAGGAAACGCATTTGATGCATTGCTGTTATAATTATATCCATTGTTGCCATTTTGCGATAGATACACTTTCTGTACTCCACAACCATTGGCATTGTTGGCATTATAAAAATTAATACCTGGACTTGGCGGATTAAAAGACATTATGTTGCCTTGGCAGTATAGGTAACAAACATAGTACCAGTTCCGCCAGCGCCAGAAGGAACATTGCCAGCCACAACAGCGTTACCCGAAGATGCGATATTAAATGCAAATCGTATATATGCACATCCAAGATCTGTAAAGTCTATCAATAACGATGTAGTAGCGGTCGTTATATTGATTGTTCCACCAGCTAATGTATTCCAAAATAGTGCGCCTGTTTGCCCGTTTTGTCCCGGTACTTGAGGAACGCCAGCATTTGGAGTTCCAGTATAACCATTGCAATTACCTATTTCGTTTGTGCCCTGAACCAATAATGTTCCGGTAAATCCACCACCATTTTGCACGATAGTTCCGCTTGCAGTTGAGCCTTGAACCCCAACAGTCATAGATAATCGGCGCCGTTCTTTTACATCAAATGATTTAGATATCCAAGTGCCAGTTTGGATTGGCAGCTGACCACCTTTTCCATCGCTTAAAAATACCTGGTCGAAAGTGCTAGATTTTGACATAATTATCCCTTTTGTTTAATGTTATTTTGTTGATCTTACCCAATACACTCCATTTGCCACAGCGATCCTGTTGGACTTATTGCTATACCAGTTCCAACACCTTGATCCATATATGTAATCCAAGTGCTAATGTTTGCTCCCGATGCTATTGCAACCTTATATGCCTTATGTATTAAACCATATCCTATTCCACTTGCTACACCGCTTTGACCGCTATTATTAACCGGAACATATGCAAGAGATGCCGCTATTGGTGTTCCGCTACCATACGCACCAGTTGCATTTAACCACTGCATCATACCTATATTATGGTATCCGCTGCCAACCCCCGTGAATGCAACCGCTGCACTGATATCATAGTATCCTAAATTATTCTGTGTATTTCCAAATGGTATTACAGTGAATGCACAAGCGGTTCCAACTGTTGTAGCACCCAAACCACCAACATTTAGTAATGCACCGCCCCACTGGACTTGTTGGGCGGTTGTTGATTTTGTTATTAATCCACCAGTTGCCATTGCCTGAACGAAAGTGCCAAATGGTGTAATGTTAAGGTTTCCATTAGCGCCGGTTGTTCCCATTAAGCCGCCTTGAAGATTGACATTACCAAAACCGCCAATTAGCGCATTATTGTTGTATGCTATCATAGTAGCTACACCAGCTGTGCCAGTTGCCCCTTGAATACCGGTAGCACCTTGAACACCAGCAACGGATGTAACTGTTAAGGTTGCATAATTGATCGTTGTTGAGAACGCTGCTATGCCAGAAGAAACATCAGTTATATACAAACTAAACGCATCATTTACCGCGGCACTTACTATCGCAGTAACAACAAGATTTTGACCATTAGAAGTAGCAGATGTTGCTAATGAAAATGCTATTATATTATTGTTCTGCCTTAATTGTAATGCCAATCCGTCAGTTGATGTGTCTGCCGTAACAACACCAATAACCTCGACAACACCAGCAACCGTAACCTTTAAATTCCAAGCAGATGTTGTTGTATTAGAGGAAACTCCTGTGGCAGTAAATGGAACTTGACAATACACATTTCCAGCTGTTCCCGATGCCAACCCTGTTCCATACTGACTACCGTATATGGAAACTACTGCGCCAGGACCGGTTACGCCTTGAATACCAGTTTGCCCAATAGTGCCTGTAGGTCCTGCTGGTCCTGTTGGTCCTGTAACACCTTGAATACCTGTTTGCCCGATAGTTCCAGTAGGTCCTTGTGGTCCTGTTGGTCCTGTACTACCAATAGTTCCAGTAGCACCCGTAACTCCTGCAATGCCACCTGGGGAAACAAACGCAGCAGATATTGTGCTACCAACAGGAATATTCACACCGCTATATCCGAGATTTTGTAATGAGAATGTTGGAACAGAGCCTGACGCTACCTGATAATAACCCGCACTAGGAATAAACACTATCTGATTTTGTTGTATCCAATACCCGCTTGGTATCTGTATTGCTATTGCTACTCCGGCTGCTGGTTGAGTAAATCCCGCAGTTGATGAATAAGCGTTAATACCTGGTTGTCCTGTAACTCCCGTAATACCTTGAATACCTGTTGATCCTATTGTTCCTGTTGCACCCGTTATTCCTGTTACTCCTTGTATTCCCTGTATTCCTGTGCTTCCAATAGTGCCTGTAGGTCCTGCTGGTCCTGTTGGTCCTGTAACGCCTGTTATACCTTGAATGCCTTGAATACCTTGTATTCCTTGTGCGCCCTGTGGTCCTGTTGGTCCTGTACTTCCAATGGTTCCTGTTGCTCCTGTAATTCCAGTTGCACCCTGAATGCCTTGAATGCCTTGTGGTCCTGTTGATCCTATTGTTCCAGTAGCACCCGTAATGCCTTGAATACCCTGAATGCCTTGAATGCCTTGCGGTCCTACACTTCCTGTTGGTCCAGTAGCACCCGTAATGCCCTGTATTCCTTGTGCTCCTTGAATACCTGTTGCCCCTTGAATACCAGTAGCACCAACACTGCCAGTAGGACCAACAGATGCTGCGGTAATTTGATGCGCAAAACCCTGCTGTGACATTATACTCCACCAGCAGACACGAAGTTTGATGCCGCGACTACAACAATAAGTAAAAACAAACCTGTTGCTAGAGAAGTGGACGTTATCGTAGCAGAAGTTCCGCTACCAGTTGTGAAAACTAAATTATTTACTGCGAGCGATCCTACACCAGTAATGTCGAAATACCAAATACTTCCGACAATATTAGGTAGTGTGATATTGCAGTTTCCAGTTTTTACGGTTCCGTTTAGCTGAATAACAGGAGTAGATTGTTGAGCTGCCGTTAGTGTTATATTTGCTGCCACAGATAATGCACCTAATGTAGCAGCCATTTTTACTGGTCCACTATAACCTATCAAAGGATTTGCTACTTGTATATTTGATATTCCCGTAGATATTCCACTCCCACCCATTAGGACAAGGTTTCCCCCAACCGTATTAGTGCTTGCACTTGGACATGCATTTTGAGCCTGTATAGTGAAAGGAACCGTTGCAACGTCGCTTGATTTTGCTACTTGTGATATTAACGGAGACTGATTAAATTGCCATAACATGCTTGCAAGCTGGACTAGTATATTGTTAGCCTGGAATGTTAGTTGTCCTAATCCATTTGCGACCAATCCGAGGTTGCCATTATTTCCACTGTTTAATATTAATGTTGAGCCGCTATTTATTGTAGCGCCTGCAACAGCATTTGCATCTCCCAAAAACCAAGAATTTGAACCGTTATAACCTAGTAAATTGAAATCTAATGTGTTTGCGGCATTACGTTGATTGATTGATGTATTATTACTCAATCTAATTGCACCGCTTGCTCCTGGTAATGCACCAAA
>QGNH01000733.1_pt2 | contig 12514 bp, 27 predicted proteins | sample 1735481 | NCBI WGS metagenome assembly QGNH01 (sample SAMN09239004, study PRJNA386568) | Viral metagenome, whole genome shotgun sequencing project. | reverse complement strand
GGATGAAGTCACCGGGCTCGGCTTCGGCCACGGCATCATCGTAGCGCGGAAGCCTCCTGACGACGCCGGCAAGAGCGCCAGGCGCGGCGTGGAAGTCAGGGACCAGTGCCGCAGCGAGGGCGACAATGCTCGATCCGCACCGATACGTGGTGTTGAGCGTCAGGATGGTCGCGTTGAGTGCCTGTTTCAGCCGGCTGATGGAGTCGCTGTCTGCGCCGCGGAAGCCGTACAGGGCCTGACGGTCATCGCCAACCACGACAATACGTCCACCGGTCTGACAGACGCCCTCGGCCAGCATCAGTGACGATGCGCTCATGTCCTGCGCCTCGTCGACGATGACCATCTCAGCCATGGGATAGGTCCACCGTTTCCGGATTGGGAGGTAGACCATGTCCGCGAAGTCGATGTACGCCGGCTTGGCATCCTCGGCGGCCAGTAGCATGGCCTCGTAGGCGCGTCCAGTGACGTAGGAGAGCCCGTACGGGGTCAGATCCCATGATTCGTCCGGTTCGCACTCGAACGTCAGGGCGAGGTCGAGGAGGTCGTCAGGCCCGGTGGCCAGCGGGACTATCTCCCGGCCTTTCGTGTGCAGCTTGGACACCAGACGTTTGATGACGATCGGCACGGCATCCCCGCAGATGGCCTGTGTGAGCGCATCGGCGCGGCGGTCGTCCATCTTGATGCCGCCCCAGTAGCGCTGGATGCAGGAGAACCCGACGCCGTGCAGGGTCTTGGCGATGGCGTTCGGGTTGGCGATCCGGGCCTTCATCTCGTCCGCGATCCGCTTATTGAAGGCGCAGAGCAGGATGGACTTCTCGCGGGCGAAGTCCAGCATCTTGAGGATCGTCGTGGTCTTGCCCGTGCCCGCTCGAGCGACGACAACCAAGTTGCCTGAGCCGTTAGCGGCCCAGTCGAAGATCGCGGTCTGTTGCGGGGACCAATTGTGAACAGTCATACAGTAACAACTCCCTTGTTTTGTGCGGTATACTTGGGTTCTCGCGTCGGTTCAAACTCGATGGTGAGTTGGGTATAGGCGAGGAGCCCGCGCCAGAAGTCGGTGGCGCAGGCCCGGCAGGCACGGTCGCCAGAGGGCAACGTGGTTTCTGGGCGGGATGTGCAGAGTGGGCAGCGCGTCTTTGACAACGAAATAGTCCTCAGATGTCTAACTTCTCGATGAGCGCCCGAACGTCGGCAAAGGTCGCGTGATCGTTCCAGTCCCAGATGATGGACCCGGACACCGATGCGAGGGGCGCGATCTCGTTCGCGATGCGCTGCAGGACGGTGCCGGGCAGTATAGCCTCGGGCATCTCGTCATAGCATTTGGCCACCGCGCCCACGAGGCACCAGCAGGTCGCGCTGGGGTCGTTCACGGCGTCGCGGGTGACGTTGTTGGACACGCGTTTGACGTCGAAGATTATGCCGTGCGCGTCGCGGGCGAACGCCTTTGTGGTCCACTTGGACGGCTCGGAGAGGAGGTCTTGGATCTTCATAGGTGTCCTTTCGCTAACAGGGTGAGCAGTTCCGGCATGGTATCCGGAGAGATGTCGAGCGTGTCGGAGGTGGTGGCGGTGAACGAGCGGGTCTTGCCGTGTTTGTCGGTCACGGTGACGACGCGCTTGCGCATGGAGGTGCAGTGGGCACGGCCGGGATTGACGTAGGCCACGCGGTAGGGGACGCCGGAGAGTGTGAAGCGGTCGCCAGTCGTGAGCATGAACCCCTCCCATCAGAGGAACTGGAGCGAGTCGAGGGCTCCCTCGGGTATCGGAACTCGCGGTTTCCGGTACCCTGAGCAGCCGTCGACCCTAGGACGCGACGGCGGCGCACTCCTCGTAGGCCGAGAACGCCTCGAGGATGAGTGAGCGAATCGGCTCCTGCGCGGTGACGTCAACGATCGGGCGGAGGATCGCAAAGCTCCGGCGTTCCCCGTTGACGCTGTCAGAGCGAGCGGGGAAGCAGACGTTGCGGCCGTTGCCGCCGCGGCGCTCCCAAATGCTGAACCCGATGATTTTGAGGCCGGCGAGCGGACCCTCGGTAAAGTGGAGTTCGGCATCGGCCAGTTTACCGGGAGGGTTGCCGTTGACGTTCGGCGTGATCTTGATCGTCATGCGCTACCTCGTTGAAGTGCCCACCGGAATTGGCGGGCAGCGAGTCTACTACTTGTAGGCGTTGAGCCCGAGTTTGATGCCCGTGGTGCCGATCGACTGATTGCCGCCAGTGGTCGCGACGATGATGCTCTTGCCGCTTTTGGACGGCCCTGACGACTGTGCGAGGTCAATGACCAGCGTCAGCTTCATCCCGTCCAAGCTTCCTACGATGTTCTGTCCCAGATTCAGCATTGCCATGTTCCACACTCCATGGAGGAAGTAGATAGCATACCTCCAGCATACGTGTCAAACCTCCACCATACAAACTTCTTGAACACACCGCACAAACACCCACATACTCAACAGCGCATCCCATGGACACGCCTTCTCAGACGTCTGATATCAAGCCCCAAGATGTAGCGCCCCAGGTTCGCCCACGGCGTCGTCGCTCCTCCCGTCAAATCACGACATCCCCTCGACGCGAGATGCTGCGGACCACGCGCCTGAAAGCCGCCTTCCTCAAAGATTACTTGGTCACCGGATCGCAGCGGCTCAGCGCTCGCCGGATTGGTGTGTGTGTCAAACGCGTCTGGGAGTGGCAAGAGGCCGACCCCGACTTCAAGGTGGCGATGCACGAGGCGCCAGACTTGTTCCGGGAAGCCTTCCGGTCCCGCATCATTCAGCGGGGCGCCAAGAAGAGTGACGTGGTGGCCCTGCGGTTGCTGGCGAACTGGTTTCCGGAGGACTTCGGGGTCAACAGACCGGCCGCGGTGGCGTTCTTGACGCAGCCTGGGAGTCAGACGACGGTGACGCAGACGACGTCGATTCAGGTGAAGAACTACACGGATGAGGAGTTGCGGATGCTACGTCAGTTGATGGAGAAGGGCGGGGTGCATCTGCCGCCGGCGCCGGAGGTGATTGACGTGGCGGTGGAGCCTGAGAAGGTGCCTGAGTGACTCGCAGTGGCCTCCCGCTCGTGTGGTACATGCTCGTGTGGTACATGGTCGTGGGGATCTTGGTGAGGTTCACGGTGGTGCGCGTGGTGGCGGGGGTATCGATGATCGAGACGGCGGCCGATGTGGGGCTCGTGGTCGTCGTGATGACCTGCCTCGTGTGGGTATTTTCGGGGAACTGATGGGAGCCGAGACCATGAAAAACGTTAAGGAAAATGCCACCCGTCCACGCGCTGGAGACCGCGAGGTCGCGCACGCGCATGAAGGCAAACGTCTACAGGAAGGGAAGCCGGCATGACGCCAACCGTAGGCCAGCCAGTCCACTTCATCGAGCGTCCAGGCGGGCCGTGCGTGGCGGCGATCGTGACAGAGGTCTGCGAGGCGTCTGGGGTGGTGCATCTGACGACCTTTCGAGCGAACCGTCAGCCGGACCCGGTGCCGTTTGTGGCGTTCGACGCGGCCAAGGCCAAGGCCGGACGTAGCTGGCATGAACCGTCTGGCATGTGGTGCTCACAAAGCGTGGAGGGATGACGGTATGACCCCAACAGTCGGTCGGATTGTGCACTACGTCGCCTTTGGAACGCCTGGCGGGGAGTTTCCAGCCGGCGAGCATCGAGCGGCCATCATTACCGAGGTTAGCAAGGCCGAGTATCTTGCCATAGACCAAGAAGACGGGACTGCGCTCGACCCGGAATTGGCGGTCGGGTTGTGTATCTTGAACCCGACCGGGATGTACTTCGCCCGTGGCGTCCAGTTCTCAGCATCCTGGCAACCGGGGACGTATCACTGGCCTGAAGGGGCTCCGGTACTCGAGGAGGTCCAACAGATACGGGCCAAGCAGGACGCGAAGGCTGCCGCGGTGGACGCATGAGTCATACCTACGCGGTGCTGGAGGTCAGCGCGGCGGCGTTCGAGGAGATTGCGGCCAAGTTGCGTGCTGCCGGCTACGCCCACGCGTTTGACCGCGACGTCATCGACTGCCATGGCATCGCGCTTCGAGCGGTGGATGGACCGCATTCTGAAGAGAAGGCGAAGGTCTAAAGGTCATGGGTTACATCCTCGGCGCTCTCGGGGTGGGGCTCATGATGGTGGTCGGGATCTTGGCGACGCTGGTCTATGTGCTGCAGCGGGAGACGACGTTTACGGGGCCGGCCGACGAGCAGGACCAGACGGACGAGGAGAACTTGTGGTGACGCCTACCGCGACCGTCGTGGGCACCTGCTGGCAGTGCGGGGGCACGTTTCTCTCCTCGTGGGTCCAGCCGGCGTGGGGACGTCGACGGGCGGCGCGGCAGGAGATGGCGCGGCTCCAGGCGCGGCATGCGCCGATTGCGTTGTGTCCGACGTGCTTCGCTGACGCAGTGAAGGCGTCTGACCAGATCCTGAGAAACATTAGACAAAATGGGGTACGTCCATCGCGTGGCAAGGCGGTGACGGCGTCATGACGATTGAGAAGTTGGAAGCCCAGCGCGCCGGTCTCATCGCCTACTTGGCGATGAAGATGGCGGTGGAGGACTGGCACGGGGTGCAAGATGCCGCGTCGGATCTGCGCGAAGTGGATGCGGCGCTAGCGGCATTTGCGGTGTGCACGGGTCTCAAGCAGTGAACCTTCGCACCTCCGTAGAATCGTGGATTCGGCGTCTGACGGCCCAAACGGCTGAAACCGAGGCCCACACTTCGCTCAGGAGCGACGATCGGGAGGTCGCCCGACTGCTGGTATCCCCCTCGATCCCGTCTGGACTGAGCCGTCGCGGGTTCCTTGGGGCGGTGATGGGGACGGCGGCCGGCGCTGCTTTGGCGTCTCAGGTGGACCTCGAGCAGCTCTTGTGGACGCCAAGCGAGACCGCGATCTTCCTGCCGCCGCCGCCTCCGGTGACGCTCGCGTCGATGGCGGAGATGGACAGCGCGGTCCTGCAAGCGAAGGAGCAGGGGAACGCGTTCGTCAGGCTGGACTGGATGACGCAGGAGATCCTGAAGGAGATCGAGCGGAACCTGGTGTTTACGGGTAGGGAGGCGAAGCGGGCGCATCAGGACGTGGGAGTCTTAGGGATGTCGGTTCTGGTGCGTGAACCAGCGAGGTGGACTGTCTGCCAAGGACAAGTGGTCCCTGCCGCGAAGGTCGTCACCATGACGGACCAACTGGGCATGAGCATGTCGACGCCGATGAACTACCGGCAGTCCCGCGGGGAAGCCGAGTGCTACGTGAAGGCGGCCGGCCGGGATCTGGCGGCGCGAGTCAAGGCGAAGGGGCTGACGGAGTTTGCGGTCTTGAAGCATCCCGGCTACCCGTGTGCAGCGAGTGTGGTGGTGGAGTCGCACACGTCTGGGCTGTCGGTGCGGGGCATGGAGGCGTATGACGTCAAGCACAACCGGACCGAACTGCGGTTTGATCTGTTGGGCGGGAAGGGATGAGCGGGGTGAAGAAGCATCTAGCGAGGGCGGGGCTGGCGGCGTTGGCGGCCGTCATCGAGACGACGTCGGCGTGGACCCAGGTCGTGTTACTGCAGGCGATCCAGTGGAATGACCGCGTGGCGGGTTGGAAGTGACCGGCCTGCGGACGCTCTTGACGCTGTTGGCGGTCCATCTGGTCGGAGACTTCGTGCTCCAGACGGACTGGATGGGCTCGAACAAGTCGAAGGACGCCACGGCATTGCTGGCGCATGTCTCGGTGTACAGTGCCGGCTTCCTCTTCTGGGGATGGGTGTTCTGCGTGTTGACGTTCATCCTGCATCTGACGGTGGACGCGATCACGAGTCGGATTACGGCGCACTTCTGGCGGCAACACACGGTGGGGAGTGCGTGGAATCTGAGGTATGGAAAGTTCAATCCGTTCGTGCAGCCTCCGGCGCACTGGTTCTTTGTGGGGATCGGGGTGGACCAGTTCATTCACGCGTGCTGTCTGGCTGGAGTCTACTGGGTGCTGTTCCGATGACGGTGCGGATCATGCCGCGGGGTCATCCTAAGCGAACAGACTTATACGCCAGCGTGGCGTCCGTGACCTGTTACGATGGCGTGACGCTGTGGTTGCATCCGACGAACTTTATGGGTGAGCCGGGTAACTGGATAGGGATCCCATTGTCGGAGGTGTCGGAGATCCTGCTCGACGAAGATCCGGGTGATTGGTGGTGACCACTGCCCCATCTGTTGGGCTATAGTCACTCAGAGCACGCCATCGACCGGCGAGAGGGTCCGTCCTGACCTCTTGCCTTCGCCCGCTCTTCAGGATGCCTTGACAGTGACGGATCGGCCGAAGGCATCTTGAGGGAGGACAGACGAATGGGACGAGTGCGAAACACGGTCACGCGGTGGCTGCTGGCGATGACGATACTGGGTGTCGCGGTGCCGGCTGTGGCGCAAACCCTCACGACGACCTCCGTCTCGACCGCGCAGACGGCGACGTCGACGACGCTGACGGTTGCCAGCGGGACGGGCTTCGGGGGCACGTATCTCGCGGTTGTCGATCGCGAGGCGGAATTGGTGACGGACATTGTCGGAACGACGGCGACGGTGCAGCGCGGCTATGCGGGGTTGACGCAAGCGCATAGCGTCGGGGCGACGGTGTACGTCGGCCCGGTCACGGTCTTCCATACGGCTGAGCCATCCTCACAGAGTTGTAATCCGAGTCAATCGAGTGTCCCGTGGATCAATATCCAGTTGGGGACGATCTACACCTGCGGTCCGGTCGGTCTCTGGACCAGTCTGAACTTGCTCCCTGCAACTGGCTCTGCCGGCAGCGTGTTGGTGAGCAATGGTCCTACCGTAGCGGCCTCGTTCTCGACAACATTCTCTGGGAGTGGGAATCCCTGTCCAGGTGACGGCACCACCGTCATCGAGCAGGTGGCGACGAACGATCTCGGGGTCTTCACTGGAGCCGCGAATTGCCTCGGCGGAACGCAGCGGTTCGATGTGAGCGCGACGGCGGTGACGTTTGGGGTGAAGGCGCTGTTTCCCGATGGCACCGCCGCTGCGCCGAGTCTGGCGTTTGCGAGCACCCCACTAGCCGGAATCGCCAATAACGGCGTGGGGGTTTTTGGGTTCACTAACGGTAGTGGGAGTATTACCGCCAATATTGATGGTCTCAGTGGCGACATCAATGCCAGCAACTCAATTCGCGCCAAGAGCAATACGGCCTTCTTCTCACTCGGCGGTTCGAGCGATACCAAAATAAAGTGGGTGTCGGCGGGCAATTTGAGTGTTGGTGATAGCTCGACCGCTGCTTGGAATATCGGCACGGCTGGCATCGTAGACCAAGGCCTCCACACCATCACCGCAGGGAGTCGCATCTCCGCTGGTGCGCTGACGGTTGATGCGGCTGGACTCGTTGGCACGCCGGTTGTAGTTGGCGGTCCCACGCAGCGGAAGGTCGGTGCGACTTCCGCCCAAACAATCGGCTCCTACACGGTGGGCGCGTCAGACGGCTCCTTCGATGTGTCTGCCAACATCAATGTCACGACGGCGACGGCGCACTCGTTTACCGTCACCTGTGCCTATACCAATGAAAACAACGTCGCCCAAACCTACACGTTCGGTTTCAATCAGTTAAGCGGGGCCGTGTTTATCACGGCGATTACCAATGTGACGGGCGTGAACTCGTACGAAAGTGGCGTCGTTCATCTCCGGGCGAAAGCTGGCACCACAATCACGATTGCCACGACGGGCACGTTTACCACGGTGACGTATAACGGTGAAGGCCTCATTAGGCAGACGAGTTAAAGACCAGAGGTAAGCAGATGAAAAAGATTCAGGTATTCGTTGTCGTGCTTGTGTTGTTGGGTATGGTCGCTTCGACGAAGGCAGCCGACCCCGTCGCGGTCTCCTCCACGCAGATGCAACTGATTACGTCGCAGGTATTTCTGTTGAGGATTCAGTACTTCTTGACGCCCATTGCGGCCGCCGTCTTTGGGGAAGCCCACAACACGGCGCTGCATCAGTGTCGGTTCAATTACGCCCAGGTCGTGATTGGCGCGCCGGCTCAGGCGACGGCCAATGCCGCGGCGCTCATCGCGGCGTCGACGAACGTCGTGGCGGCGGGTGTGGTGCAATGGGCACCATTGCCTTCCACGAGTCCCTACGCGGGTCAGTGGGACACGGCTGCTACTGATGCGGCTCTCCTGAGTCAGATCACGGCGTTGTTTAATCAGTTGGCAAGATGTGACACGGGAACGTGATGATGGTGCGACGGGAGCTAGTGTCGCGACGGCGTCCGGAGGCACCTACACGGCATTAGTCATGAGGGGGTTCGCGTGAGTGGATTCAAGCGTCGAGAGTTCTTCAGGCGGTTACTGGGAACGGTCGCTGGCGCGGCGGCGCTGGCGCTGGTCGACGCCGACGCGCTGGCGTGGGCGCCTGGGACCAAGGCGTTCTCGTTGCCGGCCGTCGTCGCGCCTCCGAGAGACTTCCTCGCGGAGTTGGCCGCGTTCACCCCTGATGTGGGGGTGGCGCAGACGATCGTACACATGGCGATGGCGAACCAGCGGCAGCAGAACGTACTGGCGTCGATGGCTGCGGAGCATGTACTCCTGATTCCGCAGAGCCCGTATGCGGAGTGGTACGACCAAGTCTCGCGGAACAAGGCTATCCAGGCCGCCCAAAACCGGGATGAGGTGACGTAACCCCATGCCGCAGATGGTTGCGCAGCAGGCTGAACGTCTACGGAACGCGTCAGCGTCGAAGGGTTCCCTCGTGACGGCCGCGTCGGCCGAGGATATCCAGAAGTACGGCATCGCGTTCCACAAGGACTCGTTCACGATGGTCATGAAGCCGTTGGACATCGGTCCGATCCCGAATGGTCCAGAGACCGTCAAAGTGGTCTGGAAGTAGATGGATCTGAATCCGTTCCTCTCGTTGGACCCGGAGGTCAACCAGCGCAATTACGCGGACATCGTCCGTGAAGAGGAGCGGCGGCGCGGGTACAAGTTGCGGGCATACTTTCCGGATGCGGGGCCGTATCGGCGGGCGCTGTACCCGAAGCACATCGCGTTCATGTCTGCGGGACAACTACATCGAGAGCGGCTCATGATGGCTGGAAATCGGTGTGTTAGTCCGTGGACGCCGGTCGAAACGGGTCGCGCCACGCGCCGCTGCGGAGAAATGCTCGGCGTGGGAGGGTTCGATGTGCGGACGTGGGATGGTGCGACTCGATGTACCAGTCCAGCGCAGCCCGTGTTTCTGAAGAGCATCGCGCCAATGTTTCGTCTGACGTTGGACAACGGGCAATTTGTTGACTGCACACGGGCACATCGCCTCTTGACCGTCGAGGGCTGGCTTTCACTCGGTCAGATAATTCGTCGCGCAAGTGGTCTGCATTGCTGGCGTACAGACGAAGATTCTCCGGCCAGTTATGCGCGGGATACTCGTCACGGTGATGAACCACTTCCTCGAGCGTCAGATAGCGACCGAGGAGGACTTCCATCAGGAGACGATGTTCAAACACCGACGAGGAGCCACGAGACGCGTGAGGATGAAGCGGGACAAAGATCCACACGTAGCCGTCCTTTCGAGACAGTCGGCGCCCATCGATCCATTCAGGATGGCCTTGCGCGTGACGTGGCCCTGTGCGAGCGCTTTGCAGATCCAGGTTCCAGACACGACGCTCAATGGCCGAGTGACTTACGCCGAGCCTTGTGGCGATGGACCCGTGGGTATGGCCGGCATCGAGGAGTTGACGAAGACGGATTTCGTCTACTTTCAGTGGGTGCGTGTGCGGACGCCCTGGAATCTTACGACGTTGGAGAAACGCTTGAACTACAGGGAATGACAGTCCAAGGGCGTCGGCAATCTGCCGTCTGGTCTGCTGCAGGTCAAGACGCCTCCGAATTTCTGTCCAGTGATCCTCACACGGCGATCTTCGTGACATATCAGGCTCCTACGCTTGTGGGTGGAGTCGCTATTGTAACAGTGGTCCCTATTGGTTTGCAGCCAGTATTAGACTTTACCGTTCCTCAGACGCACTGCTACGAGTCAGGTGGCGTCATCCATCACAACACCGGGAAGACCGATCTGGGAGCGTTCGAGGTCGCGGTACACATGACTGGTCTGTACCCAGACTGGTGGCAGGGGAGACGATTTCCAGCGTCGATCAAAGGATGGGCCGCTGGTGACACCTCCAAGACCGTGCGCGAGATCATCCAGCCGAAGTTAGTGGGCGACGAGGGCGCGATCGGCACGGGCATGATCCCGGCGCACACGATTCACCACATCAGTCACAAGGCCAACGGGGCCGGGATGATCGACACGATCTGGGTGAAGCATGTGTCTGGTGGATTGTCGTCCATGGTGCTCAAGAGTTACATGGAAGGGCGCAAGTCGTTCCAGGGCACGGCGATGGATCTGATCTGGCTGGACGAAGAGCCGGAGGAAGCGATTTACACGGAATGCGTCATGCGAACCATGACGACCAACGGATTGATTCTCATGACGTTCACCCCGTTGAGTGGCCTGACGCCGCTCGTGCTCAAGTTCATGCAGGAAGCGACCCATCCGGGCGAGACGACCCCAGGCATCGACACGGACGGGGCGTCGGTCCACTGACGATTCCCCTGTATTGGAGACATGAGACACATGGCGAAAGCAGCACCAGCGACCCATCAGATGATTGGCGGCGGCGTGATTGCGGGGATGTCCCGCGAGGAGCGCGTGCCCCAGCGCCGGCACGTCCGGAGTTTGCGGATCGAGAAGGCCAAGAACGGCGGCCACACGATCACGCACGAGTACAACAACGACGGTCCGGGGCAGTACAATCCCCCCGTGACGCACTCGTTCGGTCCAGGCCAGCACAAACAGGTACTGGATCACATCAAGAAGCACATCGGGATCAACACGGCGATTGCGGCGGCCAAGGGCCGGGCGGCGATGGCTACACCGGAACCGGACGGCGACGAGGCTGAAGGAGCCTAAGACCATGGGACTGTCAGATGAACGGAAACTCGTGTCACCGGGCAACCCGATTGTGGGAGGGCCGCTGACCCGTCAGGCGCTGGTGTTCTCGGCGGCGAAGGCGCTGATGTCGTTGCCGGATGATGAACTGGTAGGCATGGCGAGCTCGTCGACCGCGAAGTTCGTGCAGTGCGTCCGGCCTATCTACAAGGGCGCCGGGTTCAACTTCGACGACAACGACTTGCGGAACATCCATGGCTTCGTCCAACGGTTTGCCAAGGTCAAGGTGGACGCGATGTTGATGAAGTCGCCGCACTCGAAGCCGAAGATCCATCTCGGGTATACCGGTGAGACCGTTGAACAGACGGCGGCACCGACGTTGAAGTTGGTATCCGTGAAGAATGAGGACTGAGTGACCGACGCGTTTCGAGAGGAAGCCACGGCGATCTGGACCACGATCCGCGCAGGGCTTGGACTTCCTGCCCTTGATCCGGTCTTCGACGCGGACACGGAGTCCGTGCACGTCCAAGGGTTCCGAGTGAAGACTGGTGAGCGGTTGACCCATCATCGGTGGATTCTCTGGCGGGTCGGAGACGCCTACGCCAAGGAACTCGAGATGCTGATTTCTGCCGTGCATCACGGGATGCCGGTGCGGTACGGCACACTGCCGGTGCCGCGAGGGGTAGAGGACGCAGTCCAGATAGGGACAGGGATTCCAGAGGACACCTTTACGATGCGGATCATCCAGCAACACGATCTGGAAGGAGACGGGTCTCACATGCGTGTCGACATGCTCTTTGCGGTTGCAGGCGTTCCGGTGAACATCTAATGGGGAAACTCACCAAGGTCGTTCGGCTCCAACGGGTGAAGCAGAAGGCCGAACGTCACGAGCGCGATGACCTCAGACTGAAACGGAGTGCGCGGCACATCAAGAACCTGTCTGAACTCGAGGATATTCTCGACCTCGATCCGAAGCTCGGCAACAACCCTACACTCAGGGCCGCGGTGAAGGAACGGATTCAGGCCGTCGCGCCGCATCTGAGGGCGATGTAAGGACATGCATGCCATTCCTGAAACGAACCCGTCCGGTGGGGCAAAGTACTGGACGTTCGTGTGCGGCCTATTCTGCCGGCTGACATGGGAACACTGTCTGGTGTGCCAAGTGCTGTTTCCTTTGCGGTCCAAACATCACATTCGATTCTGTTCGATCGCCTGTGAGGACGTGCATCGGTACCACTGCAGCACACGTCATCAATGCGCCCGTGTCGGGTGTTCCAATCAGGTCGGTCTCGTCATCGGGAAGTTCGGGCACGTAACTCGGCGCACGAAGATATATTGTTCGGATGCGTGTTGTGCCGAAGCGATCGTGCAGCGGAGTGGCGTGCGGGTCGTGTGGGGAGTGGACTCGGTGGCGGCCGGACGTCCACACATCCGCCCGGATGTCGTGCAGACACGGCTGGATCAGATTGAGCGCGACAAGCAACGGTACCGCCGTCCGGACAGGGAGGTGCGTGTGCTGTCTCCTTCGGCGCCGCGGACCTCGTCGTATGTCGTGCAGCGGAGTATGCGAGAATTGGAGACTGCGGTGTTTGCAGCGCGGTAT
>QGNH01001728.1_pt1 | contig 12516 bp, 18 predicted proteins | sample 1735481 | NCBI WGS metagenome assembly QGNH01 (sample SAMN09239004, study PRJNA386568) | Viral metagenome, whole genome shotgun sequencing project. | reverse complement strand
ACCGCTCCGTCAGAAGCCCGGACGCAGATTGAATGGAAGTCGCACATGGTGGTAAAATCAGTAGTTCCTCGCCGACGCCGCCGACGCCGCCGCCGCTTCCATGATCCGGCCTTCCTCGGCGCGCACGAACCGCTGGATGCGCGCCAGTATCCACGGGCGCGTGTTCCATGCCGTGTAATCCCGCGTGCGGGCGTGCAGGTCGCGCATGCACGAGTCGTAGTAGTCCAAGTCCTCACGGTGGCAGGCGCGCGCGTCGGCAAGACGGTTCCAGAGGGCGGAGGTGGGCTTTTGAGCGGTCATGTTTGTTTTCGTCTCGCGCGGAATTGCCTTCGACGAAGGGAGGAAAACACGCCATCCGTTGGGTTTCAAGATAATTCGCAAATAATCTTTTGGGCTTGTAACCGACTGCCTCTACCCCTAGCCGTTGGGAATGCTGGATCAAGAGGTAATTTCAAAGGCAATGGGACTTCTCGGCTCTCGCACGTCCTACAAGAAGGCAAAGGCCGCACGCTTAAACGGAAAGCTGGGAGGAAGGCCGAGAGCCAAGCGCAAGACCCCGCCCGCGTCCGGCGAGCGCGGTTAGGCTGGCACGTCCTCGCAGAACTCTCGCAGCCTCCGGATAACGGCCTTTGCCGTGTGTCCGTCGCTGAAACGCTGCTCCAAGCTGGCCCCGGTGAACTGAGTCGTGATGATCGTCGGCCGGTGCCAGTCCGTGCGCGAGCGCAGGATCTTGAGCACCACAGCCTCCTTGCTGGCCTGCATTCGGTCGTTCCCGAAATCGTCAATTATGAGAATCGGAGCGTGCATCATTTCCTTTATCGGATCATCGGGCAGGTCGATTGAGGCGACAAAGGTGACACTGTAGCCGGTTTCTAGGAGCTGGCGCACGAGCTGCCAGGCAACGCGAGTCTTGCCTGAGCCGCTCTTCCCGTGAATCAGCATCCCCTTGCGCAGCTTCGGATCGAATGCCCTTACCCGGTTGAGGAGCTTTGAGTTCCCATTCTTCACGTCCCATGGGATTCTGAAGTCTGGCGGGCAAATTCGCTGCCACGCCTCGGCCTGCTGCGCCGCGGTCCCGATGGTCGCGTAATATGCGGGCAGGCAATGGGTGTGAATGTTGACCGGGAACCAGCCCTCGCACCGCTCAAGCTGAATCCACTTTACGTCCAAATCTGCCCCACACTGGCGGCAAAGGCCGTCATACGGGTGTTTACTCGGATCGGGCGACGAAAGGCCGCGCATGAGCACAGAATCGCGCAGGTTGCCCATCAGGGCGCCGATATGCATGGGCTCAGGGCAGTATCGTGGGGCAATCTCGGGCAATTCTTCAAAGCTGACTTCGGGTTCGTCGTTCATGCTTAAAATCCTTTCGCGTGGTCCTCGTCGGTTGTTTCTTTGCGTTGCCAGCTAACGGTTGTGTCCTTGGGGATATATAGCCAAGTGGATTGGTCATCCTCATACGACTCAGCGTTAAACCAACTGGCCGGGTGTGGGATGAATTGCCGGCGATCTGGCGGCCAACTCTTTGTCGCCTCGTTATACGCCCAAGCGCATCTCAATAGCTCCTCGAAGGGTTTCTTGGACAAAGCCTGAATTATCGCCTTAAGCGCGTGAGCACGTTGCGTCTTTTTTGGGTACGCCTCATATATTTTAAGGGCCTCTGATTCCGATCCAGAAGCTAGATGCAAGATGCTAGTGCTAGAAGCTAGAGAGGGTTGTCGGTTCAGCTTAACCCTACCCTTAACCCCCTTCAATCGAGGATTCCCCCCCTTCTTTCCAAACTCGCAAGCCTGTTCATACGCAGCACGATCACGCACCATCCTCCTGCTGTAAACTATGCCCGTTTTATCCTCAATCGAGCACACACCAGCCTGCATTAATTCGCTAATTAATGGCTCAATTTCAGACATCGAAAGGCCCACGAGTTTACCCACTTGGTTAAGGGTAGGGTTAACCCCCCCGTTAACCTGTAAATAACCCGTTCTCTCGCTCTTCGCCATCAGGCAAATCATATCAATCCAAAGGCCACGTGCTCCGACCGATACAAGCCGCAAAGCCTCATCGCTCAGCCAATCGCTCGGCCAGAACTTAATCCATGGCATTTTTGTATTCACATAGGTAAAAGTCGCCGCCCGCTTTCCCCCAAGGTATCTCCTGCTATGCAGGCAAGGCGTACTAACGGACGGCTCCCGATCGGGAAGTTGAGTGATACTGCGCCGCGATACTGCGACGAACGCGACCATGCCGGTTTCCCTACACAGGTCAAGCACTTGACAACCAACCTCAATTCATGCGAAACCTGCCTCAAGCAAAAGTCCCGTCGCGTGGGATGCCTAACGGTTCGAAGCGAGTGTAGCCCGACCGCCTGCGCGACGGGCATTTGTCTTGACAGCCTCCAAATTAGGGAAGAGGAAAACAACCATGCCACCCGACAAGAACGTCCCACCCCTCGACTCCTTCGAGCACGAGCACAACGTCGCTGAGCGCCACGTCCCCGGTTTCGACGATCGCCTCTCGGGCGTGCTGAACCCCCCAAAGGGCCAGGATCGCATAAAGAGAGAGCAGTACGCGACAACGACGATACGCCCCGGAGCCCCGAACGAGAGGAAGTCAGGCATCGAGGTGAACAAGGGTTCAGCAATCCCCTCTGAGCAGTTCAAGACCGTCAATCACCACAATTTCGGATGATCTACCCGAACGTAGCGGTCACATCGACGAAGCAGCTTCTGGGCCTCAACATAGCCGGATCTGCAAATACAGGCCAAGGGCAGTTCGCCAAGCCCGGCACCCGCCAGATAACGGTAACGAACAACGGCGTTGGCGCAGGCACGGTCTACGTGCAGCTCGTGCCCACAGGCACAGCCTCAACGCTCACAACCCTTGTCTATACCTTTCAGGTGCCAGCGCAGCCCAACCCCTACGTCTATCCGCTCACCCCAGCGCAGTGGGCCTCCTTCGCCCCCGCAGGCTTCGACATCTGGGTGATCTCGAACACAACGGCCACTATCAACGTGCAGACGCAGCCCTTTTGATGTGCCGCAGGTTTACACGAGTGAGTTGGCAGAGCGTATTTGCGACGAAGTAGCGTCTGGACGACCGCTTCAGGTTGTCTGCGACGGTTTAGGCATAAACTGCACAACCGTCAGGAAATGGATTCTTGACGACTACAACGGTTTCGGTGGAGTGTACGCCCGCGCCCGCGAGATGATGATTGAGAAGATGGGGGATGAGATATTCACCATCGCAGACAAGGCCGACGACGCGACAAACGTGCAGGCCGCCAGGTTGCAAATCGACACGCGCAAATGGTACATGTCGAAGGTGCTGCCCAAGCGTTACGGCGACAAAGTGCAGACCGAGCACAGCGGAGAGGTGACGGTTCGCTCTGTAAGGCTCAAGAAGGAGCTGCCCGCCATCAAGACCGATGGTTGAGGACATCGTAATCGACTACGAAGCCAGAGAGGCGTTCATCCCATTCCACCAGAGGACTGAGCGGGAGGCCGTCTTGGTGTGCCACAGAAGGGCGGGGAAGACCGTATGCTTGGTGATTGAGCTGATCCTTCGAGCCCTAGCGAACACGAGAACCCAACCCCCGCCTCAGTACGCCTTTTTCTACCCCACTTGGAAACGGGCCAAGGACATCGCCTGGCCCTACCTCAAATACTACACAAAGGTCCTTCCTGACCGCGTAGTGCGTGAAGGCGACCTCTCTATCGAACTGTGGCCTGAAGGGCCTAAGATAACCCTTTACGGGGCAGCAAACAGCCGTGGCGTAGGCTTGTACCTGGACGGAGTGGTTTACGACGAGGTTGACGAGATCCCGAACAGCGTGATTGCCGAGGTAGCGCCTGCCCTCTCTGACCGCATGGGCTGGTCTGTGTACGCTGGCATGCTCAAGGGCAGGTACAATCTTTGGAGGCGCTACGAGAACGCCATGGGCAAGCCTGGCTTCTTCACGCTTTGCCTTCGTGCCTCTCAGTCAGGCATCATACCGGACTCGGAGCTAAAGCGCCTACGCAACACGATGGGTGAAGCGGCCTACGAGATGCAGCTTGAGTGCAACCCGAACGCAGCGATAGCCAATGCGATCTACGGCAGGCAGATGGACGACATGCGTAAGGACAACAGGCTGCGCAAGCTGCGCGTGGTGCCCGACCTGCCAGCCTACGTGTTCTTCGACATCGGGCACAGCATGGAGGGGGATGATTGGAGCATGTGGTTCGTGCAGCTGGATGGGCGTGATGTTCTCTGCCACCGCTACTACGCGAGGACAGGCGAGCTTCCCGCCCATTACGCCAATGTGATCTTCTCCATGGAGGAGGAGCTGAAATGCCGCGTACACACGGTCTTCCTTCCCCATGATGGTACAAGGCTCGACCGTCACGGCGTATCGGCCAAGGACGACTTGGAGTCGGCAGGGCTACGCGGCAGGGTCAAAACCGTGATCCGCACGCCCAAGCTGTGGGATTCGATCAACGACGTGCGAGCCTTCCTTGCGCGTGTGTTCATCGACCAGGAGGGCTGCGGCCAGCCTTGGACACTTGGGGAGAACGACATGCCCTCAGGCATAGACTGCCTCGACTTCTACACTAAGAAGATAGAGACGCAGACCGGAATGATAACGGAGATCCCGGTTCACAACCAGTACAGCCATGGGGCAGATGCCTTCAGGACGATGGTGGAGGCGTACAAGAACGGCTTGATAGCCGGTGGTGGGTCGTACTACGAGAAGCAGGCGACGAGGGTGATGGTGAGCCGGGAGCCGAACAAGCGGCAGATCCTTGTGCGGCGATGAGCCCGATAGACCGCTGCGCCCTGACGTTCCAGAGGCATGGAGTGGACTTCGCGGAGCGGCTTGAGTGGAACTACCAGCACGGCTTTGTGTTCAGCACGAGCAGCTTCTTCATCATGGGCTCGGACCGTGACGGATCTTGGTTCATCGAGGGGATGGCTGGGGACATGAGCAAGGCGTGGTCGATCCTGCCCTACGAGCTGCCCTCGATGACCTTTGAACGCTTCGATAATGAGTTGCGTTCGATCCCCACTTCCGTTGTAAAGCGGCTAACCTACCATGCGGCGTAATCAACTACTTCAGCAGCAGCAAGGCGGGGGAGGCACGCCAGCTTCGCCCACGATCCCGAACGCCACGCCACCGCCCTCTGCCAACAACGCGGCGTCCCTGGCTGTTGAGCAGGCCACCTATCGGCAGCAGCTTAGGCGCAAGAGCATCGCTTCAACGAACACGCAGGCTGGAGGCGGCTACGTTCCCCCTGCGGGTGTGGGGCCGTCAACTCCGGGTGGGAACGGTCCTGTAGCGCCCAAATGATCGACTCCCCCGAAGCCCACGGCTTTGAGAAGATCGTGCCCGATGCGTGGCACGAGTACTTCAGGCGTGAGATGGGAAGGCCGATGGACGGCTTTGAGCTTCAGACCTTGGAGAAGCTGAAGCAGGACTTGGAGCGGGCCAATGCGAAGCTGACGGCCAAGGGCCAACTCAAGATGGTGCATCCCCCTCAAGACCTGTTGGAGTTTTACATCAATAGAATAAGGATGCACGAGGCCGAAGCGGCAACGCGCAAGATCATGGTGGGGTACACGGGAGGCCGTCGTGGCTGACAGCAAGCTAGGCGAGAGGCTGTTCAAGCGGGCTGATGGGCTACGCACCAAGCGGTCGTCTGTGCTCGATCCGCAGTGGCAGCAGATCAGCCAATACTTCTGGCCGGACATGTCGGACATCAACACCGAGAAGACGGAGAACACCGAGAACTGGTTCGACCGCATCTACGACACGGCGCCTGTTCGCGCCTCCGCCACCTGCTCTGTCGGTGTTCGCAACTGGGTCACTCCCTCGACCGAGCCTTGGCTGGACCTGACCCCTCCCTACAACTTGCAGAAGGCGGGAACGTCGCTCAATCCCAGGCTGAACCGGATCAGCAAGCCAGCGGGTGAACCGGCAGACGATTCAGGGATGGATGATGCGACCAAGTGGACGGCAGAGTTATCGACCCAGCTCCTGCAATGGTTCAGCGAGTCCAGCCTGTACTCGGTCATACAGCCCTTCAACCGCTCGGCCTGCACATTCGGAACGTCGCTCATGTACATGGACAAGGGCAAGGAGACGACCTTCACCTTCGAGCAGTTCAAGATAGGGACGTACTGCATCGCGGAGAATGACGAGAAGATCGTGGATACGGTGTTCCGCTGGTTCAAGCTGACCGTGAGGCAGGCCATGCAAAGGTTTGGCGAGGACGACCTGACGCCCAAGATGAAGAAGGCGATCAAGAGCGAGAAGTGGGATGAGGAGTACAAGTTCATCCACTGCGTGTACCCGAACAGCGAGAAGCAGGACGGGGCAATCGGCCCTGACGGCATGGCGTTCAAGTCGATCTACTTGGCCGAGGACGAGAAGAAGATCGTCATGGAGGGAGGATATGAGGAAATGCCGTACTTCTGCCTGCGCTGGTCCCGCTGGGGATCTGAGAACTTTGTGTGGGGGTGCTCGCCTGGCTTCGAGGTTCTGGCAGAGGCAAGGCAGATCAACTACGTGACGCAGTACAACGACGCGCTGGTGGAGCTGAAGGCTTACCCGCGTGTGTTCGTGCCTGACTCGGTGTACGGTAATGTCGAGATGGCAGCGGGTGCGGCCACTGTCCTCAAAGCTGACGACATGGCCAGGAACGTGAAGCCCGAGGAGTGGATGACAAAGGGCGAGACGGGAGAAGTCATGGAGTCGCTTGCAAGGAAGGAGAAGGCCATTGACGACGCGTTCTTTGTCTCGACGTTCAAGGCCCTTTCCCAATTGGGGGACAAGATCACAGAATCTACCTACGGTGCAATTGCCCTACTCCAAGGGGAGAAGCTGGACCAATTCACCGGCACCTTTGACCAGTACAGGACCGAGGTCATCAACCCGCTTGTGCGGCGTGCCATTGGGCTTGCCTACCGAGATGGGCTTTTGAAGGACCCTCCGCAATCGCTCCTTGTGAAGGGGGCTGATCCGAAGGCCGAGGCGCAACTGGCTGTGCCGAAGATCAACATCAAGAGCAGGGTCACGCTTGCCATGAGCCAGACTAAGATCGTGGGCATCGAGAAGATGCTGACGACGCTTGAGCCGTTCATGGCTACCAATCCGCAGATCGCGGATAATCTGGACTGGAACCAACTATCCCGAATCGTTGGCCGGGGAGACGGGGCACCGGAGGCCATCTTCACCCCGCTCAAGACCACCATAGAGAAGCAGCAGCAGAGGATCAAGATGCAGCAGCAGGAGATGAAGCTGAAGGCTGCGGAGATCGCGGCCAAGAGCGCAGGGGCGCTCGGGAAAGCCCCCCCACAATTCCAGAGCAAGGCAGGCGAAATGCTCGACCAAGGCACCCAACAGGACGCAGCTTAACTAACAAAACCAAATGGCAACCGTAGCACCCAGAACCATCCTCCAGGCGACCAGCGGCGTAACGCCCTTGGCCTCAGCCTCACCCGCACAGGTATTCGCGGGCCAGCAGATCGCGGCCTTGGGCGTCAACCCGACCGTGAGCAACACGGGTGCGGAGCCCCGGCCCCTGCGCATCTACGTGACGGACATCATCCTGACGAACAGCGCGGCCACCGCCGCCGTGGTCACGTTGGTTGACGGTGCATCGAACGTGATCTTCGCGGCCAACATGCCCGCAACGAGCAGCCAGGTCGTGGCCAACCTTACAACGCCCCTGCGGGGCTCCCCGAACACGGCCCTAAACATTCAGTCGTCCAGCGCCTCCGCGAACATCAACTGGACCATCGTAGGCTACGCTGCGCAGTAAATTCTCATGGCTGAATCCAACCAGCCTGAAACCTCGTCCCAAGCACTTCAGCGTAGGCTCTCACAAGCGTACCTGAAAGTGTTTGGGGCTGAGGGAGGGCGAACAGAGTTCCAGCAGCTTGTCATGCGTGACATGGAGAGCTTCTGCCATGCGTACAGGCTGTCCGTGGAGGCTGTCGTAGGCGGGGAGTGCTCGGAGGCGAATACGCTTGTCAACGAGGGCAGGCGTTCGTATTGGCTTCGTGCACGGGGACAGATCCTCGCGGCTCAGGCACCAGCGCCCGAGCCATTGAAAGTTTCTAGGAAACGTCAGAAACCATAATCCAACATGGCTGAAAAGAACACGGAGCTAGACATCACAGACAAGCACGAGCTTGTTCTGTTGCATGGAATCAACAAGGGGCGGCAGACGGTCTTGGCCCGCCTCGACCCACCGGGCAAGTACGACACGCTGTACTGGCTTACCCGCGAGCTTCGGGACAACTACCACAAGAGCGTGACGGCATACCTGCCGACGCAGAACATCAGGATCGAGACGTTCCTCATTGAGGGGCAGAAGCCCGATGTCATCCCGAGCAAGGCGCCTGCGGAGCCCAAGATGCACCCGATGCAGGGTGACCTGACTCCCGACTACTTGGAGTGGCTTCTCAAGTGGGCACCCATCCGCTTCGAGAACACGCTTGGCGTTTACCTGCGTGACCTGGATGACGGCGAGGAAGCCCCGAAGGACCCGCGTGACCGCTGGCTTCGGGATACCGTTGTTCGCACGGTGAACCAGCCTGTTGAGGGAACGAACGGGGGGCAGTACCTCTCGACCAAGTTCACTGTTGAGAACCAGATCATCGCCCGAAGGGCCTCTCACCTGACCTACACGAAGAAGGAAATCTACCGCGAGAAGCGGGGAGTGGATGGGGAGATGGAGCAGGTGACCCACGAGCCGTTCCGCAACGTGTACGCCCACGACACCTTGGAGCAGATGGAAAAGCAGGGGAAGATCAAGGTCCTGTCCAAGCGCCCCGGTGTGGCGTCGGCGGGCTCGGTGTTCTGATGTTCAGGCTGCTCAAGGTGACGGAGACCCGAGGAGGGAAGAAGACCGTCACGGAGCACGCCAAACCACAACCCATCCAGCACCATGCCCCCGGAAGCAGCATCAAGCGCACTCGACACATCGGCAGCAAACTTGGACCCCAATGCGGCCCAGCCAGCAACTTCGGCGCCGGCAACCCAGACAAGCTCACCGACTGAGTATTGGGGCAAGGGCATCCTGAAGGAGGATGGGTCTTTCGACCACAGCCGTTGGGACAAGGCTCCCGACGACATCAAGGATGTGGCCAAGGATTTCTCCAAGTTCAAGAACTGGGACGACGCCGCGAAGGCTTGGAAGGGCAAGAACGAGCTTCTGGGCAGGAAGGGGATAGCCGAACCGCTTGGCAAGGACGCCACCCCTGAGCAGCGTGCAGAGCACATGAGCCTTGTGAGGAAGGCTGTCGGTGCGCCGGACAAGCCCGAGGGCTATGTGATCGAGAAGCCGAAGGACCTGCCTGACGCCGCATGGGACAAGGAGGCCATAGGCAAGGCGGCACAGATTGCCTTTGAGGAGGGCGTTTCCCCGGCAGCCTTGCAGAAGCTGGCACATTATGAGGTCCAGCGGCAGATCGAGGCTGCTAGGGCATCAGAAACGGCAATGAAGGCCATGTGGGAGGGTCAGGACAAGCTGATCCGCGAGTTTGCAGCCAAGCAGGGCATGGACTACGCAACAGCCAAGGGGTTTGCCGAGAACGCCGGCAGGAAGTGGGGGGTGGAGGCTGACAGCCCCTTGATGCAGAACGCCACGGTCTTTGCTCTCCTAACAAGGTTAGGCAAGGCAGGGGGAGAGGCGCCTCTGGTCAAGGGGGACACGAACGAGGACAACCTGGCCTCCCTTACACCTGAGACGGCGCTGAAGGCCCTTGAGGCCATCCGCGACGATCCGAAGAACCCGCTGTGGGCTGCCTACTGGAACAGGGACCCAGAGAACCCCAAGAAGGAGAAGGTCCACGCCGACCACGACAAGGTTGTGGAGCGGGTGAAGAACCTGTCCAAGCTGGCCTACGCCAACAGACCTGTGAGGGGCCGATGATCGCTTTCTTCATAGGCGTATTCGTTGGGTCATTCCTGACTGTCTGTTTCTACATCGTCGCAGTACCCAACGACCCCTTCGATGAGTGACCTGCATCTGTACCGTGAACTACAGGAGAGGGAGAACGAGGAGATTTTCCTTATGAGGAACAACCTTCCCCCGAAGCCCAACGGAAAGACCCCCGTGAAGGAGATCGACCATGACGCCGCGATAAAGCGGTACCAGAAGGATTTTAAGCCCGTGTTCTCCCGCCGCAGGAAGGCGGTAAAGGACAAGAACTACAGGGCGCAGCTCAAGAGGTCAGGGGACCTGAAGCATCTGGAACTGCCCGCCGACCAGATCCTAGACCCCAATGCAGGGTTGAAGCAGGTAGGCCCGACCCTCGACGAATTGCGCGAGAGGATCGCCAAGAACCCGAAGGCGTTCCGCGCCCTGTCCAAGAAGGCCCCGAGGGTCATCAAGGTTGAGGCAGAGCGCAAGGGAGTGGAGTGGGTCATCGGCCAATCCGAGAAAAGGAAGAAATGACAGCTAGCCACCCCCAAGCCATCGGCCAGTACATCTTCTGCATCAAGGACGCACCCAAGGAGTGCATGGAGGGCGGCATCCTGATCCCCGAGTCTTTGGAGCGCACACCCCGTTTCGGTCCCTCAGTCCTTGCGACGGTCGTTAGCGTTGGAGGACGCTGCAACGTGCTCAAGGCGGGGGACCGGATTTGTCTCAAGGACGTAGCCGGGGACGACATCATCTTCAATGACACAACCTACATCAGAGTCAGAGAGCGCGACATCATCGGAACCGTTAGTTGAGAAGGCCAAGATAGGCTGCCTTGTCGCAACACCGATGCGCTCGTTCGGCGGTTTCCACCCGCAGCACGAGGCGTTCCTGCGTGAGCTGGCTAGGCTCTCCGAAGACCCCACATGCCCCTACGAGTTCTGGCAGGCGGTCGTAGAAGGTGGGCGCACTTGGGGCCGTTGCCGGATGGTCTCCCACATGAGGAAGCTGCGTAAGACCTACCCCAACCTGAAGTGGCTGTACTGGCACGACGACGACGTTGAGCAGACGGCAGAGGGCCTCTTGAAGCTCCTCTCCTACAAGCTGCCCGTCGTTGCGGCCATGTACACGACCAAGGAGGAGGACTGCCACTGGTGCGCCAACTTCCTGCATGAGGTGAAGCTCCAGCCGAACGGACTCCTTCAGGTTTACGAGGCGGCTGTGGGTGCGCTCCTGACCCACTACGAGGTGTACGAGAGGGTGGAGGAGAAGTTCGCCGCGATCCTCTACACGGACAGGAACACGGGCGAACGCCACCAGGGCTTCTTTCAGGAGGTCGTGATTGAGCGCGTCCCCTACTCGGAGGACTACTTCTTCTGCTGGCTCCTTCGCCATACGGGCGTCGGCATCTTCGTTGATACGAACATGAAGCTGAGGCACAGGGGCTCGGATGGTTCTCTGTGGCCCAAGGAGTGGCCTCCGATTCCCGTGGACGAGATCACAACCGACATCATCGACTAACCCATGAGCGAATCCCCAGACCTCCACACCCCCCTTCGCCGTCACGGCATGTGCTTCGATGCCGACTCGGATGTGTTTGATGCCGTCTGCCTTGAGGTCTTGAAGACCAAGAAGGAGGTCAGGTGGCTGGAAATCGGCATGTGGAAGGGCTACACCGCAAGGGGGCTCAAGTCCTTCATCGAGTCACAGGGCGGGACGCTCGACTATTGGGGGATCGACCCCGGCCTCCTTGAGAAGCCCGTCTCCCCATTCGAGGGTGCCCATTTCATAGAGGGCAAATCAGAGGAGTGCTTCCACTTGTTCCCCGGCATCTTCGACGTTGTGTTCGTGGACGGCAACCACTCCCGAAACGGGGTGATCCTGGACACGTTCAACTACGAGAAGAAGGTGGCACCGGGGGGCTTCATGCTGTTCCACGACACGAACCCTAAGTGCCAAGGGACGGGCTACGAGTACAGCGGCCCCAACATCCCCGAGTTTGGGATAGCGGTACGTGAGGCGTGGGCCATGATGGGCTGGCCGTGGGCTCCTTGGTCTCTCTTCATGGAGAAGTACCCGATGGACCATCACCAGAACGGGACGAGCGCCTTCCGCAGGACATGACGATCACAGCGATTACCTGCACGACGCCCGAGAGGAGCGAGGCTTTCGCCCTCTGCAAGAGCTACATGGCGCGGCAGACAAGGCAGCCCGACCAGTGGCTCGTATTGGATGGGCCGGAGGCCATGCAACTGAAGCTGAAGAAAGCCATCGAGGGAAACGAGATCACGGGTGAGGGCATTATCTTCTTTGAGGATGACGATTATTTCATGCCCGCTTGGATTGAGTGGTGCGAGAAGAAGCTGGCCAAGGGCTACGACATCGTGGGGCAGGGGAACGCCCTGTACTACAACGTCTCCCACCGCTGGTGGTCGAACTGCGGGAATGTGCGACACGCCTCCCTTTGCCAGACGGCGGTACACAAGCGCATGTTGGAACCCATCTGGCGAATCATAGACGACTTCGACTGCCCGTGGATCGACGTGCAGCTTTGGAACATCGAGTGCAACAAGTACCTGCACCTGCCGACGGAGAAGGAAATGCTGCT
>QGNH01000706.1_pt2 | contig 12524 bp, 22 predicted proteins | sample 1735481 | NCBI WGS metagenome assembly QGNH01 (sample SAMN09239004, study PRJNA386568) | Viral metagenome, whole genome shotgun sequencing project. | reverse complement strand
AGGGGTCGTATTCCAGGTCGAAGGCGATGTCTCCGGTGGGGGCCCAGAAGACCACGCCCAGCTTCAGCGCCCGGGTGGCCACGTGCTGCTCGTCGGCCCAGGCCTGCACCTGGTGGCTCAGCTTGAAGGCGAGGGTGATCAGCGCCGGCATCCGCTTCTCAATGCGGCTCATGCCGTCGTAGAACTTGGCCAGCTGGCGCTCCACGTCGGACTCCCCGCTGAAGTTGGGGAGGATGATGCCGCCGGCGCTCACCTTCTCGTCACCGTCTGGGATGACCTGGACGTTTTCAGCCACGTGCAAACCTCTTCAGCAATCGGCCGAGGAGCCCAGCCTTCGGCAGCTCCTCCTTGTTGGCGTTCTCCGGCAGGCCCAGCTCCAGCGTGCCGTAGTAGTCCTGCAGCTGGCGCAGCAGGTCCACCCCGTCGGCGTGCCCGGCGTCGATGACGGTGCGCACCCCCACGCCGTCGAAGACCAGCACCAGGCGGCTGCTCTCGTCCTTGTCGACTGTAACGCTCATCGAAACCTCTGCCTAGGGTGCTCACACCAAACCAAGTTGCTGATGCTCAGGCGGCCGTCCTCCAGGCACGCCAGGGTCGACGCCACCTCCCCGGAGTGGGCGCGCAGGCCGACGCCCCAGTATAGCCCCGTTCTCGTGTCCAGGATGAACTGGCAGTCCTTGTAATACTTCAGCTGGAAGCGCTGCGCCTTGGTGGTCATGCCGCTTCCAGGCCGCGGCGCTCCAACCAATCGTCGAAGCTCTCCACCGGCGCTACTATCCAGTCGCCCTCGTCATTGCGCATGCCGCGCTCGTCGTCCTTGAACTCCTCCGGCATGTCCAGCCCCAGCAGGTCCTTCCAGCTCTTCAGCTTGGGCACGCTGTCGCACCGGCAGTTGGGGTGCAGCGGCTTGTCGGTGCTGTTGCCCCAGGGGTCGTCGCCGGGGTCCTGCGCCTTTATCTCCTCGTCCGTCAGCCCCTCGCGCCTGGCACACCAGTCGCACAGCTTGTCGTCGGGCGCCACCTCCCAGGCCGAGTCCTCCACAATGTCGGCGTTCTGCTCGTAGGTGGTGTCGCGGGCGGCGTTCTGCGTGCGCATGATTTCGCTGCGGGCGATGACGCTGGCCCGGTAGGCGATGGCCTCCGGGTCCTGGGTGCTGCCGGCGCCGATGACGCCAGAGATGCGGTCGGAGATTTCGGCCATTGACTCGCCGGCCACCAGGCCCTGCATCAGCTCGTCGCGCACGTCCGACGCCATCTCGTCGGTGATGATGCCGATGCGTTGGCTGAACATGGCGCCCTTATAAGGCGCGTTGGCCAGGATGCGGATAGCGGACTCCGGCGGCGGGGCGTACTGCACGGCCACGTTGTCAGGCGTGGCCTGGTCCAGGCCGTAGACGCTGCGCTGGTAGCTCTCCAGGTACTGGTCCACCGCGCTCTGCTCGATGACCTGGCCGGCGTGCGCTGCGGCTTGCTGGGCCGTCTGGTGGATGGACTGCAGCAGGGCCCCTAAGCGGCCGTTCATCTGCATGCCGTCCAGCGTCAGCTGCCCACCAGGCTCGGCCTTTGCCGCGGCCTCGATGGCGGCCAGGATGTCCTCCTGGGCTCGCTGGTACGCGCCCAGCACCACCTCGACGTTGGCGTCCTCGCTGTCCCGCAGGGCCGCGTTGGCGTCCTCGTAGATGGCCCGGATGGTGTCCATCTGGGTGGTGCCGTAGTCGCGTGCCATTACTTGCCGTCACCCTGCCGCAGCCCGGCGCCGCCCGCCTGGCTCCCGTCCTTCGGCGCACCAGCTGCGCCCCCGGCCGCCCCGCCGGCGCCCTGCGCGCCCTTAGCGGCCAGTGCCGTGGTGGCGTCCTGCTGCCACTCCGGCCCGCGGCCGCTGTCGGCCTCGGCCTGCGCCGCCTTCATCTCGTCGTCATAGTCGTAGTTGTTGATGGCCATCTCCTTGGCGTACATGGCCGAGGCGCGCTCGTGGGTGATGAAGCCGGCAATCTGCCCCTTCAGCACGTCCACGATCTTGCCGCTGCGGTCATCCTTGGAGATCTCCGGGAATATGACCTCCATCCCCTTGTCCAGCGGCTCGGTGACGGTGCCGCCCGTGGCCAGCTTGCCCAGCTCTCCAATGGCGCCCTTCCAGTTGCGCTGGGCAATGTGGCGCTTCACGCCGCCCAGGTTGGCCTTGCGCACCTGCTCCGCCGGCAGGGCGGCGCCGTCCGTCTGCATCACGTAGTCCCATGCGCTGCGCACCATGTCCTCGACCTTCAGCTGCTTGTCTTCGATGGTGCGCGTGGCGGGCGCCTCCTTCACCAGGCTGTTGGCCCGGCTGCTGCCGGCGCCCGTCTCGCCGATCCACTCCGGGGCGATGCCCATGCCCACGGCGATGTCCTTGCGCAGCAGCTCGCCGGTGTCGTCCTTGCCGCCGGTGCTGCTGGTGGTGGGCTGCAGGTACTTGTACACCACGGCCTTGTTGTGCACCCGGGCGGTGCCGGCGCGGGGCACGCGCATGGCCTGATTGTTGGCCAGGATGGCGTCCACGTCGGCCTGGGAGCCGTCCACCTCGATGTCCAGGCCGTAGCTCTCTTCCAGCTGCGCCTTGATGACCTTGGCGTTCTTGTAGTCCTTGTAGCGCTTCAGGTCGCTCAGCACCGGGAAGAGGTCGCTGCGGCCCCGCTTCTCGCCGGGCGTCACGTTCTCCTTCAGGTGGATGACCTGATCGGCAGGGATGTCGTTGATGATGTATTCGGTGGGGATGTCGCTGGACTTGTAGACCAGCTGCCACTGGGTGGGATATTGCTGGTGGTAGTACAGCACGTCGTCGATGTTGGCCGGGTCGGTGACGACCTCCCACACCGTGCTGGTGTCCATGCTGGTGAGGCGGGCCAGGCCGCTGGAGTCCTTCCCCTTCAGGTCCATGGTTTCCCCGCCCCAGATGAGCGTGGTCACGTCGTCGCGCAGCTTTCGGTCGTACCGGGTGCGCTTCACGAAGTCGTCCCACAGCTTCTGGCACTCCGGGCTCTTGGCCAGCACGTCGATGCCCTTGCCGATGGTGTAGTTGCGCAGGGTGGTGATGCAGGCCTTGGCCAGCGGGTGGTGGTTCTTCATCCAGAAGCACTTCGCCTGCATGTCCAGGTAGTCGTAAAGGTACAGGTTTTTGCTGAAGGGGCCGCCCATCAGCGGGATGAACTCGTCGTTGGGCGGGCCCACCTGGCCCTGGCCGCCGAAGCCGTCCCCGTCGTAGCTGAAGGAATCCCAGCTCTCCAGGATCTTGGCGGTGGCCCACTCGTTGGACTCCGACAGCCTCTGGAAGGCGCCGGCGTCACGCACCTGGCGGGACTCCACTATCCAGCCGTCCCTCACGCCGTGGCGGGTGCTCTCGCGCGTGCCGACCTTCAGGCGCCACTCCTTGCCGTCGTTGCTGCGCTCGGACTCCACCAGGCGCCCGCCCACCACGCGGCTGACGATGGCGAAGCGGCCCCTGACCTGGATCTTCCCCTCCTTCAGCAGCTGCGTGGGTATCATCATGCGCTTACGGAAGGCCTCCTGCGTCATGGTCGTCTCGCCCAGCTTCTCCATCCAGTCCGGCCACTGCTCCGGGTTGTAGGTGATGGGGTCGCCGACGGCCCGGGCCCAGGCGCGCGTCGGGTCGTCCTTGCGGCTGGTGCGATCGGCTGGGTGCTGCAGGGTGGGCTTACGCGCCATGGCGGGGCTCATCAGAGGGAGAGGTGCCGGCGGTGGCGGCTTGTCGGCTGGCCTGCAGGGCCTGCCAGCTGTCGAGCCATATCTGAAACTTGTTCGTCTTGCGGGTGATGGTCGGCCACGGCGCCTGGCCCATCACCTGCAGGGCCTTCGCCTGCTCGATGTTGGGGCGCACCACCTGGTCGGCCTCGGTGGTTTCGAGCATGTAGATGATCATGGACTCGACGCGCTCCAGGCGCTCGGCTGCCTCGATCATCTCCTGCTTGGCCAGCTCAAAGGTTTCGTCAGGCGTCATTCGGAATAGCCTCCGCGGCGCCGCGCGCCGCCAGGGTTGAGGACCACCTTTTCCACCGGCAGGTCCTTGGTGTTGCTCATGCAGTCGTTAAAGGCCCCGTGAAAGGCGTCGGCCATGTCGTCGTGGTCGCTACCGCCGAAGGACTCCAGGCGCTGCAGGAAGCGCTCATTCCATGGGCCGCGCAGCAGCAGGATATTACCACCAGTCGCCTGGCCAGGGGCAGGCTTTTTGCTGCGCGCCTGGGCCAGCGCCGGCTTTGACCGCTCCAGCTTGGAGCCTGTCGACCGGATGCCCAGGGCGTCCCAGCCCTTCACCATCTTCGTGAGGGAGGCCGACACGAACTTGCCAGAGCTGCCGCCCTCCTCCTCCCAGCGCACCTTGATGGTGCGGGTGTCCGACTGCGCCGTGGTCTTGAACGCCGTCTCGGCGTCCTCTGGCTCCCAGCGGTCCTCCAGGGCGTGCGTGACGATGTAGGCGCCGTTTTCCAAGCTGGCCACACGCACGGCCGCGGTGAAGTCGGGGTCGTTGTTCGCCTCCTCTTTGGTGGCGGCGAAGTCCCAGAAACGGGTATGCCACACCACGCGGCTGGGGATGGCGTCCACGATGGTGAACATGCTGCGGTCGTAGTAGCCGCCCCGCCGGCGGGCGAACCAGTTGCCGTCCTTCAGGCGCCGGCGGTCGTGCTCCTCCAGCATGTCCAGCGTGGCCAGGTACTGGTCGCCCAGCTGGGGCGCCACCTTGCCAGGGATGAAGGTGAAGCTCTGCGGGTCCTTGGCCGGGTAGCGCTCCAGCAGCTCCTTGCGCGTGTCGGCGAAGATGAAGACGCCGTTGTCGACCACCAGCCACCTGATGCGGCCGCACTTCTTGGGGTCCGGGTCGCCCTCTGCGTCCAGGAACCAGATGACCAGCTCCAGCACCCATGAGTCCGGGTCGGGGTTGCATGTGGCACGCACGCACGGCCGCAGGCCTGGGATGGTGGTGCGCAGGCGGCTAAAGAGGAACAGGAACATCTTCTTGGTGAAGGTGGTGATCTCGTCAAACTGTAGCTGGTCGAACTGCGCGCCCTGGAAGTTTTTGAGATCCACCTCGTGCTCGATGGTGCCGAACTCGTGCTTGAATCCGCTGGGCCACACCCACGTGAGCACGGACACCCTGGGCTCCCCGCCCAGCTGCGGGTAGACCTCCATGGAGGTGTCCCACAGCGCGCCCGCCTTCTTTATCTCTGGCATGGTGCGCCGCAGGGTAGTGAGCCTGAAGCGCTCGGCGCCAGGGGCGTGCAGGTGGCGCAGCGGGTCGGCCAGCAGGCCCCAGGTCTTTCCGGCGCCGGCCACCCCGCCGTATAGGATGATGTCGGCCCCGCAGCTCAAAAACTCCGTCTGCGGCCCGGGGTTAGGCCTTAGCTCGACCCTTTGCTGCATCAGGCTTGATCTCTCGGCCGTTGGCGGGCATCAGCAGGACGACCTGCTGGCCCGGCATGGGATTGTCCGGGTCGTTGGCGTGCACCTGCTTCGTGGTGGCCGTGAAGCCACCCTTGCGCTCCAGCAGGAACTTCAGCAGGTCCTTGTTGCCGCGCCTGGCCATGGTGAAGGCCTTGTCGGCCAGGTCGGTGATGCCCTTCCCCTGGCCACGCTCATACGCTTCCGAAATTTCGGGGTTTGTGGCCTGCCGCTCCATGTAGGTGGAGACGCTCATGCCCAGGGCGCCGGCTATCTGTGCCTTCGTGGCGCCCGCCCCTGCCCAGCGGGCTATCTGCCCCAATTCCCTGGGGCCGATGGTCTTCACCTTGGGGCCGGTCTTCTTCTTGGGGCCGGGCCGCTTGTGCTTCGACTTGGCCTTCTTCTTTGTCACGGCTAGGCCTGGGACTCGGCGCCGTCGTCGCCCGCCTCTTGGGTGAGCACCTCGCCGGTGATGATGTCGACCTCTTGGGTGATGCTGGGCAGCTCGCCGGCTTCCGGCACCTGGTCGCACCGCGGCTTGATGACCTGGTTCAGGTACTTGCCGGCGCTGACGCCCGGGGCCAGGATGCCCTCGGCCATGTCGCGGTGCAGGGGGCCGTAGTGGTAGCGGGTGCGGCTTTTGAAGATGACCTGCAGCTGGACCACGTCGGGGTCCTCGGCGCTGGGCTGGATCTTCACGGCCTCGATGTTGGAGGACTGGGGGGTGGGGGTGAAGTCGCTGGGCCAACCTGAAGCGGCCTTGATCTCGTTGGGGGTCATGCGGTCCTCCTGGGGTGATGGTCTACTTGGCGGCCTTGGACTGCCGGCCCTTGCGAGCCCGGGGCGGCCGGGCGGTGGCTTTGCGGGCGGTGCGGTGCTTGTCAGCTGTGGCGCGGTGGTGGGCCTTGGCCATGGGTGGCTCCTACTTGGAAGGGTATTCCCTGCCGTTGCAATTTACCAGCAGCTCTTTGAGGGCCCGCACCTGGATGCGCAGACGGGCCTCGGCGGTGTTGGCCTCATAAAGGCGGTGGCGCAGGAGCGCTTCCTGGTCGTTGAACTTCTCCCACAGCAGATAAAACTGGGACTGACTGGCCACCTGCTCATCCTTATGACCACGGACCCGCCCGCGCTCATAGATGCCCAGGCCTGCCCACACCATGAGGTTCACGACCAGCATGGCGGCCATGAAGACCGTGAACAAGTCCTTGAACTTCTGTTTATCCCTAGGCTTCATACACTGCTCCTGTCATTTAGGTGAGTTTACTTTTTACCAGTCCGGTTGAGGGGCTTCCTTTGGTCGGCAGCCCGTGGCCGGGCGGCAGATGCTGGCCTTGTCGGCCCCGGCTGGAGCCAGTCCGGCGCGGGCGGCGGGCTGGGGAAGGCCCCGCCGGCGCCGATGAGGGGCGCCACGCGCTCGTCCTGGACCCCCACCCATTCCTTGTCGGGCTGTGGCGGCTGGTACCCGAAGCGCACCTTTATGCCAGAGGCGCCCAGCACCTTGTCCTGGAGGAGGGCGCCGAGGTCGAAGTGGTTGCCCAGCAGCAGCGCCCGGTAGTCCTGCTGCCAGGTGCGGCGGGGGGCGTGGGTGAGGTTGGTGCGCAGCTCGATGGGCTTAAAGGCGCTCACTGCAGCACCAGGAATAGAGCGGCAGCTGTATTGAATCCCCAGATGGCGGCGTTCAATGCGTGGGCGTGCGGCATATCCCTTTGCACCTCAAAGCCCACGACGAAAACGCACAGCAGCAAAAAGGCGACCTTGGCCAACTTCTTCATCTACCACTCCTGGGTGCCGGGGCGCTTGGGCTTGTGGCTCACTTCAGATTGCTCCGTAGGCGCTCGACGGTGGTGGCTTGCATGGTGTGCTCCAAAGTGAAGAGGCGCCGGCCGTCTACCAGAATCGACCCCGGGGAGGGGGGTGGGGTCTTATCTGGCCTGGCCGGTCGACGCCCCAGGGCCGCCCCGCGCACGGGGCCGACCTTGGGCCTGGAACGATGAGGCCGTTACGCACCAGGGCCAGCTGCAGCTGGTTGCCTGGGCGTCGCTAGGGTCCGGCCTGGGCGAGGAGCAGTCCATCGTACCACCCTGCCCCCAGGCTTGCCTTCTACACCACCTCAACGCTCCAGGGCCGGGCCTCGTGAGGCCCCACCCTTGCCCGTCGATGTCGTCGGCGTCGTACTCAGTCCTCGTCGGCGTCTTCCTTGAGCTGCTGCAGGTGGTCAAAGGTGTGCGGCCGGCCGCCGTTGTCGATGCTGCCGCCCAGGCTCACCACGTCCTTGGCGACTGCCACGGGCAGGGTGGCCACGTTCACGACGGTCTTAATCAACGCTCCGAAAAGTCCCACATGCTCCTCCTTGCAGGATTAGGCCTGCACCTGCTGGGCCTTGAAGTTCTCCCAGGCCTCGCTCACGCTGCCCTTGCCGTCGCTCAGCGGCCGGCCCACGCCGGTGCCGGGCTTGCACGAGGGGCCCTCGCACATCACCCACCACTTGCCGCCAATGAAGCGGGCCACCAGCGGCTCGTGGCCGCAGTGTTTGCACTTCATGGGCTCCAGCAGCTGATCCTTCGCCATGCCATCATAAACGCTCGACATCTTCCCTCCCGTTGTGCGCCTGGTGGCGCGGTTTGTCTTCAAGGGCCCAAGGGGTCGAACCTTGAACCTTCCGCTTTGGAGGCGGACGCTCTGCCAGTTGAGCTAGGCCCTTATGGTGCCGTCCCCAGGGATTGAACCTGGTACCTCCCGCTCTTCAGGCGGGCGCTCTACCAAATGAGCTAGGGCGGCGTGATTTAGGACCAGTGCTCAATCTCCTTGCCTCGGTTGCTCACCACCTCGATGACCACCCCGTACTTGCTCTGCACCCACGCCAGTTTGGCGCTGGCCTCGCCGGTCATCTTCCCCTTGACCTCCACCAGGCGCGCAGGAACCGGTGCTGCCATCTGCACCAGGAAGTCCAGGCGGTAGAACTTCACGCGGCCCGTGAGCACGTCGGGCGCCAGGGCGAAGGGCACCTGGCGGGTCCACCACGCCACCTTGCCCAGGGCGCGCAGGAGGCGCAGATGCATCTCCATCCGCAGCTCGGCCTTGGAGTGGTAGCGCTGGCCCTCGTGCTCCATGATCATCGACCCGTACTTGTTGGCGCCCACAATGCCCTTGCCGCCGGCGGCCTGGTGGGCTCGGTACTCCTCGATGGTCATCACCTGCTGCTTCACGGCTTCAGCAGCTCGTAGGGCTTCACGCCCAGGGCGGCGGCCACCTGTTCGACCACCACGATGTTGGTGGCGCGCATGGCCTTCTCTATCTCGATGATGGTGTTACGCCCCAGGCCCGCCTCGGCCGCCAGCTGCTCCTGGGTGAGGCCGGGGGGCACCAGGCGCAGGCGGTGGATATTCTCTGCCAGCACCAGGACCACCGACCCGTCGAAGCGCTTGCGGTCGGCGGGGGAGATGCCTTTCCAGGGCTGGCCCACTCCGCGCAGCGCCTTCTTCTTCGGCTTGTTCGCCATCTGGTGAACCTCCTGGCGAGAGTATGATTTAGCAGCGGGCACTATGTCAAGCCCCTTGACGGCCCAGGGCCGGCTCGGCTTCCAGCTGGTAGCCCGTGGTCGCGTTCTCCAGCGCCACCTGGTCCTTGGCCTTCCACGCCAGGGCGTCGCCGCTGGGGCGCTGGTCGAGCGGCACGCGGTTGGCCCGGTCCTGGGCGTTCATGTTGCCGGCGTGCCACAGACACCTCATCATCCAACAGTCGCGCGGGATGCTGTCGTAGTCGTAGGCGCGCCAGCTCTTGGGGTGCACGTGCCCGTAGGGAATGCCTCGTCCGCTCATATGTAGCTCTCAAATTTTAGGTAACGGCCAGTGAACTGGAGCTCGATGCGCCCGGTGTCGCCGCCTCGGTGCTTGGCGATCTGGCAGTCCACGGGCACGTGCAACTTGGACCCGCGCTGCTTCTTGTCGTCCTCGCTGGTGTGGAGCAGCAGCACAACGTCGGCGTTTTCTTCCAGACCGCCGGACTCCTTCAGGTCAGCCAGGCGGGGGGGCAGGTCCTTCTGGGCCTCGCCGCGCTTCAGCATGGCGGCCTCGATGATGGCCACCTTGTGTGCTCGGCCGAACTGGGCAATACGCCGGCATATGAAGCTCATCTTGGCAGCGTCGGTGCCGAAGCGGCGGGAGTCGTCATCGAGCAGCTGCATGTAGTCGATGAAGATGGCCTTGCAGCCGAGGCGCGACACGGCCACCCGGGCCAGGGCCAGGAACTGCTGCAGCTGCAGCTCTGACTCGTAGAAGAGGTGGAGCGGCTGCTTCGCCAAGCCCTGCATGGTGTCGCGGTAGCGGTCCACCTCGGCCGTGGTCATCCGGCCGCGCTCGATGCTGAAGCCGTCGATGGACGCCCGCGCCGCCACGATGCGGTTGCGGATCATCAGGTTGTCCATCTCCAGGCTGAAGAAGGCCGCCGGGATGCCGTCGCGCGTCAGATTGTCGGCCAGGTTGATGGCCAGCGCGCTCTTGCCCTCGCCCGTCTTGCCGCCGATGACGATGGTCTTCTTTGGCACGATGCCGCCCAGCAGGCGGTCCAGGCCGGCCAGGCCGCTGGAGAATCCCACGGGCTTGCGCCCCTCGCTGCTGTCCTTCAGCATCTGGAACTCCGGCTCCCAGCCGACGCCCAGCAGCTGGAAGTCGATGGTCCGGGCCTCCGTCACCGCCAGCACGCGCTCGCTGGTCGCGTCGATGACGGCCGAGGCGTACTCCTGGCGCTCGTAGATGTCCTGCGTGGAGATGGCCAGGGCGGCCAGCATCCGGCGCAGTTGGGACTTCTCCCGCACCAGTCGGGCGTAGGCCTCGACGTTGGAGACGGCGGCCACCCTGTCGCCCAGCTCGGCCAGGCCGAAGGCGCCGCCCAGGGCGTCGAGCTGGCCACGCGCCTGCAGCAGCGCCTGCACCGTAACCAGGTCGGCCGGCTTGCCGTCGGCGTTCAGCTCTGTGAGACAAGCCCAGACGCTGCGGTGCGCCGGCACGTAGAAGTCGTCGGCCTTCAGCAGTGGCTCGCTGATCTCGATGGCGGCCTTCTCCAGCAGGCAGGAGCCCAGCACCGCGGCCTCGGCGTCACGGTCGTGAGGCGGCACGCGCCCGGGTAGGCCCGGCCCAGGGCGGGCCGCCGGCGCAGCGCCGGGCAGCGGCTTGGGGGCCTCTTCGAAGTCGTCGAAGCCTGTCACCCTTCCACCCTCCCGCCCTTGTAGCGCGCCACCGACCGGCCGCACGCCGTGCAGGTGCCCGTCTGTGCATCGTAGCCGTCGGGCCCCTCGCCGTAGCTGCGCGCCACCACGTACTTGTCCACCGGGTGCGTGCAGGCGCGCAGCACCGGCGAGGCCTTGGCGGCTGCCGCCTGGATCTTCAGGAAGCTGGAGCAGAAGACCCGGAAGGCAAAGGCGTTGTCCTTGGTGTACTGGTCGGCCACGCTGGGCCAGGCGGCCAGCAGCTTGGGCATGTCCTCGGCCGTGACGCCGGCCACCAGCAAGCGCTCGGCCCCCGCCTTGTCGCCGGCGTGGTCTGGGTACTTGAGCCCGGCGTGGTCCGGCTGGTTGAGCCACCAGCGGACGAAGGCGGCCAGCAGGCGGCCCCGGGCCTCCTTGGCTGCGTCAGCTTTCTTGGCAGGCTTGGCGGCACCGACGCTGGGGGTGTCCTGGTCAAGGTCCTGCTTTTGAGGTTGAGCCTCTGGGCGAGTGGCGGCGCCAGCCGCTTCCCCTTCTTGCTTCACTTCGTGCTTATCTTCTTGTTTAGGGGTTACGTCGTGACCCTCCCCAGGGGTATCTGGTGACCCTCCCAGGGTTATGTCGTGACCCTCCCCCTTGTCACCACGTGACACTGCCTGCTTCACCGGCTGCTGGTTCATGCGCCATCGGGCGGGGGTCGTCTTCGTCTCGGCGGCCAACAGGGTGGCCCAGCCCGTGAGCTGCAGTTCCGCCTGGGCGGCTCGCACGGTGTTGCGGCTCTTCACGCCCATGCGCTGCGCTATCTTCTTCATGCCGGCCCGGCAGGCCCCGGGCCCGAAGCTGGTCATGGCCACGTAGCAGATCTTGGCGTGCTCGGTGACGCCGCTTTCCAGGAGTTCCACCCACGCCCGGCCGTAGTTTTCGGCCCAGTCTTTTTCGATAATCGCGTCCACGCCCACCCCTCAAAAGAAAAACCAGCGCTTGGGCCCGACCAGGACTGAAACCCCGGTGGAAGTCCGAGACGGTCAGGGATTGCTCCCTGCAGTCCAGGTCAGGCCAAAACGCTGGTTTGTGTCCGCTTCCATCGGACGGGCCGATTAAAACCCCAGTTCGCCCTGCTTGTCAAGGGCCAGCCGCTCGGCCAGCGCCCTTGGGTACTCCTCTTCAGTCACCACGCCGAAGTGGTTGCAGGCCGCACAGTCGCCCCAGTACCACGTCCAGGAGCCCCAGGCGACCTCTGGGGCCATCCGCCGACAGCAGGTGAGGCAAAGCCCGGGCCCCTGGATGCGTTGGCTGAAGGTGACGTTGCGGACCCGTGGGGCCCGCTCAGCGCCCGGTGCCAGTTGCGACTTCGCGGATGACGTACTTCACACCCAGCGCCTCGGTGATGACGTTGGGCGTGGTGTCGCCCAGGGCGCCGTCGAGGATGTGCTTCTTTAGCTTGGCCTCGTCGATCTCCAGGTACGTCAGGGACAGCTTGGCCTTGTCGGTGCCCAGAAGCTCCACCACCTTCTTGAACTTGGTGCCCTTGGCCTTGGTGATGGTGGGGATGATGGCTGGCTCGGTGACGATGGCCAGGGGCGCCGCGGCTTCTTGCTCGGCGGCCACCAGCTGGGCCGCGGCCTGGTCGGCCAGGCGCTTGGCGTCCTCCGCCTCCACCCGGGCCCGCTCGGCCTGGGCCTCGACCTCGGCGGCGGCGGCCAGGTTGGCGGAGCCCTCGGTGACACTCTCGGCCGTGCGCGTGCCGACCATCAGGCCCTCGGCGGCCAGGCGCTCACGTTCCTGGGCCTCCCACTGCAGGCGCTCGGTTTCGCGCTGCTTGGCCTCGGCGGCGGCGGCGGCGGCGGCGGCGGCGCGCTGGGCCTCGGCCAGGTTGCACAACATCTGCGGCGCGTCTG
>QGNH01001726.1_pt1 | contig 12532 bp, 11 predicted proteins | sample 1735481 | NCBI WGS metagenome assembly QGNH01 (sample SAMN09239004, study PRJNA386568) | Viral metagenome, whole genome shotgun sequencing project. | reverse complement strand
TCCACGCGCCGCCACCAATCAAATCAGTGACTTCCGGAAGAATCGGAGTTTCAGCTTCGGAGGGCAGTTGCGCCTGGGTTGCGTTTTGTTGCTGGCTCTCTTCAGCCTTCTCGTCCACATCGAGACGATCCACGAATGAGACATTCGCTCCGGGGATCAGGTGCCCGTAGGTGTCGACCGTGACCTGGATTGAGCTGTGCCCCATCTGCTCTTTCACGTACACAATCGAGGCGCCGCTCTGGATCAGCAGCGAGCCGAACGTGTGCCGGAGATCGTGAAGCCTGATCTTCCGAAGCCCGGCCTTCGTGAGCACTGGCTGGAAGTAGCGGTGGTAGAGGTTGTCGGGATCGAGAATCGCTCCGTCCGGCGATAAGAACACCAGCTCGTCGGAGATGTCGGTCCTGCCCTTGAGGAAAGACTCCAAGAGGCGTTTGTCACGGAGCTCGATGAGCGCTCGCCTCAGCTCTCGAGACATGTCAACGCGACGGCTCTTCTTGCTCTTTGTCGTGGTGTGCTCGCGCCGCACGTAGTTGTGCTGGACGACGATATAGCGATTCGCATCCTGCTCGTCTTTTCCGAACTGGATGTCTCCCCACTGAACTGCGACGAGCTCGCCGCGACGAAGACCGGCCCGCAATGCCATCAGAAACAGCGGGTGATACTCAGGGCAAATCTCTCTCGCCGCCTGGAGAAATTGCTCGGCCTCACTCGGTGTCAGAGAAATCCCCTTGACCTCTGTCGCCTTCGCGGTCCGCGTGAAACGGCCAAGGCGCGCAGCCGGATTCACTTCGACAATGCCCGCTTCGATCGCTTCGTTGAAGATCCCACGGATCACGCACAGTGCGTTTCTGACTGTGTTGCGCGACAGCTCTTTCTCGATCAGCGCGTTAATCATCGCCTTGATGTCGTCGCGCTTGATCTGATCGAGAGGGCGGTTCCCAAAGCGCGGCCGGAGATACTGCTCGATCACTCCCTCGTATCCCTCGGCCGTGGAAGTCTTGCATTCGACCCGGGCATAATCTTTCAGCCACTTGTCCGCGTAGGATCCGAAGGTCTGAATTTTTTCGCGGCCGTCCAGCAGGGCGAGGTCACCCAGTGCGAGCTTCGCTTCGAGCTGGCGCCGTATTTGCTCCGCGATTTCTCGGCTCGTGCCGACGCACTTCGCTTTGCGCTTGCCGTGGTAGTTCACGAACACGTACCACTTACCGTGCCTTTTTCTGAGCTTTACCCCCATCAGTTGCCCCGTTTCCGCCGCGGCCGTCGATTGTTCGCTTGCTGTTTCGCCGTCGCCCAACGCACATTCCCTGGCTCGTAGTGTCCGTTCGGATCGGGGAATCGATCGATAGAGTGGCAACGAGTGGGCTTCGGACCCAGAGCAGAGAAGAATTGCTCGAAACTCTCAAATCTAAACTGAACGCCGCGGCCACCGTAGCGCTCGTAGTCCGACGTACGTGGATTCGTGCAGCGCCTTTTTGCGGCCCTATAGGCGCTGTATTCCGAAGTGCGAGACATGCCATGGCGCGTGTGCCGTTCCCGATTCAAACACCCACAGCTTTTGGTCTGTCCCCTTCTCAGATCTGACCCGTCTATGACTCGCGTCGCACCACAGTCGCAGCGCGCAAACCATTGAGTGTGGCCGTGTCGGCTTTCCCTGGCCAAGCCGATCACCACGAGTCTGCTGAACCGCTGTCCCTTGATATTTTTAGTTTCACGCCCCATCAGTTCGCCCCCGCGATTTCTCGCACCATCTCGTCCACGATCCCCTCCACGTTCACGCTCCCCGTCGGTCTCAGAGGATGTGCTTCCAGCCAGCCATCGAATGCGCTCCGGCGAACTAGAATCTTGGTTCCCACTTGCGAGGCGGGAAGCGGATCGCTCGCGCGGTGAATCCATTCCCGCAAGGTTCGCTCCGAGATACAGGCGTAACGTTGCAGAGCTTTCAGATCCAGCCACTCCTGAGTCGGCTCGCCGAATTGTCGCTGCGCGGCCATAGTAGTCGATCGAAGTCACTTTGTCTCTGGGGCGAACGTGCCAGATCCCTTATGTGGCGCGGTTTCTGGCACTTTCCCGCGAACTTTTTCAGCGGACGCGGAGATCGATGGCCGCGTCCGCCTTCGGTCGCGCCGTCCCTTTTCCGGCGCGCCTTTTGCCGGTTTCGTCCCCACTCCACGGAGTTCAGGGGAGACTCACCGGGCTTCCCCCGACGCACTCACGCGGGGAAACTCGTTTCACAATCTCGTTGTGATCACTCCAGAGGCCGCTTCTCCTGGTGGAATCACCGCCCTTACGCCGCGGGTTCGCGTTCCACCCACCTCACAGGTCCAGCAGAGCCAGAGACCCCTGTTTATCCCCGCAGATCCGAGCAGCACGCCCCTATGTGCAACGCAGTGGCAACCATCACAGACGTACTTAACGCTCGGGTTCGCCATGGGCAGGTGGCACTGGATGAGCGGCCCGCCCGGCCAAGATCGCCTGACGGGTTTTACGGTTTCAATCAGCTTCATGTCGCCTCCTCGGTACTCATCCGACTCCCGCGCGTGAGTGTCACCAAAAACCCGAGTGTCACCAGTCACCAGGGGGTGTGGGACACACACACACGCCCTCTCTCCAACCTCTCGCGCACGCGCGCACACCCGTATGTGTATGAAAATAAATAAATAAATAAATCTCCCTCATAGCGCGCGCGTACGCGCGCGCGTTCTTTGTGTGTGTGTGTGTGTCAAGGCTGGTGACAGTGGTGACAGTGGTGACACTTGGTTTTTTCATTTTCAATCGTCCTCCTGCGTACCCAACCAGACGCACCTCGGCCGCGCTGTTTCCGGGTCAAATCCGATCAGCCCATGGCCCGCCATCCCGTTCAAAGCTCGCCACCAGGAAAAAACTCCGTAACGGTTGGAGTGCAGATCTCTCTCGAGTTCCCGGAGTCGCATGATGCCCCCGTGTTTCGTAAGCGTGCGGCGGATCCGCTCCTCGAGATCGGCCTGGGGATTCTCGGCCTGGAACGGGTCGAGCCATTTCGCGGCCTCGTCGCGATAAGACGCGAGAGCAAGACCGCGCCGCTGGCAGTCCTCGTCGACGAGGACTCGGCCGAGGTCGACCGCCAGGGCCAGCGCGAACTTCTCCGCCAGGTTGACCGAGCGGTTGCTCATGCGTTTCGTCTCCCGGGCTTCGTCCCAGAGTCCCAGGTTCTCGACTTTGAAAACGCGGCGACGGATGCCGAGGGCCAGGTAGTCCTCCGTCGTCTTCGCCGCATCGCGATGATCAACTTCGCGATACGTCGTCAACTTCTTCGGCTGTTCAGGCGCCGGCAAGAAAAACATTCGACTGTTGAGTCCGTCGGAGTCGCCCGCGAGCCGCGCCCACAGCTTTAGGAAATCGTCCGAGGTCGTGCACCAGATCAGCGAGAACGAGTATCGGCCGGCGTTGAAAGCAAAATTCTCTTTCTCTCGCTTTACTGATGCGCCGAGATTTCCGGACTCGTACATCGCGAGTAGCGTGCTTTCCATCGAAGAGGATTCGATCTTCGCTTTTGCGACCAAGTGTTTCAGCTCGTCGTAAACCATGACGGCTCTCGCCGCCTCGATCTCGGACATACGAAGTAGGACACCCTCCGGCGATCCCGGCGAGGCGAACAGAATGCTTCGATCCCTGACGTCCTCGGCCTTTAGAGCCTTGCGGAAACTCAAGCCCGCATTGGCCTGGAACATATAGTCTGCGGCCAGGTTCACGCATGCGGACTTTAGCGTGTCTGGAGGACTTATCATTCCGAGAAACAGCGTCATGTTGCAGGGCGCATGCTCGAAGCGCACTTTCAGCGCCAGGTAGTTCATCTGAAACGTGAGCGCGGCCATGAACAGGAATTGTTCGAACTTGGAGTTCGCAGCGCACTCGGGTTTGACTAGTCCCTCGCCGATCGAAGTCCCCTCCGCGACCCAGAGCGGAAATTGCGGATACGGGACGGCCTCTTTCGGAGGAGCAACCGGACGGGGATCGGGAGCCGGATCCGCGTCCAGGTTCTCGACCAGGACAGGACGAGGCGCCGGCGCGGGTGCGGTCCTGGAGTGCGGAGTATAGTTTCCCGCCGCATCGAGCCGCACGCGGGGCTCGAACATCGATCGCAAATCGGTCCAGCGATTGCTGCCGCCTTGATTACTCAGCGAGCACGATGAATGCATGCATCCTGCGCTGAGACCCCCGCTCGCGAATTGGATAATGAAAGCCTTTCCGTCGCGGGGATCGTAATCACCGTGAGAGCCGGGACACGCGATCACGTACTTCGTGCCGTCGCCGTAAGGTCCGCTGTTGAGGACTTCGATCCCGAACCTTCGCATCCAGTTCTGTGCGTCGATCGTGGAGGAGACGGCGTGCGCGCGGCGCTCGTCAATGGCCTGGGGAGTGGGAACACTCGGAGCACGGGGCGCGCGCGCGATCACGCGCTCATAGATTTCCGCCAGCCGAGGACACGCGACGATGTCGTCCGGCGTGTCTTTGAGGTGCACCGTGCTGACGGTTGTATACCGCCCCGCGTCGTAAAATTCTACGCGCGCCCCGTCGTCGAGCTCCTTGACCCGCGGGCCCGACGGGAGATTCCCCGCGGTGTAAATGTGGAGGCCCGTGCCGCTCGGCGAGACTTCGGTGAAGCTCGCGAGTTCGTCGACGATCTGTTTTGCCCAAGTCGCGATCTCGCCGTTCGCGATGCAATGGTCGAGGTCGATGAACACGACGCCGGAGTCCTGGATCGCGAATCCTATGCCGTCGGCGCCGGCCGCTCCTGCGATCGCTTCCTCGAGACTTGTCCAGGTGTCGGGATCGATGCTGCTGGCATGGCGACGACTGCCGGCGATGTACGGGACTTTTGTAGGACGCCCTTTTTTGTCCGTTTCGATGCGCCACACTAACCAGTGTGGGATCTCTCGCATGGTTGGGGGGATCTTCGTGAGGTCGACGTTCATCGTTTTTGCGTCCACACTTTCAAGCTTGTTTTCAACCGTCGCGATATTTCTCTCTCACACGCTTCGCAGCTCGGGGATCTCCGCAAACACTCGCTTCACGAACCCGAAGTCGTCGCGACGTCCGGATCCGCCGAGCGCGACCAGAGCCCGTTTTATTTTTTGCAGTAAGCGGCGTTGAGTCGCCAGGTTCCCGCGCCGGTTTTCTTCTGGACGAGGTAACCGCTGCGCACAAGGCGCGCGAGACGTCGCCGGCATGCGTGGTACCCGATGCCGAGATCCGCGGCGATCTGTCGAATGCTGATTGGACGGCCGCTCTCTTCGTCGTGAGTGAAGTGATTCAGAAACCAGAGATAGACCCAGAGCGCGCCGCCGATCGCTCGGACGTGTTTCGGCTCGAGGAGCCCAGGGGAAAGCGGGAACATGCGGAACATTTCAGCCATGACGGAGGTCTCCGAAGGGGAGAAACTCTTGCGCCGGTTCTAACTTCGCGTCGCCGGCGGATTTTGTTTGTGAGTTGACGGGGAAGACGCGCTCAGCGGCCGCATGCGCCGGCGAGCTGGCCTGGGCGGGTGAGGAAACGAGTCGAAACCAGGAATGACGGGCTCCGTCAATTTCCTCGACGCGGTTCTCGATCCGGAAGTTCAGCCGGCGAAGTTCAAAAAGGCGAGAATTATATTGCTGGGCGAGCGCCGCAATCTCCGGCGAAGGGACCCAGCCGCCGCGGGCTTCGATCAGTAAACCGAGGATTCGTCCGCGCTGCGTGCGCGAAGATTCGGGAGGCCGCGCGCTCATCGCGTTTGCCTCCCGAGCTGCTCGATCACGTATTGCAAAATGCCGGCGACGTCGCAGAGATCGCGAAGCTCGAGCGGCTCGAGGGCCTCGCCGGCCGCACGTCGGAGGAGAAGCCGCGCCTGGGCGATATGCGCGCATGCGGAGCGGAGTGCCTGAATTTTGTTGTCGGTTCCGCGGATTCGAATGTTAAGCTGCATCTAGTGATCCCTCCTCGGGGGTTGCCGTCGTTGCTTTGACCAACCTGAAAGGGTCAAGAAAGTCCCCGCGCGGCGGGGGCTTTTTTCATGGGGAAGACGACTCGCTTCCCTGGGCGCGCGCGGATCCGCCGGCACGAAGGCACTCCGCGATCTGCCTCCCGCGAGTCTCCATCACCTCGAGCAGCAGGCGCTTCACTTTGGCCGACTCCCAGCGGTGTAGACGTAGATATCCGTTCTCGATCGCTCTCACACGTCCACGGTTGATACCGACGCGCTTCTCCAGTTCAGACCTCGAGAGTCCGGCGAGGGTGCGGAACCTGGTGAGCTCGTCACTTGAGAGGGGCTTTTCATCCTCGAAGGGGTCGCTCAAAAAATAGTCGCTCATGACGAGTTGCAATTTCGTCGAGCGGGCGACAAACCGCAAGTGAAATCACTCTATTTGACCAGCGCCAGCGATCTAACTTACTGACAACACTAGAAAAAAAGCATCGCTGGTGACCAGCGATCACCAGCGTTTGCCAGCGACGGCAGCCAGCGCCAGCGATCTCGGCCGTCCGAGGCTAGTTGGACTTTTTGCTTATTTCTGAAGGGAGTGGGGGGACACTGTTGATGTAGTTCCGAACGCGCTCGTGGGTAGCCTTATGATCCAAAAACTCTTTCCACGTTCGCAGATGGGGCGCGAGCTTCTTCCATTCGTCGAGGGGCTCAAACCTCTTTTGATCGTTTTTCGTCATCTTCTCGATCTCGCCGTCCATCAGGACCGCGATCCGCTTCGCTTTGCGCACGCCCCGCGATTTGAGCCTCGCGATCATTCCCTTCCTAGCGTCGACGTCTCGGGGCGGCTGACTTCGTGAGCGGGCTCGGGTTTCTACTTCCTCCCGCCCGCTCGAGTCGAACTCGATGATCTTTCCCGATCGTGGGGGTTGACTTGAGGCAACGTGATCTCCGACCTGTCGTGTTTTTTGATCGACGGCATTTTGACCCGTCGTCACGCTCCCCGAACGTACGGTTTGGATGTCCGGCATCCGCTGGAGTTCGCGCACCAACCAAAGTTCAAACTCGGCCGACCAGGTCTCGGCTCGTTCGGGTACGTCGAACAATGCGAACACCTGCGCGATGAGCGGAAACAGCCTCTCGACAACCGTTCTCGCCACGTTAGTGCGGACGAGGTCGGGCTCTAGAGAGTTCGCAAATCGGGAAAATCTCGGGACCGCAAAGTAGCGAGCAGCTCGCCTGACTTTGTCCAGCAGGAACTCGAGGCCCTCGAACTCCTCGAGCTCTAGGCGACGCGCGAGGCGGCTTTGATCCTGGAGCTCCTCGGGTAGCTCTTCGATTTTGGACCGCGCGGCGTCTATGTCGGCTGAGCACCGGCGAGCTTTGGGAAAGACGTAGCGGAGGAAAAACTCTTCAAGTTCAACAGCGAAGAGTCTGACCGTGGCCTCGAGGGGCGGATCCAGTTGGTCGGATGGCACAGTGCACTCCGTGTGTGACTGCTTTCCGTGATCGGGATCTCGGGAAGGGCAGGACCACGGAGATCCCGCCCTCACTCGCCGCATGATCTGCGCAGATCAAAACAGCAAGCGCCGAGAAACGTCGAGTCTATCTCTCGCGCGGCCTGTGCGGCTCTGTGGAAAAACTGTGGATGTCGCGCAGATCGGGACTAAACTTCTCCCGATGCTGCATTTGCAATGTGCTCGATGCATCGCTGTGCACGGCGCGCCGGGATGTCCGGCAACTCACACGGACCTCGATGGCGAGCCCTCATGCACTTGGCATCTGGACGGTGAACTTTGCCCGATCGAGCAGAAGCAGCAGCGTGCGGCCCGGAAAAATCCTCCGGAGACGCCTCCGGCCGCCGAAGGCAACTCTGAAAAACCAGCCGAAAGTGAGCAAGAAAGCGGGGTAACTACCATGAAAACTCCCGAACCTGATCCAACTTCCACGCCGAAAAAGATTTGCGCGAAACCTGACTGTGGCCGCGAACTCTCCGCCGCGAACTCATGCGGTTTATGCCGAGGACACGTTCGCTGGCAAGCGCATACCTCGAGCGCCGGCAACGGTGTCGACTTCCTCGAGTCGCGTCTCGATCGGCTGCTTTTGAATCTGCCGGCCGACGACAAATTCCGCATCTGTCAGCAGTGGCTCAGCGGGGCGATCTGATCCGGCATCCGATCGATGTCGCCGATTATCGCGGGCAAGATGAGCCGCTGTGCGGCCCAGGCTCGCGCCGGAGCATTCGAGTGAGGGTTTGGACTACCCCCCAAAACGGGCTCACCAGAAAGCCTCCTAGACCCTCTAGAATCCGCCTAAATTCGAAAGCCGCGAGGGGCAAGGGTTTCCGCTTTTTGATTTGGATGCGGCGCGTAGAGTGGTACACAAGCGATGAACAATCGGATCATCAGCGCGCCGGCTTCTGAACTCCTCGAGCTGATTCGAGGGAGCGAGGTTCTCAGATCGCTGGTCGAGGAGCATGCTGATCTGCGCGAGCTCCTCATCCAGGCCGCGGACGCCGCGGCGAAGAGTTCGGAGCTTTCGCGATTGTTCGAGGTCGTCGCGCTCGCGGCTTGCACAAGCGATAGGGCAGTAGAGGTCTCGTGCAATGAAGGCCGCGCCGAGCTCGAGGAGATAAAACGGCTCAACGCGCGGGCCAGCGAAACTCTGGGAGCTATCCTTCGCGAGTTCTGTCCAGGTGCGCGACCAATTGAAAGCAACACGAGCTCGCCGCCGAACTGAAAGTTTTTTCTTCGGGCTGGACGAGATCCGGACCCGCGCCAATCCTGATGTTCAACGAAAACGGAGGATCACAACAATGTCAACGATGACGGCAACACGACCGGCAGTGGAGCACCAGGCGCGCCCCAGATTTTCTTTGAGTGAACGCGAGCTCCAGGAATATTCTTTGGCGCGCGCGATTCTGACGAGCGCTGAAAATCAGGAAGGCAGCGAGCGGCGAGCGGAAAAAAACTGCCTCGAGCTCGAGATCTCTCAGACGCTCGAGCGATCGATCACCGGAAAAAGATACGGCGGGCTCATTGTCCCGTGGAATATTTCCGCGGGCTCGGTCGTGCGCAAAACACAGCAGCGCGCGGGACTCGATTCCGCGACCTCGACCAAAGGAACCGAGCTCAAGTTCACCGAGCCCGGAGCGTTCATCGACTTCCTGTATAACCAGATGCGCGTGAAAGAACTCGGCGCGCAGACGGTGACCGGACTTCGAGATAACGTTGCGTTCCCCAAGCAAACCGGAAAGGCGACCGGAGCCTGGGTCGCTGAAAATCCGGGGAGCGACGTCGCCGATTCAAACTTGACGCTCGGACAGGTTCTGAGCTCTCCGAAGACGTACCAATCCTCGACGAGCTACTCTCGCCAATTGCTCGCCCAGGCTGTGATCGATGTCGACACTCTGGTCCGACAGGATCTCGCCCGAGACATGGCTCTCGCAGTTGATTTTGCCGCGATCCAGGGACCGACGGGCGGAGACTCGCCGGTCGGGATCATGAACACGACGGGCGTCCAGTCCTTCGTCGTCGCCGCGGACAGCGGTAACGGCGGAATCATCGCGTACGCCGACATCGTCAAGATGGTCGAGGACCTGGAAGACGTGAACGCCGATCAGCTCGGCGATCCAGGATGGCTCACGGCGCCGTCGGTCAAATCACTCCTGAAACTCACCGCGCGACTCGCCAACACGATCGCGCTCCCCGTGTGGGCCGACAATGACACGATGGCCGGCTACATGGCTCGATCCTCGAATCAGGTTCCGAAGACGGGCGTCCGCGGCGACACTGCGACCTCGAAGGCCGTGATCCTCGGGGTTTGGGAGACGATCGTAATCGGGATGTGGGGAAGTGGATTCGAGCTCGTCGTTGATCCGTTCACGCTCAAAAAGCAGGGCATGATCGAGCTCACGAGTTTCATGCTCGGCGACGTCGCGCTGAAATATCCCCAGGCGTTCGTCGTCGCTGAATCCCTGTAAGTGAGCTTCGCGGCCGCGGGAACAACCGGATCTCGCGGCCGTCTTTACTTCGCAGTCCTCCAGGTTTCATAGCTATGAGCGAAAGTCGGAAAGCTCGAGTATTTATGCGGTCGAGACGGTCCGAGGCCTTCGACCTGGTCAGCTCGTCGACGCGACCTGGTCGAACCTCGGAGCTATAGGAAAAAATGGCCGATTTCAGCGTCAACGTTCAAACAAAATCGCGATCGAGGTGACGACATGGGCAGTTCTCCAGCGCCAGAGATCAAAGTCAAACTCACGGGCGAAGACACGGGCGTCTCCGCGGCGATCAAAGAGCTCTCGACTCAACTCCAGCAACTCAAAAGAACTCAGGACGACGCGAGCACGTCGGCGTCGAGACTCGGCGCGGCGGAGCGGGGAGCGGGCTCGTCGATGCGCGAGGCGCGCGAAGGCGCCCGACTGCTCTCCGAAGAGACCGGAGTTCATCTCAGTCGCGGACTCGTCTCGGTCATCTCGAGATCCGCGACACTCGGTCCTCTGATCAGCGCGGCATTCCCCGTCGCCGCGGCGATCGGGTTCGGCGAAGTGATCGCGAGCGCGGCCGAGAAGCTCTCCACTCTGATCGCGGACACGTTCATTTACACGGATGCGATGAAGAGTCAGCTCGCCGCGCAGGTCGCGGCGAACAACGAGATCGCGAAGTCGAACGAGAAAATCAAAGAGCTCAAGAAAGCGTATGAACTCATCGGGCTCTCCGGATCCGCGCGGGAAACCATTCTCGCAACGCGGGCGAAAGAGGACGTTGACGCGGCGATCAAAGAGCTCGAACGCCTAAAGGCGAAACAGATCGAGATCGAAGACCCGGGATGGATGAAAAAAGCCCTCGGCGTCGGACTCGACTTCATCGGACTCGACACCGGAATCGGGCAGCCGGACGTCGACGCGGCAAGAGCCACAAAGGAAACACAGGTCACAGCCCAGGAAAAGAAGCGGGACGAACTCATTGAGGAACAACGCGCGGCGGACAAAGAGCTCGCGGATCAGAAGGCCGACGACGACAAGGCCGCGGCGGCGAAAGCGAAGACGCTCCAGGATCAGATAAACAAAGCGCGACTCGCACAGATCGAGGCCGGTTTCGCGGGCGAGCTCGAGCTCTACAAAGCACAACACGCGAAGCTCGATCAGGACAATGAAGCGAACTATGTAAAAGGGCTCGAGTCGACCGCGCAGTATTACGCGAAGAAACAGCAACTCGCGGCCGAGTCGTCACAGAAAGAGATCGACGCACTCACGGCCGAGCGCGCGCGCGTTCTCGCCGCTCCGACCAAAGACGGCGCCGAGCAGATCGAACAGCAAACGAAGGCCGCGGATCTCGCGAACAAAATCGCGATCGCAAAGGTCAACGCCGAGAAGACTCAGCAGCAACTCGCGAACGAGGGAGCGCAAAAGCAAGAAGAGGAAAACAAAAAAGTCCTCGATTTCCAGGCGAAGATCGCCGAGGCCCAGGGACTCAGGTTCGACGAGGCGAAGGCGAAGATCGCGGCCGAGGCGGAGGAGATGGCCGCGGGACTTCGAAAAGCGGGGATCGCTCCGGATCAGATCGCCCAGATGGTCGCACAGTTCAAATCGGCGGCGACTCAGCAAGCGCAATTCTCGAGCATGAAGTCGACCGGACAGGACGCGGTCGCGAATTTCACCGATCAAGAAGAGGACATTCGGCTCAAAAATATCTCGATCGTCGCCGATACGAAGATCAAAGAGCTCGAGGCGTCCAGGATCCCGGTCCTCCAGCAGATCGCCGCGGCGATGAAAGCGGCCGCGATCACTCCCGAGCAGATCAAAGACGCCGACGACTTCGCGAAGTCCGTCGACCGGATCGCAGTCGCCGCGAAAAACTCGAGCGTGAGCATGCAAAGTTTCGAGCAGAGCGCGACGGACGCGATCAAAGGCGACCTCACGACTTTTCTCGGTTCGACGATCGACAAAGCGAAGGGAGTCGGCGACGCGTTCCGAGAGCTCGCCGGCTCGGTCGTCGGCTCGATCCAGAAGATCGTCGCCGCGCTCCTCGTCCAGATCATCACGGAAAAGCTCGTCAAGGCTCTCACTCATCAGGATCAGGGAGCGACCGGAGTCGCGACCGCGGCCGCGAAGGGAACCGCGCAGGCCGCTCCCCTGATCGCGGCGTCGACTGCGATGACCGCCGGCGGAGCGGCAGTCACGGCCGGCGGGACCGCGCTCGGCGTGAGTGCGGCCGCTCTCATGGCCGCGGCTCAGACTCTCATCATTGCGAACTCGATGGGAGGCGCGGGCGGAGGGATGGCCGGCGGAGGTCTCGTCCTCGGTCCCGGAACGGGGACGTCGGACTCGATCCCGGCGCGACTATCGGCCGGCGAGTTCGTCATGAGAGCGGCCGCGGTCCAGGAGATCGGAGTGCCCACGCTGGCGATAATGAATCGTGGACTGTACGTTCCGTCGATCCGCGGAGCGTCGCTCCCCAGGTTCGCCGAAGGCGGACTCGTCACCGGCGGAGGTTACGGCGGAGCGATGGATCTCAAGCTCGGACTCGGTCTCGATCAAGGGCTCGTCCTGAAACATCTCGAGTCGAAGGCCGCGGGGAAAGTGATCCTCCAGCACAT
>QGNH01000323.1_pt1 | contig 12546 bp, 19 predicted proteins | sample 1735481 | NCBI WGS metagenome assembly QGNH01 (sample SAMN09239004, study PRJNA386568) | Viral metagenome, whole genome shotgun sequencing project. | reverse complement strand
AGGTTCGAATCCTCTCCGGCGCATAGAAAATGCCCCGTTTTGCGGGGCTTTTTCTTTGCAGTCTTCCCCGCTCCGGCAAAACCGGCTCATTCCATCAACGGTTCATCAACGCACCACTAGACAGCCAGTGACACCCGCCGTCACGGCCCGGCGGCAGAGCGGTAGCAACGGGAGAATCACTCCGCCGCAAAGACGAGCGCCGCGACCCTGTCAGCGGCGTCTTGAGCGAGGGCGGGGATGCAGTGTGAGTAGACGTCAAGCGTGAAGGCCACCGTGCTGTGCCCCAAGCGCTCAGAAACCACCTTCGGATGAATGTTGGTCCCGAGAGCCAGCGTAGCGTGCGTATGGCGAAGGTCGTGAAGACGGATGCGCGGGAGCTTCGAGGCCAGGACGGCCTCCTCGAAGAGCTTGCTCACCCGGTCCGGGTGCCAGGCAGTGCCGTTCTCGCGGGTGAACGCCAAACCGGTAGCGGTCCAGAGTTTCCCCCATTCCTCGGCCTCCGCCTCTTGCCGATCGCGCCACTCGCTGAGGACTGACACCGTCCCCGCATCGAGCGCGATGGTGCGGCGGCCTTTCTGGGTCTTCGGCTCCGAGAAGGAGACTTGGTAGCCGGCGGACACCAGCGCCTGCCTCACACTGATGGTGGGACCGGTTCCGCGCATGCCGTCCAAGTCGACGTCCGCCCACCGGAGGCCAAGGGCCTCCCCCCGACGCATGCCCGTGGTCGCGAGGACGTGCCACAGAGGACCCAGCCGCTCGTCCTTGACCGCGTCCAGGAACGTGTGCAGTTGCTTGGCTGACCAACTCTTCATCTCGTTCGTGGCTGTCAGACTCTTCCGGGGAGGGTCCGCCGCATCGGCTGGGTTACGTTGCAGCTTGCCCCAGCGAACTGCGTCGCCAAGAGCCCGGTGAAGAAGGGCGTGAATGTGGCGAACGGTGGTCGGGGAAAGCGGCTTGGGCTGCTCCTCAGGCTCGGCCGATTCCTTCTTGTCCTCTTCCTTCGGCTTGTCCTTCGGCTTCTTCCGGCTCATCCGAGGCTCGCTCAGCAACTTGATGTAGAGCCTATTGATGGCCGAGGGGGTTAACTTCTGCAGAGGAGTGGCGCCGAAGCCGTAGGTCAGGTGGGCGGCGACATTGCAGCGATAGCCGACAAGGGTGGTCGGGCGCACTGTATGCTCGATGGCGGGCAGCCACTCATCGTTGAGGAATTCGGCAAGCGTGATCCTGGCCGGCTGGACGTAAGTGCCATGCTGAAGTTCGCCTAGAACGTCATTGAGCGCGGTTTCAGCTTCCTTCTTGGTCCTAAATCCTGAACGACAGCCTTGACGGCGTTCGACCCCCAGCACGAGTTGGGCACCGCAAGAGGGGCAGACTTCCAGCGGCCGGCGCTCCACCCAGAATCGCTTGCGGCAATCCACGCATCGCTGCGCGCTTTGCTCGCCCAACTCGTAGATGAGCTGCCAGGTCTTCATGCCGGACGGCTGGCGGACGTGGCCTCTCATTGTTCTTCGTCCTCGTCGACTAGCCCGAGCGCCGCCACGTCGCCACCGTGACGAACAAAGTCATCGAGGAGATAGCTGCTGATTTCCATTACTTCATCCGGGATACGCCTGCCCTCAGGACCTTCTTCTGGTTGGTCTTCTTGACAGAGCTTTTCCAGTGACCCAGGCAAGATTTCCCTCAAGGTGAGCGAGGCCTCTTCGAAGTAGTCGGCGTGCTTTTCCAATTCGCGGCTCATCCGGGTAAGAAGACTGAGCAAGATGGCGTTGGCGTGACGAAAGGATGCCCGCTTCAGCCACTGCTGATGGAGTTGCACCCTCTCTAAGATCCGCTGCAATCTGACCTCCAAAATCCCTTCCCCACCGGGCCAGCCGAGGACAGTCTGAACAACTTCGCCCTCCTCCTTTGCGTCGGCGCCTACCTTGGGCACAGGCGGAAGAAAGAACCAGGCGACCGGAAGTTCAAATGCAGAGGCAAATGCCAGGATCTCGTCAGCCGTGAACTCGCGGAGACGGTCACGTTCATAAGATCGTTCGGCCGCTGAGAACGTAGATTTGGACCAGCGAACGCCAAGATAACGCTCCAGCTTCTGGGCTGCTTCCTCCTGAGTCCATCCCTTCTGCTTTCGCGCCTCTCGCAAGTTGTACGCGACCATTTGGTTTCCTGTCATGTCTCACCTCTTGCTCCTCGTGCATGTAGGACAGCGGCTGCCGAAAAGACGGTCGAGCGGCCGAGCACCATCTTAGACCGTTGTTGCCGGTAAGTCAACGGCCAGCATGACTTACAGATTTTGTGTTTGCTTCCTGGACAACACAGGCACTGCCGTGCTAGCATCCCTATTGTTGTCGTGCGGCCTGACTCATAATGAAAGAGTTCGCGTGGAAGAAGACAGTCGACAGCTACCGTGGCGCTCTCATAGAGAGAGCCTGGGCTTGGGTCTGCGGGAAGCAGCAAGGCGCGCGGAACTCGACCCGGGCTATCTGTCACGAATCGAGCGTGGTCTGCGGAAGCCGTCGTTGACGACAATGGTTCGGCTTGCGGCCGTCCTTGGCATGCGCGACTTGGCCAGACTCCTCGAGCCTTACCTGAGCTCCAACCATGATGCCTGAGGCGACCGACTATCTCTCCACGCTCCGCCCGGCCGAGATCTCCAAGCGGACCGCTAGCTTATGTCGCGGAAGGACGGCTGGCCAGTTGACGAGGCTCCCGGGCCTGGGTGCGCGAGATGACCGCCATCCTGGCGAAAGAACCACAGTGGTGAATCCGTGACCCGCCCGACGGACAAATCCAAGGAACCACGCAGGAACCAGGAGCCCGACTTGCCCGCCCCCCCGGTCCGGGCCCCGAAAACGCCGTTAACTCTCGAAGAACTGCGCCTTCTCCATCGGACTGGAAAACAGGCCACGGTGAATGCGGACCAGGTGTATGGGGTCACTGGGTGCAGCCGGGGACTCTTTTATCAGGGACTCCGCGAGGGCTCCATCCCTTGTCTGCGCCTGCATCACCGCTATCTGATCCCAATCGGACGCTTCCTGGCCTGGCTAGGGGAAACCGACGCGGCTGAGACCCGCGAGTGACAGTTCGGAGTCGTGCCGTGAGCAATGAGAGATCGGCCGCACAGGAGAAGTTGCCCGGCCTCGACGGGCAACCAGCACCGCCCCGTGATCCATCTGCGAACGGCAAGGCCACGCTCAGACCTGAACCAGCTAGACCAGCCGCGATGCCCGCGCACGAAAGTTCTGCTGACAGCAACGGTCACCAAGGACCTGAACGACCGCTGGGCGATCACCTCGCGCACGTTGTCACCCTCTACCGGAAGTGGTTCTTCCTAGCCGATCCTGGCCACCTGCTTGTGGTTCTCGGCTGCATCGTCGCCAACCTCCTCCCCGGGGATCCGGTGTGGCTCATGCTGGTGGCGGTGGCGTCCGCCGGCAAAACAGAGATGCTCCAGGCCTGCAAAGGACTGCCCCATGTCTTTAGTGCCGCCACTCTCACCGAGGGATCGCTGCTCTCCAGGACTGCCCAAAAGGAGCGAACTCCCGGCGCTCCGGGAGGGCTCCTTCGAGCCGTTGGCGAGTTCGGCATCGTCCTCCTCATGGACTTCGGCTCCCTTCCGAGCATGAACCGCGACACCGGCCCCATCCAATTCGCGGTGATGCAATCTTGACTCGCCGCTACTCACCCGTCTGCCATACCTTCTGGTCGGACATGCACGGCTGGGGGGACGACCCAATACTCATGGCTCTTTATCTATTGACGTGCCCCCACAGAACAACTGAGGGGCTTTTCCGGCTGCCCCTGGGCTACATCGTCGAAGATCTCGGCTGGCGCATCCAACGCATCAGAAAGACACTGACGACGCTAATGAGTAAAGCGTTCGTCGAATACGACGAGTCTGCCTCCGTGGTTCTGATCGTCAATGCCCTGCGCGATCAACCGCCGGAGAATCCCAACCAAACAAAGGGGGCGATCTCGCGGCTGGAGAACCTTCCCGAGACTCCGCTTCTTGGCCGACTTCATGAACTGGCCAGGGAGTACCGCCCCCTTCTAGCCGAAAGCCTTTCGGAAGCCTTTGCAAAGCGTTTGGAAACCCTTTCGAACCCTCTAACTCCATCTCCATCTCTTTCTCTACCTCCTACCCCACCTCAAGCTCCACCTCGTCCTCAAGGCCGGGGGCGCACACGTCCCCGGTGGTCTGATGACGGCCCTCTTCCGCTGTCGCTCTTTGAAGGTGAAGTCGCAGACGGCGGTGGCGCCGGCGAGGACGGGCGGCCCGAGCATGTGCCAGCGCGAGGACCGGATTCGCATTTCGAGGGGATGGAGAGTGCCACAGCGTCGGGCCATCTCGGGCCTCACGATGTCGTCGATCTCTACCATGAGCTCTGCCCCTCCCTACCCCGCATCCGCTCCCTCACACCCGAACGTAAAAAGCGCTTGACCAGGTTGGCGCATGAACATAGCGCTGGAGAACTTCGCGACATGTTCACTCGGGTGGAGGCATCGGACTTTCTAGCGGGCCGCAGCACAGCCTGGCGAGCCAACCTCGACTGGCTGCTTAAGCCGGACAACCACCTGCGGGTCCTCGAGGGGATCTTCGACAACCGCAACATCAGACGCGCGAATGTGCAGGCCGCGCTTGACTTGGCCAAGCACTACGAAGACCGAGGGCAATAGTGAACAGGGCTGAGTGCGCCAGGATCCTCGCCGTGATCGCCGCCGCTTATACCGCGTTCGCGGTCGATGATCTCGTTCTGGGAGTCTGGCACACCATGTTCGAGGACCTCACGTACCAGGCAGCCGAGACAGCACTTCGTCGACACCTCGCCTTGTCGCCGTTCCCTCCGACGATCGCCGACATACGAAAGCAGGTGGCGGCAGTGTTCGGACCCGAGGACATCACCGCTGGCGACGCATGGGGGGAACTCATGGAGGCGGTGCGCCGGTTCTACGTGACGAAAGGGCCGGAGGCGCTTGCTTCCATGCGGCCGTCCGTGGCTCGGGTCGCTCAGATGATCGGCTGGCGCCAGATATACCTCGATGACAATGTGCCGGCGCTCCGGGCCCACTTCATGCGCATGTTCGAGCAGGTGCAGGAGCGGGAGAGACGGGAGGCGCAACTGCCTCCATCGCTCACGCGAGCGGCGCTTACGCAAGCAGCCGAGGCGCTCCCGGCCGGCTCTGAAGGACTCCTCGACTCCGCCCACGGGTCAGACGCGCCTTCCCAGTCTCAGCTTGGTGCGCCGGAGGGGACGTAGTGGCCCTCCTTACCGACGCGAAGCCCGACCTGATGGCCACGGATCTGCCCTGCGGCGCGAGCTACGACCCCAACTGGCCCACGAAGGTCCGTCACGGCAACGGCACCCCACTTTCCGCCGGGCGCGTCAGTGTGGGCGAAGTCAAGAACGACGACCTGTTCGACTGGCGCTTGGGAGCTGCTCCCCGGCGAAGTCTGCTACGTCTGGCACGCTGGCAAGCACGGCGGATCTCAGCGAGCCTAGAGGCCTGCGGCTTCGAGATCCGGAACCAGATCATCTGGCGCAAGCAGGGCCTGGTCATCGGCCGGGGCAATTACCACTGGCAGCACGAGCCTTGCTGGTACGCGGTGAAGAAGGGCGGGAAGTCCCACTGGGTGGGCGACCGCAAGCAGAGCACCGTCTGGGACATCGACAACGCCTCAGGCAACGGCACGAAGGACGACGCTGACACCAACCACGGCACTCAGAAGCCGCTGGACTGCATGCGCCGGCCGATCAACAACAACAGCGTCCCGGGGGACGGGATCTGCGACCCCTTCCTCGGCTCCGGCACCACCATGGTCGCGTGTGAGCAGAGCGGGCGCGTGTGCTTCGGGATGAGCGTCGAGCCGGAGTACGTCGTCTTCGCCGGACACCTCTATGCACGGCCACACTCTTCGAGTCGGGTGATAGCGGGCGCGCCCCGTCCAAGCGCCCGACTCAAGAAACCGGTCGGCAAGAAGCTCAGCCGATGGCCGAGCAGCGACCGACGGGCGTCGCGGTCCACGAGGAATGGGCTAGTCAGGGAGCGTCCGCCTCCGTTGCCGGCCTGCTTAGCTAGCAGAGCCAGCAGACGCTCGCTACCACAATCCGACATCTCGGAAGCTGCATGGAAAGGGGAACCAGAAGAATGACTAACTTCATCGATAACACGCTAACCGTATTCGGCCCAAAGCAAGACGTGGAGACCTTTGTGCAAAGGGCCCGGGCCGACGCTGACACCCCGTTCTCACTCAACCGCCTCGTGCCTATGCCCGTGGAGCTGTATGTCCCCCCCCTTTACTACGGCACTGGCGACTTGATCATTTCTAGCCAGCGCGAGATTTCTAGCCAGCGCGAGCGCACGCAGCTAGAAGAGACCAACCTAGCCAAGTTTGGGTCCAAGGATTGGTACGACTGGCGGAACGAGAACTGGGGCACCAAATGGGAAGCGGATCAAGGCAGCCTGCAGAAATATGGGCCACTCGAGGATGACTCCCTCCAGCGTGCGCTCGCACGGTACTCCTTTCGAACTGCTAACGGCACGCCTGTCAAAGCACTCTACAAGGTAACCAGGGAGATCCCTGCACTCGCATTCTTCCTGCGATGGAGCGATGGTACATGGCATGAGTGGGGTTACTTGTGCGGCACCAATGGCTTCGTCATCGCGCGGGACGAGATGGATCAAAGCGAGTTTCATAGCTACCTCTGCAATCTGCAGATGCCCAGTCGGGCTCCCAAAAGCCGGGACTGAAAGCCCGGCTCTGTGTCCCCGTCGGAGGAAAAGCGATCCCGAGGATGACTCTCCCTTTCAGACCTGGCGAAGCACCGAGAAATGAGTGCAAGACCGCCGTGCTTCGAGATGACATTCAGGGCCAGAGGCGACACTCACCTATCCGACTTCCCGGGAAGCGTAGTTTCGCTCTGAACCGACACTATTGTTCGATGGTGATGCTGCTCGACCCCAGAATGGGCGTTCTGGTCAAACGCCCATTCTGGGGGGCTATTAACAACCTCCTACGGAGTCTCAATTGATCATGGAAGGAGAACAAGAGTGTTTTCTTGGTACATCAACGCTATGACAGTGGCCGGGCCGGCGAAGGACCTACGGGCATTTGCTGATGCCGCTCGCTCGGCCGATACCTGCTTTTCTCTAGAGACACTGCTACCGACGCCCGCGCAACTACAGGCTCCGGCGCCGCTGGGCGCCTTCGATACCAGCAAATACGGAGCCGACGACCGGCTGCGGGCCCGACTAGAGGCAGACGTCGCGAGATGTGGTAACTCGGAATGGGTCGGGTGGAGAACCGCTCACTGGGGCACCCCTTGGGATGCCGAAGGAGCGTTCACGATCGGCATCGGCCCGATCGAGAACGATCCGCTTGACCGGGCCTCTGCGGACTACTTTTTCTCGACCGTCAACGATGGCCCACTCCGCGCTATTGAGACACTTAGCCGCGGGTATCCCACGCTGCTCTTCGTCCTTTCGTTTCGAGCCGAGACCGAGTACTTCGACGACGACCGGAGCACCTTTCTCTTCCTGGGTGGTTGGTGTCTTGATCCGATGGAGGTTCCTTTTGGCACCCTTGATCTGCACAGGGGCCGGGCTCAGAGAGATGACATGAGAAGCGAGAAGCACTAGTTCGAGGCAAATATGGGCGGCAACGAGGCTCCTTTGATGCCGTTTTGGAGTGGTTTTGAGTAGGTATTCGGGCCGATCGGCCCCAATTGAACGCACCATCGAGGTAGTTGTCGATCTGCGCGTGTCACTAAAGGAGTGTCGCGAAACGCCCTAGCCATGCAGCTTCCCCGGGTCCGCCCCTCGAAAGGAAATGCCCACATGCCCGCTATTAAAAGAAAGGCGCCTGAAACAGACATCGCTCCCCTGATCGACAAGCTCCACGGGAACGTCGCCGCCATGGCCCGGAGGCTGGGTGTGTCGCGCCGGACCATCAAGCGCCGCATCGATGCGAGCTCAGAGCTCAGGGAGGCGCTGGAGGATGCCCGCGAAGGTATGCTCGATAATGTTGAGTCCGTCCTCTATGAGCGTGTTTTAGCCGGCGACACCCGGGCCATCATCTTCTTCCTCAAGACCCAGGGCAGAGACCGAGGCTATAGCCTGCGGGCGGAACCGCCCAAGAAGAAGAGCGAACCCCCCCAGCATATCGACCCGGACGTCGAGCGCGAGTGGGCGGCCATAGTGAAGAGCCTCACAGGAGAAGGCTCGGGCCCCACGCCATAGGAGACGGAGAAGGTCTTGGCAACTGTCCGGAAGGCCCGGTATGCTAGATGGCAGTCATCCTCGAGCGCTTCCTGGGCACGGGCCTCGAGACGAGAGTTCGACATTAGGAGTGTCGCAAATGGCTCGTCCTCGACAGCTGGCTGAACGTGCCCAGCCAAGCATCCAGCACGCTCAATCCCCGGTAGACCCCCAAGCCGATCGAGTCCTTCGCCAGCCTGCGGGCCTCGGCGGGGCGCTCGATCAGCCGAGACGATAGGGCCGAGACATGGCCACCATCCGGACCGCTGACCAGCGCGCCTCTGATCGCGCCCAGATAGCCAAGATGCTGCTACAGCAAGTACCCCAGCGGGAGATCGCCCGGCGCCTTCACCGTTCGGGCTCCACCATTCACGCAGACGTCCACGCCATCGAGGCCGCCTGGCACGCGGAACAGGGGGCGGCCACAGCCGAGCGCAAGGACCGGGCGGCCCGCACCTTCGAGCTGGCCCTGGCCGAAGCCTGGGAGGCCTGGGAAGCGTCCAAGGGCGAGCACTTGGTCGAGACCACCCGCATCCACATGGTGGGTGGACGCCCGGTGACCACTGGAGAGCGGCGCACCGAGCAGAGCCCCGGTGATCCGCGCTACTTGGAGAAAGTACTCGCTGCCAACAGTGGGCTGGTGGAGCTCTTCGGGTTGAAGGCGCCCTCCTGCACAAAAGGTACCGTCACCCATGAGCACCGTGTCATCACCGACTGGGACGCCGAGATGGAGCGACTCATGAACCTCCTTGGCCAAGGAGGAAAGGGAGCAGTGTTCCAAGAAGGTGACGTCCTTCCTCCGCGCTTCGCACCTCCCAGGTGCTAACCGGGCGCGCTTTCCGTCCAATTGAAAGGCACCGGCGCAACCGACGCTAATTACAGGGCGGTGCCGTCGCCTCAGCTCCGGCGCCGGCACGCGTCGGCCTGACCGGGCGCGCCGCTTGGGATCAGGTCTCCTTGGAAGATGCCTCTCCGTGCGGCCCCAAGATCTCCTCCATGCTATGGCAGCGGTCGTCCTTCGCGGCGGTCAACTGGATCTCGAAGCGGAGGACGTCATTGAGCGGTTTGCCGGGTTCCAGAACAAGCCCCTTCTCCGCCCACGCGCGCGCGGTCTCGAACTCACCTAACCGCCGGTGAACATCGGCGAGGACAAGACATTCGGCCGCAGGCTCATCCATGAACTCCTGCTTTTCCTTGTGGACTCTCTCGAAGAGATCTGCCGCTTTCGAGCGACAGTCCTTGGCTCCTTCAGCGCGCTCTTCGTCATCTGCTGCCCAGGCGCCGGAAAGCGCGGCCCAGCCACCCTCGCCGTACTGCCCGGAGACCTCCTGGAGGTGGGACATCGAGAGGAAGTCACGGGCTAAAGGAGGAAGGTCGGTGCGGGCTCGCAAGGCCTGGTAAGCGGGAGAGGCGGCGGCAATCTTGGCCGCCGCCGTAGCCTTCGAGAGAACGGGGGCGCAGTAGCCGCAGGAAGGGCAGGCCTCCACCTCGTAGGCGAGGTTGTAGCGAGCAAGTGGTGGTGGGCGGAAGTCAAGATCGCAGTACCCGGAGGTGTAGGTTGAGCCCACGACGGACTGGCGGCTCCTGCGGCCGCAGACCGCACAGGTTCGCCGGGTTTGCCTTATGGTGGTCAAGACCCTCCTCCCTGAGTGGCTGCTGGCTTTCAGACATTCCCATACATCGGCAACCAAAGCGACTCGTGCGAGTGCTCTTCGCCCCTGTTCTCGCCCCAGGCGCGCCAGTTAGCCGGCGCCGGGCGACTAGACCTCAGGCGAAACGATATGGCGTTGCCGGCACTTGATGCTCTACGAGCCTTCCTCGCCGGTCACCACTCGCTCCGCGTTCTTGAGCAGTTGCGCTCGCTCCAAGAGACGCTTCTTGAGGACGGCGGTCTCTAGCGGAATACCGGGATCGCCCCGCGACAAGACCTCGCGCAACTCTTCGGGGAGGATGAGGGAAAGAACTTCGAGCAGCGATATGGTCCCGTCCGAGAAGGTTTCGTCGAAAGCCGCGTCTATCTCGGGGGAAGAACTTGGCTGCCTGAGGAACCCGGGAGGGCCAGAGGCTGCTCCTTCGTCGAGAACCTCAGAGATAAGGCGGGCTGCGCCTCTCGCAAGGTCGTAGTACTCGTCATCGGGGCTGATGCTGTTGAGCAACTCCCTCATCCTGCGCAAGAACTGCTCGCCGTTTGATGTCGGTTCCTCCAAGGGTCCTCCCTCCCCAGAACACCGCCCTAACATGATAGGGCGAACCTGACAGCAGCGTGACCGGCGCGTGACGCCCGGCGGTGGACCTTGCAGACCGTCACCATCGTTACATGGTGTGGGGCCAAACCGAGGCTTCTGGACCGGTACCGCAGCGCGTCTAGGGATTGAAAATGTGGCAAACGAACTGGTCGGGTTGATCTCGTAGGAAGCAAGGCAGATCGCCCGCCCCACCGCCCAGTTACCTGCCCGTGACTGAACCCTCAGAGGTGACGTTGTCGAGCCACTGACGAAACTTGGGCGGACTCATCGCCGCTAGTCGCTCTGGGAGTCCGGGCACGTTCGCGAGATTCAGCATGTTGTAGAGAGCCAGGTAGGAGACGAGCCCGTAGCGGAATGCGAGCCAGGCCGGTGACAGGAGAGCGTCCCTTTTGGTGGGCAAGGCGCTGCCGGGCCCTGCTGGCTGCGGCAGTTCATCGGGTAGGTACTGCAGCATGGACTCAAGCACTTCGTGAGAGGCAACAAGCGCCGCTTCCAGCTTCTCGCCCACGTATTCAAGAGGGGGACCGATGCGCGCCTCGGTCTTGCGGAACGCCGGCCCGTTTGAGTCGTCGAGAATGTCCGCAAGATCGTCATCGCTGATGCTCACAAGTACCTCCTCGAAGCGCGTGGTGAGCGTCGTCTTGTCAGTGCTTCCAGCCCTTCTTACGCAAAGGATACTGGCCACTCGGTGTGACAGAGCCTTCTCAGCCCGGCGGCAACGCCCCCTGCACCGGCGGCGTCCCTGGGAGCACAGCCGCCTTCGCCCGAGCGTACTCGACGGCGTCTAGCGCGCCGCTCAGGTGCAGAGCGTATAGGTCGCCGAGCTGGGCGGCCAGGCCTCTGCGGTCGCAGTTCTCGGCGGCCACGCATGCGGCCGACAGCGCGAGACGTAGGTCGAATGGCTCATACATCGAGGTGTGAAGGAAGACTTCCGCCTCTCTCGTGCCGATGTGCAGAAAGGTGTTGGTCTTGCTTCGGGTGGTGATCGCGTTTATCGCTCCCGCGGTCAAGATTCCGATAGCGGCTCCAGTAAGTCCGAACCCACCGCCGATGATGCCGGCGTTGGTGGTTTCTGTCCCCGGGCCGGAGATCTCCACGACGGTCAGCGCCGAAAACGGCACTTCGACCATCCTTGTCAGGACGCTGGCCCCGGTGATTACCAGCTTCGAGCCTCTCACGGACACCTCGCACCCGTCGCCGGGCCTTATCTGCCAGCCGCTGCCACCGATGGCGGTGAACGTCGCGGCCTAGGTCATCACGCGGGCCGGCGCGTAAGGCCGGTCGGGCTCCACGTAGCGCGACACATCCGCGTGCCGCTGCGCGATGAGGCCGCTCGCCTCCTGAGCATCGATCTCCTTGACCTTGGCTAACACGTCGGCGGACAGCTCACCCGGCCCCATGCTGGTCTCCCCGTCCGGCCGGACGGCGTTCCAGGAGTCCTCGAACTGGATGTAAATGAGGCCTACCTTCGGGTCCAGGTACTTAGAGACGAAGTACTTAGGCATGCGAACCCAGCCCTTCTGTTACGACTCTCGCGCGGACCGAACCTTTCGTGACAATAGGGCATGGTACGCGCTCCCGCAAGCGGAGCGGGGACAAGAAACAGAGTTACTCGGGTCAGTGGTTCTGGCTCCTCGTGCATCCACCGAAGCGGCATCAGCATTCGCACACGATGGCACGCCGGGCTGCGGCTGGATCGGCCCCATCCTGAACTCTTGGCCGGCCGGACTGCCTGGCCGAGAGATGGCGTCTAGAGAGCGCTCGCGTCCTCTGCCTCTGGCGCCAAGCCTGACCAGAGCGCAATGCCAGACCCTGACACCTGTTCGTAAGCCAGCTCGATGAAGTGCTTGGCCGTGTCGACGTCCCCCGCCCCAGACACCCGCACCCTGAGGTTGCCGGTGCCGTAGTGGCCGATGGTGGTGACGTCCTGGCAGATGGAGCAGCCTTCGCCCAGGGCGGGATCGAGCGCCAGGTACAAGACGATCTGCTCCTTTTGAACCTCAAGACAGCAGATGTTGCGAGTCGTGCGGTAGGCAATGTACTGCTT
>QGNH01000961.1_pt1 | contig 12547 bp, 20 predicted proteins | sample 1735481 | NCBI WGS metagenome assembly QGNH01 (sample SAMN09239004, study PRJNA386568) | Viral metagenome, whole genome shotgun sequencing project. | reverse complement strand
ATCATTTCCTTCACGCTCCAGATATATAACGGCTACGGGCGACATGGCCACTCTTCCCCGATTGCATGTTTGAAAAATTCACGGTATTGATCTCCTAAATTGTTCTCCTCCAATACGGCCATTACTTGCTCAAATGTATATGGCGAGAGACATGTTGTGGCGGCACCGTATCTTTCCAGATACGGTATGGGGGAATCTTTTCTCATGATAAAGATAAAGCTATCTATGGCTTGCAGCAATGTTATGTATGGCAGCATGTGCTCTACTCCAGATGCCCTAAATAGCTTGCCCTTCTCCTCACTTACTTCCTCTGCCGTTCCGGCCCAATTGCTTATATTCTTAAAGTAGACGGTGGACGGATCGCGCATCACCTTGCCAGACGACATCAGCGCATAAACAATGGCCCAGTCCCCATAGGCCGGCTGCAATGGATGCTGCGCCCATAGCCTTAATAGGCTTCCAAGCACATCCCTGCGCCAGAATCCGAATAGGGCTAGATTGCTTCCGCCATTATTATAGGCATACTCCTGTACTCTCTGTGTGGCAGTTTCGTGCGGATTCGGTATTGAGTATGCCTTGATAACGCCCATGTCGGGCGTAAATGCCTGTATGTGCGGAATAATGCCGACAACATCCTTGGTAACATTTATGTTACCATCTGACAGGGAAAAGATTTTGTCATCATCTTGCATGAGCAGCACGTAATTTCCGTCCGTACGGTTGAACGCATGTAAGAAATTATCCATCATAGAACAGGGCGGAACATCCCTGCCATATGCTCTTTTTTTCGAGTCATCTCCAGAATTATCGGAGAGAAATATATTTCGTTTAGGGGTGTTGGCGCACCATTGTTCTGCGGCATAGATAGAATCATAGCTATCTCTATAATTTCTATGTGATGGCATGGCTATTGAGAGCTTAACCGCCATGTTTGTCGCTCTCAATGTGGACTTCCTGAGTCATATTTCCAACGATGCTCCTATAAATAAGGAAACCGTTGAGAGTGAATCCCAGTGAGAAACTGCATAGGATTAGTGCCGTTATTATTATATTGCTTTTCACATTCTTCCCCTAGATTTTTTATATTCAGCCACTTCCGACTCATACTCCTCCATAACGTCAAGGATGGAGCCGTTGTATTCCAGTTCAAACGCAATTTTGTCATTTTCCGTCACTATAAAGTTATCACCCCTATCTTGAGGATAAATATCCAGCACTGTACCCTGCATGTCAAGATGTACGAATGCTTTCCGGCCTCTGTAAGTAGTTTGGAACTCAGGCATCAAGTGTCTCCTTAATGGCCTTTTCTATGATGGGGCGTATTTTGGCGCCGTCTTCCCATCGCTGAATCTGGCGAGAAGAATAGCCAAGTATATTGGCCAGATCCAATTGAGTTAATTTATTTTTAAGGCGTAACTTCTTGATGTCTAGCATTTTTATCTCCTTATAATGTTAATGTACATTGTTTTGGTGAGTTGTGGTAGTCGGAAAGTCGCTTTACGGCCAAATCAAACCATTTTTTATCTTTCTCTATACCGATGAACTTACGGTCAGAGCGTATAGCCGCTAAACCAGTGCTGCCCACGCCCATAAATGGATCGACCACAACTTCTTCAATATTGGTGCTTTGAACAATATAGTGTTCCATCAATCGTGTTGGCTTGGTTGTCGGGTGCTTGCCGTAGTCTTCTTGTTCGACATACACCAACTGCTTAGCTCCGCAATCGTTAATCATTTTTGCCAGACCCTTCTTGAAAAAGCCGATAAACTCTAGGTTCTTCATAAACCAGCGGTTAGGGGTAGCCGTTCCCTTGTCCCATACCAAGAGGTTGTGGAAGTCATAGCCGGCCCTCTCGGCCTCATTGAGCATTGCTTGGACGTTCCTATTGTTGGCCATGACATAGGCATGGTTTCCAGACTTCATGCACTTGTACAACAGTGGCATAAAATCTGGCCAGTCGATATCACACTCAACGATAGAGCCGCTGTTATCGTACTCTGACTTATCGAGGCATCCGCCGAGTTCTCCGTCTTTGCCGCCGCTTGTAAGCTTGTACGGAGGATCGGTTAATACAAGGTGGGCACACTCTCCTAGCGTTGGCAAGATGTCGCGCATGTCGCAGTTGTATAGTGTCGCGTTTCCTATGGTAATCATACCCCTATATCCTCAAAATCCGCTAAACTCATTTCTTGTGGCGGAATCTCCGCAGTTTGTGCGGAAAAATCAACCGCCAATATTTTCCAGTACTTATCCTCACGCTTGATCGTTATCGTGGTAGGACATGGGTACTTAATCAGCAGTGCTTCAGCTACCGAGGCGGGCGGCGGAACGTCTGGGAGCCTATCCCTGTGCCATTTTATAGCCTTGTCACGGGCATATCCAACGTGGTCAAAGCATACCCACTCCTTATACGGTCCAGACATGGTTGAGTATGTGACCTGCATTGTGGCCGGCTTCGGTGTCGGATTGTCGGGATCTATCTTTTTTGCGTGGAATTTCTGCACCATGCCTAGACAGTTCTCAACTATAGGGGGTTCGTCGGTGGATAATATCTGCTTATCTTTTTCTGAATTTTTCTCAATTTTGATGAAGCAAAAACTGCAAAGATAACAATATGTTTGCGCTGGAGCGCATTCTGCGCCACAAGCGGGGCATCTCTTAAATAGAGACTCACCAACATCATCGCTTTCTTTTGGCTCAACGTATCCCTTCTTGCGGATATCAATGGTATCAATAGGCCCAAGTGCCTTAATGACGCCGCCAAAATCTAAAATACGGCAATCCGGCTTCTTACTGGCTGCAATAGCAGAAAGGCGCCCTTCCCTTGTGTTCAGGTCGAATCCTGGCGCATATACTGGACGCACACCTCGGCCAGTGCATTGGATGTAAAGTACGGGGGATTTCGTTGGGCGCATGAATACAAGCATATCAATATCAGGCACATTGAATCCTGTTGTCAAAACGGCAACATTACATAACGCCTTAAATTCTCCGTTCTTATACCTCTTGATAATGTTATCGCGCTCCGTGTCTGACATAAGCTTTTTATCGCCTATCACCATTTCTGCGCTTACTCCAGCGGCTCTCAGGGCATCTCTAACGTGCTCACAGTGCTGTACACCAGCGGTAAAGATAAGCCACTTACTTCTATCGGTTCCATGGTTAATCATCTCCTTAATGCAGGACTGAGTAGTCTCGTCAACGTCAATCGCCTTCTCTAGCTGCGATTCTACGTAGTCACCTTTTCTGGTGGCCACACCATCAATATTCATTACCGTGTTGATTTTTGGCACGGATGGTTTTGCCCAATAACCCTCTTCTATCATATATGAAATCGGAATCTCATAGGCGATATCGTCAAACAGTTTGCCGTTACCCTCGTCTAGTCTGCCGTGATCCGCCCTAAAGGGAGTCCCTGTATAGCCGATTACTTTTACGTTGGGATTGATCGCTATAACGCTGTCTATAAAGCGGCGGTACTGCGTGGCATCGTTGTGCGAGATAAGGTGGCACTCATCAATAATGATAATCTCAGGGCATCTATTGAACGCCATTATCTTGGAGTGGACGCTTTGGATTGTGGCGAATGTGACGTTATTATAAAGCTTCTTCTCTCTCAGAGATGCGGAATAAAAGCCAAAGTCGCAGGTTGGATATTGAATCCGTAACTCTTCAGCGTCCTGCACCAATAATTCCTTTACGTGGCTCAACATCACAATACGGGTATTCGGATATTTTTCATGCACTTGACGAATGAACTCGGCAATCAACAAGCTCTTACCCGCTGCCACTGGCGCCACAACAAGAGGGTGTCCCTTCTTGGTGAAGATGTAGTCGAAGAGAGAGTCCGTTGCTGCTTTTTGGTATGGACGTAATGTTTTCACGTTGGATTCTTCTCTTGTTTGGCTAGTCTGTGGCGTTCTCTTGCCTTTGCATTTATTTCATTTTTATTTTTATTCCTATATTCTTTTTGTCTTTTTAAAATCTCTTTTTTATGCATTGTATAATATAACTCCGCAGACTGAGTCACATAATGTGGATTACTTTTTGATAAATTATTTTTGTATTTTTTATTATATTCCCTTGTATATTCTTTAAAGGATTTCTTATTTTTTGAATGTTTAGACCGTTCTTTGACGCATGAAGAACATCCTGAACCAGAGACATACCTTTCAGCCATGTGTCCATTTGGACACGCCTTCCCCGTATAATACCTCTTCAGCCCCAACACCTTAGCGTCTTTCCTGCTAATTATTTCCATTATAATCTGCTTTTCTTCATAGTTTAATCAACTTACTTATAGGAATACAAACAGAAGGTTCACCATCTGTAATGTCTCTACTTCTATTGTCCTGAAACCATCTAAGTTCTTCTACCTTAAACTTACCAATATCTACCCAGTAAATTCCCTTTACTTCAAACTCTATTAATAAGATGGATGGAACGCCAGTTGTATTATACGCTTCTTTTAGCGCCATAATTTTATGTGCGCCGATTAGGTAAGGCTCAAATCTTTCTTTCCTAGTTTTTACTTCGCACCATGCAACGACCTTTATTCCATCGTATAGCGTATAGTCTATCTTATATGATCCCCTATCCTTGTCAGTTCCACCCTGCTTGTAACATGGATTTTTACGGTATGTGTAACCCCATACGTTACATGCTTTTTTTATCACTGATGTTTCTCTGATTATATCTTCTGTTGTTTCATACATGATTCTCATTGGTGGCAAATCCCCTTAAACGAACAATAGGAACAGATGTAGAAATCCGGCTTCTCACTTATCCTCGGCGGCTCAACAGTAGCCTCCAACATCTTCCCCGCCCTATCAAGATACTTCTCTGCTATCTCTGGCTGATACTCTGTACGGCAGCTATCAATCTCTCTACCACCTGCCAGAGCTACCGTCATATAGTGGCGCGTCATCTCAAAAAGTTTCATTAGTATCTGCGCTTGCACGAAATAATTCTCATTCCAGTTTTTCAACGCCTGTTTCTCACCATACTTGGCCTTGCAGTTCTGAAACTCATTAAACTTCTTTTGGCCGCTTGCTTTGTTCTCCCAGATATGGTGCGTCTTAGGCGCCTGCAATAAACCTAGCAGTACGCCATCAGGGTGCGCCTTAAACTTACCGCCGAAAGCTGTACGCTCAAATTGTTTACCATCTACATCGTGTGTCCATAGCTCAATGCATGGCACCATCCTTAATCTGGCGGCAATGATATCTTCGACTCTGTGACCGTCCTCGAAGTTCCAGAGTGTCTCGGCCCTGAACGGCTCCTTTGGATATTGCTTATAGTCATACCAGATTTGACGCGCACAAGGATTCCCAATAGCAGAAGCCCCGATATAGTCACGCTTCTTCTCACTGTTACCGGCAATCTCACAGGCTCGGCGAATAGCCTCAATGGTTGGATCATAAACGGCTTGAGGGATACTGACCATCAGTACTTAACAGATACGTGCGGTATCTTCCCCTCAGCTATAGCCGTTAAGATAACTTGTGCAAGTTCCGTTGTAAGTTCTGGACGGTCAATATCAACGATGCCAAGGATGACAGCGTGGTTTACTTTGGCAACATGCTCTTGATCTGCTTGTCGTTTAACATCGGCGGCATCTTTCGCTTTCTGCGCTGCTATGGCATCGTCTTTCTCCTTTTTAATCGCTGCATCTGCTCTTTCCTGTACTGCTTGAGCATCTCTGACCAATTGATCGGCCTTATCTCGCTCTGCTCTAATTGCTCTATCAGATTCGGCAGCAACTCTTTCTGCTTCCTGTCTAGCTTTATCTTCTGCGTCTTTTGTTGCTTTAGCGGCGATTTCAGATTCCCTCTTTTCCCTGTTTCTTTCTTCTTCTTCCTTACGGAGTCTTTCGAGTTCGGCATGGTCTGCGTCCTTTTGTTTGCGGTCATTGAGCATTTCGGTTAAGGCACTATTTACTCTGGTATATTCAACGGTAGCTTGCGTCATATACTCTTGCCAGTCACGGCTTGCACAGAACGCCTTAAGCTCAGTTATATGTTTCTCTATTTCTTCAGCAGATGCAAAAATAGTAAAGTGAAGGTAATTACCAATACCTATTATAGAATCTACATGTACTGCAATCCTCTCCTTCTCCGCGTCCTCCCTATCGGTAACGGGCTTCCTAACCTGTTTCGCCCATCCCTCCAGCGTATCCTTGATCCTCTTCCTCTCTACGTCTACCCTCTTAGGTTCCGATTTGAGGAACTTAGCGTAGTCATCCCCCATATTGACCAGCAAGGTTTTTGACTTCGTGATCTTCCACGCAAACTCATCTATCTCGGCTAATCCTGCTGGCGTTGTCTCGCATGGCACAAATTCCTTGATACGCTGTTCAACGTAATTGAGGATCTCTGTTACCTTGTCAGTCTTAAAGACTTCGGGCGGCGATAGATTTTCTAGTGTGATTAGTTCGTTTGACATTATATTCTCCCTAAAGAAAAGACGGATGGGCATATTTCAGCCCATCCGCGCAGTAGCTCTATTTAGCCCAAGGCGCCGTAGCTGGAGCCATGACAACTGTTGGAGCGACATTTGGCTGTGGTCTATTGTCTACGAAAGGAGCAGACACAACAGTAGGCACAAGGGGCATAGCCGCTCCCACAGCAGCAGCACCGCCAAACGCTGGCGCTCCGAATCCACCAACGGCGGGAAGCTTATGGTAGGCATTAATCCTACTATTAGGCTTACCAGCTACTGACGCTCCAGTAGTTTTATCAATAAAGGTGCTTGGCTTATTCTTAACCTCAATTAAGAATGGCTTGTTGTGGACCTGTACGGTATCGGTTACTGCACCGACAAGGCCAACGGCATCAGCGATGGAAGCGATAGTCTTGGCCGCTGCCATAGCCCATGTGAAGTCAGGCTTTGAGGGATTGCAGGGATTGTGGTTCAGGAAACCCATCCGTACAACAAACTCGGTATCCCTATGGTTGCCTTCCGTGATAATGACCTTGACAAAGTAATCGTCAGGCTGGCCCTGTGTTATCGCCGGCATGGTGCCGCTGGCGATAGCTACAGCCTTATAGTTACCCTCGTCAATGTTGACGAATCCGTAGTCTTTTTTCAGGTTGTCTGCGATGTTTACTGCGTTTGGTAGTTGCATGGTTTTAAGCTCCTTGTTTTGGGTTAATGATTTTAGCGTAGATGTGGGCTAGGTTTGGTGGTTCAGCCAGATCAAGTTTTCCACTTCTGTCTCCAGCCTCGTATTGAGCGTCACGGCTGGTTTGCAGGGCAGATTGCATCTTTCCTTCGGCGTCCTTCCAGTTATGAAGGGCGAATATTTCGTCGAAAAGATAGGGTAGGGCTTGTCCAATCTGCTGGCCTGGCGCCGATGGGCCAAAGTAGAAACCTCCTGTGATTTCATCTTTAACCTTGGATTGCTTGGCAGACATATAGACGTTCTTATGCAGGTCACGGAAAGCCCTGACAAGCTTAAGCATGATCTCGCTCAACTCGCCATATGCCTTACGCGGATCCTTAGTCTTGCCCTTCTCATCAGATAGGCAGACTTCGGCCACTTCTGAGATGGAATCAAGGCATATCCAGTCATGGGTAGTATCTTCGAGTACCTCAAGGTATACCCTGTCCAAGTCAGCCATACACTTGATTTCCTCATAGTCAAGGTCATGGCCCTGCAGGGATAGCAATCCAGCTTCTGCGCTGATAATCAGCGGTCTGCCGCCAGTCGTAGCACAGAGCCTTGTCTTTCCGCTTTTGGCGGGGCCATGGACAAGTATCTTAACAAAGTGGTTAGATATGTCTTTGGTGTTTTTCATGACTTCTTCCTCTCAAACGTGAACTTAGGCTTGCTCGTTTCCACCGTTCTCGCTGGCTGAAAAACCTTACTAATCTTCTCTGGCAATGCCTTATATACCGTTTCAGACACATCATAGCTGACCTTGATATAATCGGCAGGATCTTCACCAGAAGCTGCGATTGATTTTAGCTCATCCTGATCCCACTTCACCTTCTTCGTGACAACCACCTTAACCTTATATTCGGGCGTTTCCACGTTAGCGGTTCCGCAGCCATAGTCTTTCTCTTTTAACTGTTCTGCTACGTCAGAACCGATAAACCCATTGAGATCCGTCTCAAACGTCAAGCGTCTTGTCTTGAGCGATTCGATTTGAGCATCAATGGATTCAATCTCGGCTAGTACATTATCCACGGTCAAATTGACCGCTTGTGCTGTATTTTGCATCTTACTTCCTCCATTTGTTGACAAGGGCGACAATTCGTCCTATCCTTTTAGTATAAATCTGAATGTGACAAAATGTCAATGGGGAAAAACATGAATGCAAAAGAATTATTAGCCGCTGAAACCGCTGGAAAAGTAGGCGGTAAATACTTGGAAACAATAGGCATTTTTGACCTTTCGCAATTGAGTAAGGAACAATGGATGGAATTTCTGTCTATTGTTTGTCGGGAATATGCGGTTGTATTGAGCGAATCACTATTAAAACTTTCGGACCTTCCTTATTGATTCCCTCGTGTCTCAATAGGACTTTACTCACTATCTTGTAGTTGTCATCCGCCAACACTTTCTGGCTCACAAGGTAGTCTTCGCAACACTTAATCCAGTTACTGAGGTCACGGGCACGATTATCCGGCCAAGTAAAGATATACTCAACGCTCACTGGCTCATCAATATTCAATTCACGCAGCTTAGGGCATGATTTTAGCCATGCCTCATATTTTTTGGACTTGAAACGCTGTTGATTGGAGCCTCCACCGTAAAGCTGATTCACTGAGACTGAGAAGGGGAGGGTGCATGAATATAATATCACTTTGTTGCTCGATATTCTTTGGTTTGTCTACCAACTCCCTTTGACGCTTGATCATCCACAAGCCCCGCCTCTATTAATGTATCCAAAATCTTCTGCAAGTCCTGTTTCTTGTGCTTACTGAACGGTGGAGTTTTGAGCATATTCGAGAATCTTATCCATTCTGGAGATACATCACGCAAAGCCTGTAATATTTCTTTCTTATCTCCCTCATGCTCAGAGCCTGAAATGCTCACCTTCATATGACTCATTGTTTTTTCAAGGCAGTCATTGACGTAGGCAATTGCCCATTCCGCGTCCTCAAGCTCTATCGTCTTGGTGGCACAATCTCTTGAGAGTGCGTGTATCAACGAGATCCTAAACGCTATCTCTGCGGCTCTGGCCGCAAGTTCCTCCATCTTTACCTTTTCAAGGGCGTTCATTGTTGTTAAACAAAACCTTTGAAATGTCTTACATGCTGCGGCAGCGTCTGCCGTAAAAGATATGACTTCGAAGGTAGGTGATTCGCTGGCTATATGCGTAACAGGATTCCTGGCTTCTATATGCTTTGCCCAGTTTATAATTGATTGCGGAACATTAACAGGCTCCTTAAACTCATATATCTCGCGCTCTGCCTCTGAAAAGCTAATCAGGAAACGATTTATAAATCCGCTTCTCACGGCCTCAATACTGATATTGTCAAAAAAGGTGTTCGGAGTCGTTGATGCCATCAATGTTAGCGCGGGATTGCAGACATACCTATCACTGATTGCGGCGGCGTCCTTCTTACTCACTGCCAATGTTGAATATGTTTTTGGGCGCATGATGCCCCCACAACGTCCGAACAGTTCCATGATCTTAGTATTGGCCGCTAGTTGATTTTGATTACTGTTTCCGTTAGAGGCCGCAAGATACCGCCCAAATTCATCTATGGCCGTGTAGTGCTTAGGGCGATCTAGCAGGGCTGACAATACGGCCCCATCGCTAGTATAGCCATCTCCCGCTATCAACCTGCCGTTTCCAGTGGCTTCCAGAAGGTCCTCCGCTATTTTCTTTCCAGCTTCCTTGCCGGTTCCCGACTTGCCAATATTGAGAAGGTAGATGGAAGGATAATGTTCGAAATTTGACTTGTAGGCACGGGCGAGAATGGCGGAGGTGACCGCGAGAGCCGTTTGGATAGCAAATCCTTTTTGGTCATTTCCGGAACACGTATTATAATAATTAAACATATCTAACAGGACTCCACAAGTAGGCGCCAGGTTGTTAACCGTGCCTTTTTTCTTTTCGTATGCCTCAGTCGGTGGTTTGGTTAAAAGTTCTTTAAGAGCTGGTAGGCCATTTGCTGCGTGATAATCGTTCATGTCCTTAACGCCAATCGGAAATATTACCTCAACTCCAAAAGTTGTCGCTGCTTGCGTGGCCTTGTCTCGTCCAGCGTTAATCTTATTTCCGGCATCATCATCTCCGCATATAACCAATCTGGAATGTGGAAACATTTTTTGTGCAGTTTGCGTTACCTCATAGATGTTGCCTGCGTTCCTAGACGCTAATACAGTAGCTCCCGTGGCCTCCGCTATGCTTGCGCTAGTGCTAACTCCTTCGGCAACGTAAACTGTTTCTGTGGTGCCTCGGATGGGGAAGAAGGCTCCCTGTACCTGCCCATTAGTTAAAACCCATTTTTGCCCATTGGGGGCTATATATTCCAGTGAAACTATCTCACCATCAAAATACAGGGGAACAATAATGTTTCCGTCAACCTGACGCACGCCTTCAGGAGACCTTATTCCCTTCATCAGAAAATATGGATGATTCTCTGCATTGGTTCCAGTTACTATAATTTCTCTGGCTTCAATTGCTGCCGCAGCCTGTAGTATTTTCTTTGTTGCTGCCGCCTTCTCTTTGGCGAGAACTATATGATTATTATAAGCAATACGCTCGTGGAATCCTAAGCTTGATATATTTCGGCTGCACCATGATTTGCTGTCGAATGGATCGCCGTTCCACGCTCCATATACCCCATTAGCTATATACCGTGACGGATCTTTCTCATCTGGCGATGTGAAGAAAACATACCATCCCCCCTTTTTACTTCCTTTTTCATGCGGAAGGGAGAATCGCTGTAAATCATTTTCTACAATCCCCTGAGGGGGGTTCCATCCCAATGCAGATAATTCGTTAGCAAAAGCGATTCGAGGATCTATTCCATTATCATTATTGATTGCGCTACGGGCGGCTGTAATTCCAGCAGAAAATTGGCTAATATCGGCACACATATTGGACTCCGCAAGGTTGGAATCGGCTCTTTACACCTTGCGAGGATAAAGACTTACGGATTCTACGAATCACCGACTGCGAGAATCTTAAATGGTTCCAAAAAAATTAAAAGTAAATATTTGACGAAGATCAAAAAAGAATTTTTATTATTGTGTTATGGGCTGTAATTGCTCATTGTTTTTTTTCTGCGCCTCAATCTCGACCTGCAACAGTGCCAACGCCCTCCACGCAAGTTTCGCCGTATGGCTGCACCCATCATCGTCCACAGTCCCCCGATCCAGAAAATGCCGGAGCAAGCAATCAGCATGGTCTTTACTCTTGGAGCGATCCCAGTGCAAGGGCTGGCCTGGATGATGTTGTTCGTTTCCAATGTATGACACCTTGGCAACCTCGCGTATGGCATCAGGAAAGTAATCCAGCACGCCGCTGGCGATGGGGATTTTCTTACGTTCTGATGGGGTCAATTTAAGCTCCTAGAAAAAATAGTTAAATGATTGAATGATTAACAACCAAGCGAAGTGGCGGCCGCAGCAGCCACCAAGCGCACAGGGCGGCAGCTAAGCCGATAGTAGTCCTTACTGTCCCAACCCTTGATGCCATCCGAGAAGCGGACAATATCCACGAGGTTAGTATAGGCGCGGTTCGGCGTGGACGACCAGTACCAGACCGGATAAACGGAACCGCTAGCTTCTGTAATAAATCCTCCAATTTCACCTTTGTTCTTATACATCAACTTCAATTCTGCCAATGTAGGAATCCGCCAACCGTCGCCTAATTTTTCTACAGCTTTCACCGCGCTAACGTAGGTCATTACTGGCAGGTTTGTGGGATATACCTCGAAAGGCAAATCGCAACTTACCTTGGCTGGTGACTTATCAGATGTACAATTTAACATCCAGTTATAGATCGCGTCTAGTTTTTCGCTGTCGGTCATCATCTCATTTCCCTCCGGTGTGGGGTTGGCTTAGGATTTCATTCATGCCAGTGATTACAACGTCAACCGCAATGCCAAGATTTACGTCCGTGGTAATAGCCTGATAACCCGATAGATGATCGCGCCATGCCTGTATATTTTCCCTCAACGCCATCACCTCTGCTGACGACGTGCCGGCAGCGCGGGTGTATTTTGTCGCTGTCGGGTCGGCTGGCTTGCAGCGAAAAGCATAGTGTATTTTTTCAGTACACCATATCTCCTCCGGCATCTCATCCTTGCGCTGGGTGGTCATTTCAGCATCTCCTTTACAATTAAATAAGCGATAACCTGTCCAAGAATAGAGGCGCAAATGGCGCATATAAACGGATGGTGTGCAAATATTGTTTCCATCACTCCCCCTCCGACAAAACTGCATCGAGGGTGGCGAGGGCTTTATAGACAGCGGGGTTATTGTAATCTTCACCCTGCAATTCAATCGCGCAATCATTCAGTTCTGCAATGGCACCTGTCAGTGCCTCCCTCACCTCCTGCAACACCTCCCTCGATACGGTT
>QGNH01000322.1_pt1 | contig 12554 bp, 14 predicted proteins | sample 1735481 | NCBI WGS metagenome assembly QGNH01 (sample SAMN09239004, study PRJNA386568) | Viral metagenome, whole genome shotgun sequencing project. | reverse complement strand
TCGGTCCCATTGGGCCGGGAACCGTCTGCGGTGTTACGTCCACTTCTGTCTGTAAGGCGATCAATTCCGCCGTGCTCTCCACCGCTAACGTCACCCCGGCATCAATCACAAGATCGCCGGTTATCATCGTGTAGCCGTTGGGTACGGTCAGGTCTTCGCTGATTTCTTGTGGGAAATATGGATCACCACCGCTTCCCGGATCGCCTTGATCGCCCTTTTCTCCCTGTGGCCCAGGCACGGTCGAATCGGCTCCGGTTACTCCTGTCGGTCCCATTGGGCCGGGAACCGTCGAATCGGCTCCGGTTACTCCTGTCGGTCCCATTGGGCCGGGAACCGTCGATGGATCTCCCTTGTCGCCACTATCCCCTTTATCTCCCTTGTCGCCACTATCTCCCTTCGTCCCGGTCATAACTAGATTGAACCACCGTGCCCAAGTAGGAGACACGGCGGCGCCTTGGTCAAGCATTGGCGTTCTGATGGGAGCGGGAGGGATCATTTTTCACCCTCAACGTCAAGCCATGCGGCAATCAACCGAACAGGGATAGGGTCAGTCACGACAACTTGAAAAACCATGTCACGGCCTGACCCGAGTTGGTGCCAGTGCATTCTGGTCAAATACTGTCCCTGTTTTCCTATTGCTTCTGACCGTTCAAAACCCCATGTATGGCCGCCATCCCTGGACAGTTTCAGCATCGCCTGTGGGTCTGAACCGTATCCTTTAGGTATTCCACAACCCTTCTGCATGTCAAGTTCAAATTCGTAATAGAAAACCCTTTCCATCGACTTGCTGACATGCGGAGTCGTGCGAATACGACGAATCAAGCCACCGTTTTCTGTATATGTTGACAAATTGAGTATGTAAATTTTACCGTTGGCTGCGTCTCCAACAAAATGATTGCCATTACAGAACCCATGACACGACACCCTCCATTGCTCATCAACATTCTTGTCCATGTTGTAAGATGATCTCTCATGCCAACAGCCAGAACTCATGTCATAGCAAAGTGTCTTTTGTGCCGTTGGGAAAGTCAAAACATAGAACGCATGTCCTTCCTGTTGATAGCAAAATCCTATTGCGTCATCAACCCTGTGGAAACCGGAAATCAAATGTTCTATTCCGTGCGTACTCACTCTCGTCGGTTGGTATCCGTTCGCCTGCCATACCGTGCCATTCCCGGTGTTGTCTGATCCGAGCCAAAGAATTTGGTTTCCAAGTGTTGCAGGCGACCATTCTGCCACCGTCCCGGTTTCAATAAAAGCATTCAATATCCGCTGGAACTGTGGCACTCCGTCTGCATTATTACCGGCATTGTACCATATTTCAGTTGATTTGCTGCCGAAAAGCCACAATTCATTGTTCACAACTTTCATCGACACTATATTGTCCGGCATGGACTCGGCTGTAGCAAAGGCCGTCCCGTACCATGTGTTGCCGTCATACAAATTGGAAATCCAGAACTCACCCGTGCCCACGCGGTTACAGATGAAATACCCGTCTTTGTAAACAAGATGGTTCGCTATCGGCATATTGCTGTCAGAAGACAGCGGGTAGAACTCAGACGTTTTCAAATCATAGACATACGAATATCTTCCATCAACGAAAAGAATCTGAGCACCGCCAAACATGTTTCTTGGCCCATTGTCGCAAATGTCTACGACGCCGGAAATGGTTTTGATCGTTCCTATCGACCTTTGTTTCTTGTCGGGAAAAATCTGTACTACCTGATTGCCAACCACCCCAAAGACATTGTTGTCCGCCGTAACATGAAGCCCACGCCATGCCGCCGCAATCCCGGTATCAACGTGCAAGTCAAGCCCAGGTGTGTTTATGAGGACTGCCGGAGACTTGCTTGAGCCTTTTTCACGCTCAAGGTACAGGTTGACGCATTCCTGCATGTCGATAGAGCGCGTAATTGCAGAATACGCATCACCTATAAACCCAACATACGGAACTCGCATCAGAACCCCTGCAAAATGCTGAATCTGCCGCCGCCGTTAATCAACGCGCTGTCAAATTTCATGTATCTTGGTTCCTGGTTCACTCTTTTGATGTCATCCAGGTACTTTTCTGCCAAGGGGCGCACTCTTCCAAGAACTCCATCCGGGACTCCATATTCAGGCGACATTTCTACGGCCAAATTATACTTTATCGCTTGCAAATATCCGGGTGGAAGTTCTATTTCGTCGCTCAATTCTGAAAATGTCTCGAATTGTGACCACATGCTTAGATACGCCGTCAAGACAGCACCGGGAACAGGATAAAGCGTGATCACGCCGAACGGATAGTCGGGAACGTACAGAAAATGCGTCGGATAAGATGTCGTAAAGCCTTTTAGCGGCAAGTCCTGGTAATTCTTGTTGGAAATCTGCACCATTTTGAAATCAACATTCAGTATTCCGCTTGTGCTTCGGCAAAATGCGGATTCGATTCTTACCGGCCTTTGATCCGGTGTCGTGTCCCACGTCCCGCCATAGCCGATTGTGTAACTGGCAGTATTGGAAGCAACAACGAAAGGGCTTGTCTTTATCATGTACATGGCAAATTGCTGTGTTTTCCAGTTGTCCATCATCAGGTTGAGAATCGAGAGTGTGTTCTGTGCTTCTGCGTTTGAACACGCATCGCCAACGGCGTCAATATTGAGCAGGCGTCGTGCAGATTTTATGATGTCAAGGACCGTCATACTATGCCGCCTTCTTTTCTTCTTCTGGAATACCATTCTCCAAAAGCCATTCGTGATAACAGCCCTTGGTTCCCGCTTTCCCAAAGTGTTCAAAGGCTATTCTCGGCTCAAGCCACACCTGAACGCCCTTCCTGTTCGCGTCAAGGCAGAAAAAAACATCTTCGCCGTACCAACGCTGATCTTTCTTGTCTTCTTCTGTTGTGTCCCATAGATACATCCCTTGCCGGAAAAAACGATAAATTTCGTCCGAATCCTTCCACCGTTCGTCCTTCATCTTTTCAAGCGCCGACCGGCTTATTCTTAGCAGACCAGTAGGAACAAAATGCGCCTTGACAATTCCAAATCTTGGATCACCGATTGGCACATTGTCGGCGTCAAGCATTATCTGACACGGATAGGCTTTTTTCTTTGGATCGCGGTATGGATAGGCACCGCCTATGATCTCAACTGGCCTTTTCAATAACTTGAGCATGGATTGATCATCAAAAGAAAGATCATTGTCAACGAAGATCATGTTCTCGGCAGCGGAAGCAAGAAACGATTTGCACAGTTTGTTTCTCGCGTTCTCAATGTAGCAATCTCCGGGAACGGTATCGACAAAGACCACATATCCATTTCTCTCAAGCGTCCTGATATTGTTCAGCAACGACAGAGAACACTCCAGCGCAACATTTCCGTTGTATGCCGGTATTGAGATATAAACCAGATTAGGAGAATTAGACATTGGTTCTGCCATTCAAATATTCTGCAAAATTCCCCTTGTATCCAGAAAAGCCATAATGGGTAATTGTGCAATCAGGGACAATCCATAGTTTGCCGCCAATGACAGTCCAGCGCTTACTAAAAGAAACGTCTTCGCCGCAAATATGATTGTCTATTTTCAAATGGCTATAGAAATCATATTTTTTGTGTCCCTCTATTTCCCAATATTCAGGGTTTTTCTTTATTATTTCCTCAAAAACATTGCGCCGTATTTTCATCAATCCTGGCGAAAGAGTTTGTGCAAGTATCAATCCCTGTTCGTTTCTTGTCACACTGCCATCCGCATTGTATAACGGAATTGATGCCCACTTTTCCCAATCGCATTTACAAAGATGTGATACGGCAACAAGGTCGACGTCGGCCTCCAATATTTTAATAAACGCATCAGGCGTCCACTCCATGTCTGCGTCTATCAAAATCAGGTCGGTAAATTTGGTTTCCAAAAATTGGTTTGCGACGATATTTCTTGCGCGCCACAGATAGGGATCGTTCGGCAGAGTCCAGAAATCAAAGGTAATTCCCTTCCTGTTAAGCAATACCGCCGATGCCATCAGAGAGGAAACATAGGGGCTATATGCCATAGCCCCATAGAAGCAAGATGCAACAACAAGCTCCATTTTTTTGACCTATGCGGTCGCGTTAATGCCCATGTTTTCAAGCACGACCAGAATTGCATTTATCCTGGTAAGTGCCGTTGTCGCATCTGTCGCGTCCGCGATGTGCGCCTGTTGTGCAACCGGCGCCGCGCCGTGGAATCCGATGAGTGAAGCCGCCGTCAGCCCAATGTTGAGGCCGTCCGGCTGCTCCACGCCCACTTGCTGATATTGTGTTACCGCTGCCATACTGAAATCTCCTTCTTTTATTGGTTGAAATGAACCCCCGCCGAAGCGGGGGAGTTTGGTTACACGCCCACGCCGATCACGCGGCAAGACCACTCCGGACGCAATGCAGCCAGCCCGAAATAGATGTCCAACCTGTTCAGCATCCGCGCGTTCACGATGTCGTACATCCTCACGAAGCGCACCGAAAGCCCTTCTGCCGTCGCCCGGCCTGCCATGTCCGCGCCACCAGGAATGATGAGCGGAGCCGCCGCGAAAGCAAACGCCCGTTTGTGGAAGCACAGATCGTTGGAATACGTGTAGGCGGCCGTGCCGCTGCCGAAATGCGTCGCGTCGTTGATGTCCGAAATCGCGCCGCCAGGGAATGCAGAGCAATTCTGCAAGTACCCTGCCGCCGAACTGAAATACACAGCCGGGGAAATCGGGAGGTTTGTGGTCGTCGCGGTCGCCGTAACGGCCGAAGCCACGCGGAACTGTTTGAGATAAGGCAGCGTCGCCTTGGTCTCAGGGTTCACATCGTAACAACCGGCAACCGTGAAGATGTCGCCTTCCGTGTAACTCGTCGCATTCAGGCCGGTAACAGTCATCGTGGTCTGGCCCTGCACTGTGATCGCCGACGCAACCGGCGTCGTTTCGGTGCGTGTGCCGCAAGTGTGCGACGGCGCGTTCTGGCTCATGTACCAGTTCATCCCGCCCATGTTGCTGATCTTGCCAGTCAGGAACATCTTCGACAATGTATCCTGCGGGTTGAACTGCAACGGCGTGAGGCCGCCGATCATCGAGGCTTCTGTCGCCGGGCAAATCACGCACGCAATGTCACCATCCTGCGGGACGGTCTGATCGTTCAGCTTGCGCTTTGCCGCAAGGAAGGTCGCCAATGTTGCGGGCTGCGTGCCGCCCAAACCTACAAGTCTTGCAGTCTGGTTCTTGATGTACGTCGCTGCGACGCCATCAACTTCAGACGCCAGGCGCTTGACGTTCGGGGCAATGTACCTTTCCACGAAATCATCCACCGACAACGCAAGGGCCGAATCGGGGAAGTTCAGGTCGATACCGCGCACCGTGTCCACCGTGAGACTTACAGACGTCTCCGTTAGATCTTGCTGAGACATTCCCCACACTGACCGAACCGTGCCGATAGGCGGTTTGCGGATCTGAAGCGTCGGCCCGATTTTCTGGCCGTCGTATCCGGACTGCGAACCGAAATCCGGTTCATACTGCAAGTCCATGTTCTTGACCACAACACAGTTGTTGTGAAAGATTTCCAGCGCGGCCCGTGTGAGTTCCTGGCCGGTGATTAGTGTCTGTGACATACTATCTGCCTAACCTTTCTTTGACTTTTTGGAGTTTTTGTGTCCTCCGCCACGTCAACCATTCCGAGTCTGTCATTTTTGCCGGATCAGGTTTCACCGATCCGCTTGAACTGACAGGCTTGACCGGAGGCGGTGCGCCAGAGGACTTCTTTGGTGCCTTTGCCGCGAGTATTTGGGCTTCGATAACGCCTATTTCCCGTGCTGCGACAATCGGCGAGAGGGCGAAAATTCTATCTGCATCAGCGGTGTTCTTTGCGAAATGGTACAGCAAATGACCACCAACGGGACTTGACGTAATGGCCTCTCCGATATGGTCCGGGTACGGCCTGTCTCCTTCTTCGATAACGTCATCAAAATCCGCATATTCAGCCTTTGCTTTGCCAACCTTTTCCTGAAAATCACCGCCATGTGACACGACAGGCATACGGGCCTGTAATTCCTCTTGGATGGCTGGTAACTTTTGGGCAATGCCAAAATCAACAGAAGCCTGGATATATTCGGCATCGGATTTGAACTGTTCGCGCTTGGGTGGTTGCGGGGCTTCCGGTGGTTGCGCCTGTGCTGCAATGCGCTCCGCTGCCTCTGCCCGGCCTTTCCACTCGTATTTCTCTCGCGTCAGTTTGTCAATGCGCTTCTGTACCCGGCTTTGTTTTTCTCCGTCATACGCGGCCTTCTTCTGTTCTTCGGTTAATTCTGTCGCAGCCTCTTGGCTCGCGTTGGGATCGAGAACAGGATCGGGCGTTGTCTGATTTTCGGTTCCTTGCTCAACAGTTTCAGTCGTCACGGTGTTACTCCCGCGTTATTTGACCCGGCAGGCTGTGTCGGTGCAGGACTACCAACGGCGCTTTCCAGGTTGTCAAGTCTGGTAGCGATGGTTTGAATGTTCCCGACAAGTTGCTCAATTAACGCGGGATTTGCCTGAATCGCGTTTGCATGAGCAGCCATGCCGAGTTGATGTGCATTTTCTATTCTTGCTTTTTCTATTTCCGTATTTGCTTTGATATTTACTATTTGGGCTTCGTGTGCGCGCTGTACGTTCTTGTCGTTTACTTCGGCCGTCAAACTCTTACAAGCGGTATCAAGTTGACCTATAAGCGCGTGCATTTGCTGCATTTCGCCGGTCATTTGAGCGACTTGTGCTTTTAGCGCATCCGGCGACGGCTCACCGTTCGGATTGTCAAGCAGATTCGGCGGGATGGTCTTCGCCAACCGTTGTACTACGTCTGTCGGCATATCTATTGCTTTTGCAACAAGATCACGAGTGGATTGCTGAACAACTGGGTCTGTTTCGGCCATCTTCAACAGATTGTCCGTTGTCTCCTGCTTCTTGCTCAGGTAGGATGGCCCTGTGTCCACGACAACACCGTACTTCCCAACATCCAACCGTCCAACATGTTTTTGGTTGCCCACCATGCCTGGTTGCGCCGAGTTTACGCGCACCACTTCCTCGCTCATGTCCTCGCCCAAAATGGCAATTTCGCGCTCAGTGTCATATACCACCGGGATAATTGACAGTATCACGCGCCATGTATGACACATGCTTTTTGCAAGGTTGTCGGGAAAATGAAAATTGGCAGTATCGCCTTGGCGTTGTCGGGCATTGATAGCTACCCGCGAAGTTTCGTTGCCCTGCGCACCGAGAGAGGCGTCAAAAATTCCCGATGTTGCCTTGATGCTGTCGATGTACTCTCGTTTGGCCGTGACGATAGCCGTTGACATTTGCGGCGCCTGTGACCGTTCCGGGAGCGGCAGAAGCACACCGTTCGGGCCAGTGACCGCCTTGGCCTTGAGTACGGCAATGTTGTCGATGTTGGAGGCGGCGTATGTGTCCTCGTATCCCTCAATAACTTTCTCATAAGCGATCCATGGCGCTTTGGGCGCAAGCGCAATCAACTCCATCTCCTGCGCCGAATAGTAGTTCACCATGCGCTGAGGGTCTTTACTCGCGCGAATTGCAGATTTAAGAACCTTTTTTCCTTCTACGTTCAGCTCCTCGCCAATAACCGGAATCACCGGCAACCATTCCCCAGGAAAGTCGCCTTCTTCCAGCACCGCGCACGCCGAAAATAGCGACCACTTAATTGACCGCGAATCCACGTCCCGCTCTGATTCTGCCGTCTGTCCTTCCGGGATTGTATCTGAGATCGTGCCATCTGTCAACTTGTACAGCTTGCGTCGGTCATGTTCAACGTAGAAATATTCACAAACTCTCACGGTCTTTTCTGTGAGCCATCCCGTAACGCCAAGGCCACTTGTGTTCCAGTTCTTCAGTTCTTCCTTGGGATACTTTTCCTCAAATTCTTTGCGCGGCATGTCGTTGAAAGCGAAGCAGTATTCGGCGTCTGAAAAATCAATCTCGTGGCATTGGTGCAACGGGAACAAAACCGTAAACGGATTTTCGATACGCTTGACCTTGATTTCCTGGTCAAAACTCGTATTGTCGCAATACTCAGTTACGATCCGATGGAACCCAATGGAACACCGTACCGCGCTTTCAAAGGACGTATCAAAAGCCGTTTCGCTGTCGCCGTTGTACTGGATATGGCGGATAACGCCTGTGTAAACGTCCGCCCGTTCCTGGTCCGCACCTTCTGACAAGGGCTTTACGCGACCTTGTGAGCGGTTCTGGCGCTGGTCGTTGGCGATCTTGTGGATGATGGCGGAAATTCGGTCGTCGGTGACAATCGGACGTTCTTTGCCCGGCATCTGCCGCGTCTTCCGCAAGTTTTCCGGCCACTGATCCACGCAGAACTTGAGATCAGATAACGCGGCATCGTATATCTCTCGGCTTGCATCTTCACATTCGCGAAACCGTTCGAGGGCAAGCGCGAGAAAGTCATCGTCTTTTTTGGACATTATAGAGCCGCCTCAAATTTCTTTGATAGCATTTTGACCAACGCCTTTCGCGTGCGCCGCCGCTTGCTGTTGTTCTTGATCTCCGCGGTTTTTACGCGAGCTATGTCCTCAATTAACTGCCTGCTGGTCATTGTCCAGGCTCCGGCATACGCGCTGTGCCAAAGTTGACAACCAAAAACTTACGCCGCGTCACAGTGACAGTAAGCGCCAAGCCCTTTAAAACCTTGTTGCCGGTTAATCCCTTGACCACCACGCGAGCAATAGGCGACCAGCACGGCGACAAATTACGGACGCTGCAAATGTACCCAGTGACGAAGGTGGAATCTAACGAACCAATAACATCACTATCGGGATACATCGTTGATCCAGCCGCAAGAAAACTGCCCGACAAACTAATCGTATCGCCGCGCAAGCCCGGACGTTTCCAGGTTGTATCCGGCAGTCCGCTCGCGTTTGTCACGATGTATCCGCGCTGCCAGTACCAATACAGTTTTACGCTGTCATTCGCAAAACCAGCCAAGGTCGTGTCATCAACGCACACCGTTACGGCAATGTTCTCGTAGTCGCTCACATTGAAAGCCGGAGTTGTTTTCTGACTGTCCGCCTTGAATCCGTCAATGCGATACGTCTGCGAAAACACCGATACCGGAAATTGGGCAGAACAAAGCGCCGCAAGACACAATATCGCGAGCAAAACCTTTCTCATACTGGCTCCTATTGGTTGAACATGGAAAAATCTGAAACGGATCTATATCCGGGAGAGGCCAACACGTCCTGAACAGCTTTTCTCGTCGCCATCTTCAGTGATTCCTGTTTTCTCAGCGCGCCCATGACCAGATAGCGACATTCGTCGGCAACATCATCGCCATCCATTTTGGCGTACATTTCCGGATTTAGTTTATCCGTGAGAACGTCGTTGATCCCCTCTACAAAATCGTCATTCAGGCCGTCGAAATAGCGAAACAAAGGAACACCGTTGCCGCCGTTGAATACCTGGCGCATCGCGTGGCATCCGTCAACTTTGCGCTTGTTTGCCGGGATAAATTGTGTTGCTTTGCCCTCCATGCGCGAGGCAAAGGCATCGCGGTATTCATCGAGGTCGCAGCGAAAATTAGACTCGTTCAGCGCGTGGCGCGTGTCCATGGCATAGTCGTAGTAGATTTCGCTCGGGTACATGTGGCGAGAGTATCGGCAGGACTCTATGGCATCCACAATCGCCTCGGCGTGCCCGCGTGTTGTTCCTCCATTCGCCTTGTATGTGAAAAAACGATGCATCGCGCCATCAGGCGAGAGATAGGCCAAACCAAAACTTGTATAGTGCGCTATGCCGTGATCGAGGGAGCCGATAATCCTATCCGTGCCAACCTGTTCGGGTATCTCAAACGGCGCTTCTTTGTTGTGCAATCCGAAGTCACCGGAAAAAAATTGTCCCTCAAAAATATCCCAATTGCCATAGAGATACGCCTGCTTCTCAGTCTCGGGTAGATTTTCCAACCGCTTGACGTATGCGGGATCACGCTCAACGAGCACGCCGTCGTAAACTGTCGCGGGAATGAATTGTATCAAGTTCCCGGTAATTGGGTCGTTATATGTTTTGTTGCCGTGATCCGTTGGTGTGACGTAACGTGCGCACACCCATTTGTGTCCCTTGTTGCCAGGATTTGCCGTCGCCCTGAACCGAACGGGCACGCGGTCTGCCGTGCGGTTGCACGAGAGCAGAATCTGTATTGCTTGTTCGGTGTGTTCTGTCAACTCGTCCACGCCAATCCACGGAATCGACCGGCCATTGTAGCGGTAGGCATCGACGAGATTACGGATATACCTAAACTTGATTGTGCTTCCGTTGTGCAGATATGCCTCGTGAGCAGAAGCGTTGTATGTGTAGCATTCCTTGGGAACCCGCTTGAGAAATTCTTGGATTAGATTCGCGTCAAGATCGTCGAAAGTAGAGCGAAAAAGATACGGCTTTGTTCCCGGATATTGCAGGGCGTATGCGACAGCTTCCATTGTCAATGCGCATGATTTGCCGGGAGACTTCGCGCCGCCGAAAAGGCACTCGGTTGCGCTTGACTTGTGAAACAACGCCTGCTTTGGTCGCGGCGTGTAATCACCGATCACTGTTTTCGTCTGGCCTTGGAACATTGAAAATTACCCTCAAAGGATTTCCGTTTCCATCGCCAATGTTCTGGTGCTGGGTGTCTTTCCAGCCCATATTTTTCAGGCCGAAGATGTGGCCGCCACATTGCCCTTTTGACAATCCGTACTCGTGCCATTCTTCAACGAGAGCAAGTCCTTTTTTTACGAGTGGTGCAAATGCGCCGTTATCATGCTCAAGATAATCGTAAAGCAATGACTTGTCGCCAAATCCGAGAAAACGCGCAAAGCCGCATGTGGTCGGCGGGAACGCCTCTGTCTCGGGTGTAAATTTTCCCTCTTTGTCAATATAAATGCGTAGCCATTGATTTAAGCGAGCCTCAAAATCTTCGACACGCTTTAGAATGCGCGGAGGACCGCGCCGTGGAGCGATGACACCCTGGCCTGGCTCAGCGTTGGCTGCACCTGTTGTTTTGAGAGGCTGGTCGACAACTACCACCTTTTGGGCATTCTGCCCGATCTAACCCAATTATACGCCATTTCGGCATGTTTGTCAAGTTTTTTTTTGGCACGGCGCTTGAAACGGGGCAAAAAATGGTATTCGGGCATTTTCGGCGTGGGGCGCTCCACTCTGCCCCACTGTGGCATTTTGCCCCACGGAAAATGGGCAAAATTTGCCGGAAACGGCGTTTTTGAGCGGGAAACGGCACAGCACGTTGTGGCACAATGCTTGCGATGTATAGGGGCAGGTCGGAAACACCGGCCACCGAGCCCGGCGATCCGGGCGGGAAACCACCGAGGAGGTAGGGTATGAGCACAACAACAACAATCGAGCGGATGCCGTGTAACTGGGATAGCGGCGACAGCATGGGAGATTGGGAGCAGGGTTCTGCTGCTGCTGGTGCCGCGTGGCGGGCAGCGTTTGAACTGTAACCCAGGAGAACCCAATGCAACGATCCGATCCCTCCGTCCATCTCTCAATCCGCCTGCCCACGTCGGCCCAGGATCTGATCCGGCGCGCGGCGCGAACGTCGGGCATGCCAGTGTCGCAGGTCATCTCCCGCGGTGCAGTGGACTACGCCGGGCGGCTGATCGAGCGTGGGCCACTGCCAGACGCCGTGCGCGTGGCCGGGATGGTAGCCCAAAACGGCATCGAGCGCGGCAGCGCGTTATCCACTGAGGTGGGCAATCTGTGAAGCGCTGTGTTGCCTGTAAATGGTGCGAAACCCACAACGGCTATATCTGTGCCGTGGCGCGAGCTAAACACGGCTACGAAATGGCCGTACGGCTGCACGCGGCGTGCGAACATTATGCTCGGCCATGGACGATCCGCGCCACGGTATGCCTGGGCCTGTGGCTCGTGGCGTTCGGCAGCGCTGTGCTGTGGGTTTGCAGATAGCAGGGAACAATGATCCCAAAAACTAGCCTCAAAAAATCTGATCGGATCTCACCGGCAATTTTGCAGACAGAGCTGCATTCCCTGGCGCGGCTCAACGGCGAGCGCAATTACGGCAATGCCGAGGAGTTGATTGCCCAGATCACGGCACGCCTGATAAACTACGATTGGGCAAAAATCAGAGAGGCCGAAAAAATATCTTGAGTTTTTCCCGGCGTGAGTGTATGTTATGTGTGATGAATCCGCGAAATTCACCGATATTTTACAGCCAGCAGTAACTCCACCCATGCGTGGTACGCCTTGTGGTTCCTTCGCGGGTTCATCCAGGGCGGCTGGCTTTTTGTTTTTCGGGGACGCCATGGGATTTACTAAACTCGACGAAGGAATTATTTTTTCGTCGATAATGTCTGAAGACGATGCAGTTTTCAAAGTGTGGGCAATACTTCTCGCCACTTGCAAGCAGGACGGGATATCTCCAATCTCCTCGGCTTTCCTCGAAACACTTACGAGAAAAGCCGAACCTGAAATATCTCGGTGCCTCACTGTGCTTTCCTCGCCCGATCCCAAGTCCCGATCGACAAACGAAGATGGAAGGCGCATCGAACGCGTAGAC
>QGNH01001725.1_pt1 | contig 12578 bp, 16 predicted proteins | sample 1735481 | NCBI WGS metagenome assembly QGNH01 (sample SAMN09239004, study PRJNA386568) | Viral metagenome, whole genome shotgun sequencing project. | reverse complement strand
AAAAATGGGTTTTTCTAGTAATAGATGTGTGGAGATCATGACTCTTACAGCCCACCAAGATGCAGAAAAATTTAAGCTTGAAATGAACAGACTCTTAAGAAGAGCTGAGACTATAAACGCAAAAACAAAGGAGTCCATCCATGTTTGATACCTACCATATTATCACAGGTTACGATCTTTACGAAGTATTCGAAGACCGCTGGGTCATCGATCTAAAGGGCTTCCAGGCTTTCCATGGTTCTTTTCAGGAAGTCGTAGATTACATGGTTAAGAGCTTGGGGTTCGACAAGGAAGTCTTAGGTAGTGCGGTTTCTTATTTGTTCCTACCCGAGAACGAAGGACATAACTGTATGCACTTTGGGGTAAGGAAGACTTTTCTGTTTACGAGTAAGAAAGAGATTGACGAGGAGAAGGCGAGTTAGTTCTTATCAATGAGCTTTACTAAAAGTCCCATGAGATTTGCTTGCGCGGCACGGATTTCTTCTCTTAGGATTTCGATTTTTTCACCTAAAACGGCTACGGAACCAGAATAACTTTCTTGCATATGGGCTAAGTCCCTGCCAACACTAGCTTTTTGTTCTCTAAATTCTTCTTCCAAACTCTTTATTTTGGATTCCAGCTCTTCTTTAACACGTTCTGCCTCTAATTTTGCTTGTTCAAGTATTTGATTTTTAAAGGATTCTTGGCGAATTGCTCGAGCCAATACGATTTTTCTAATGGCTGCCCAAACAGCAGTGATACTTGCTACAACTCCAGATACGACGGTAATGAGGGTAACGGGATCGATTTGCATAGGTAAGCCTCTTTAGTAAAGATTGTTTTTAAAGAGATGTGATATAAGAATGGCAAGAGGTACTTATGGATAGGATTATTCAGTATATTATTAATAGTTTAAATGTGTTACAGGGCCTGAGAAAAACCGTAGTAATGTTGAGCTTAATGGCAATTGCCGTGGTAATGAGAGTAAAAGGGTACCTAAGTGGGGACAATGTCAGTGACATGCTTAAAGGCACGATTTTGGGTTTTTTTGCGAGTAACGGGCTCGAGCATATCAGCGGAACCGTCAAGGAATACATAAATTCTAAGGGCCAAAAAGAAGAAGAAACCGTTTTAGATGTGACGGAGAAATAAATGTTAACTAAACTAAAAGCTATTTTATCGGCTATCTGGTCCGACACCAAAGACACATGGGCGAGAATTAAGATCTATGTTTTGGCCATTGGAGCTTTGGTAATCGCCCTTGAGTTTCGTAAACTAAAAGAATTCCTAATCACTTATCAAGGCAAAAAAGAAATACAACAAGATAAAAAACAAGACGCTCAATTGGCCGATAAAGAGAAAAATGCAAATGATGCTTCGAATGCGTTAGTTCAAGAGGCTAATAATTTGCCAAACCAACAACCACCTATAACCGATGATTGGAATAAAAAATGAAAAAGCTAACCTCATTAATTTTACTTTTATGTTTAACCCTTAATATGGCCTATGCCGATTGCGATTTTTCTACTGGCATTACGGCTGGACCTAATCATACCTTTATTTATTCAGAAGCTTGTCATCAAAAAGTTGGACAATTAGTTCAAGACAATGCAGTACAAGCTCAACAAATTCAAGATTACCAAAAAGCAATTACACTCAAAGATCTAGCTATTTCCTATTCAGACTCTCGAGTTGCTATGTGGCAAAAAACGTCTCTCGACGAGCAGGATCGTTTGGTCAAGATTGAATCAGAGCAGAAGAATAACGACTTTATTTATTTTGGATTAGGGATACTAGCCACGATAGGTGCTGGTTTTATGACTGCCCGCATTCTAAGCAAATAATCTAAAACGAACCCTTCACTAAAAACTTCACCAATTCTTTTATAATACACAAATAAAACAAAACCCGGATAGACTTAATCAAAAGTCTTTCCGGGTCTAATTTTTTAAGAGTCGCAACGGGTGCGACACTAGCCGCTACGGTAACAGCAGAAGTAGCCTGTGCGGGGCTAGTTACTGCTTTAGCTGGAGCTTGAACCTGAACTATCAGCAGCTTGAGCAGCAGCTAATTGAGTATTCAATTGAGACAGGCGGCTAGCCATAGCAGCAGCGTTAGCTGCACTGTTGGTGCTTTGAGCACTAGCTTGTGCAGCAGAAACAGCTTGTTGAGCCGTTACTACATTGATTTGAGCCTGAACAGCAGCAGCCGTAGGATTTGTGGTCGTACTAGAAGCAGCCAATTGAGTTTGAAGTTTAGCCAATTGAGCAGCCAATTGAGCTGTTTGAGCCGTTTGTTGGATAGCTTGCATAGCTTGTTGAGCTGTAGCAAGTTCTTGTTGAGCCGTTACGAGAGCGATTTGGGCTTGAATTTGAGCAGTTGTCATATGATTTTCCTTTTTGTTACTTTCTGTTATTGTTCTATCCTCATTATATCATAACGTGTGATTCGTCGCATAATGGGAAAGTCTGGGTAAGTACTACGCGAAAGTAAACGTAGGACTATCCAAAGTTTTATATCGTAAACCAAGCTCCAGCACCATTACCATAAAGTCTTAAGGACCCATAGTTGGTTGAGATAACTTTTGTAGCAGCCCCGTCGATGGTATCGCTACCACCAGCGGCTACTGTAATATTGTGTGTAGCAGCTCCCCCCGATTCATCTTTGATGGTGATAAGGAAGCCTTTTCCTGCTGTAGCATTACTAATAAGCGTGATCGTTCTAGCTGCAGAAGTGTTATCTACACCTACGATTGTATCTTTAATCGTAGTAGTATAGCTAGTAGCGGTTTCGGTAAGTCCTACTTGTAATCCACCTTCTACTTTTAAAGTAGAAGAATAATCTAGAACTGTCTGACCAGAGGTGTTCTGTAAAATTCTGGCGGTTGCGTCAATACTAGGCTCTCCTTCAGTACCGTAAATAGATACACCGTACTCCCAATACATAACCGCTAGGCCCGCTTCGTCTGAGAGCGATCTTTCAGAAGGACCATTGCCCCAACATAGTGCTTCAACTCCATTAGCATCATAAAGAACGTTCTGACTCCAATCAGCAACTTTAGTTCCCGAAGATTGGTACAGATATCTACTTCCCCAATCCATGGAATTAGCACCATTCCAATCAGCAAGATAAAGAGAAGAACCTAAATCAGAGGTGTTAATAATTGGACTACCCGTCAACCAATCATAAACTATAAAAGAGTTTTCCCAAGTTGCGATTTCTGTGTTATTTTGACTAGTTATAGTCCTAACGCCCCAATCAATTGAATTAATGCCATTGGTATCATTAAGGTGTAGAGAGCCAAAACCCACTGTGGTGTCGATTACAGGATGTAAACCAGTCGGCTCAGTAGCTTTAAATCCATTAGCCCAGCTTACAATAAAACTGCCAGCATTGGAGACGAGAGTTCTAAAATACCAATTGAGGGCGTCTTGATTGGTATAAATACTATCATGAAGAGTCTGGCCCTGCCAATCAACAGTTTCGCTACTTGCACTATTGAGAAGGCGTCTATTGCTCCAGTCGATAGACTGTTGATCAGAACTATCAGACATAGTTCTAAGACCCCAATCGATAGACTGAACGCCATTAGTGTCATTTAATAGTAAAATACCTAGATAATTGATATTACACTCAATAATCTCATTCCCGGTACCTGCATCATAAACCATTAAACCATTAGACCAGTCTAAAAGCCTATTCCCGCTATTATCTACAAGAATTCGGCTGCTCCAGTCTTCGGACATAACACCATTTACATCATTTAAGGCCAAAACATTAAAAGGAATGGTGGTATCTATTACGGTACTTAAAGTGGTGGGATCGATAGCTTTAAATCCATTGGTCCAGTTTACGACTGAATGGCCACTAGTATCTATTAGATTTCTGTTAGTGTAGCTTACAGATTGTACTCCACTACCGTCAAACATCTGTCTATTGCCCCAGTCGATAGAAGTGACTCCCGTTGGGTCATTTAGAGCAAGGACATTATATAATTGTGTGGTGTCTATAATTATGTTTGAAGTTGCGAGATCAATCGCTACGAAACCACTTCCCCATTCAACAACAGTAGCTCCCGTTGAGGAATCTAAATGTCTAAAATTAGTATTAATACTATTTACGGAAGAAGTGTCCTGTATATTTGCCGACACTCCAAATGTACCAGCAACAGTAACGTTACTATTTAAGGGATCAAGGGTTAATAGTGAGTCATAGGAATCGTTGCCTAAAATTAACAAAGCGGATCCAGCAGAAGTGCCAATTTCAAATATGCTTTGAGCAAACATTTCGATATTGCTTCCACCAGCATCTACAATATAGTTTCCATCATTCCAATATAGGCCCACATTAGTGTTAGAAAAATCAACGTTACTACTAGTTGCTAAATTATTTACATTAACGTTACCAGCATTATCCCAATTAAAAGCATTATCGGACATGAAGCCACTACCATCATTATTTATGGTATAGCTATTTTCACTACTATAAATACTCCACACTTCAGTTAAACTATTGTTAGCTAAATTGATATTGCCAGAATCTGGATTAAGAGTTAGGTCTCCGCTTAGAGTTTCAATTTCTGAAGTTGCGATCGTTACGGGAATGGTTAGCAAAGATCCATTATAATTACCAAATCCGCCAAATGCGCCCGAATTGTTCCACTGGATTGAGCCAGAAGAACCACCAGGCATTCCGCCTCCGCCTCCGCCCCCTGGAACAGCCCAAACACCATCGGCTCTTAAAAAGTTCGATGTGCCGCCTCCTGAAGCGCCTACGAGCCCAGGATAAGTATCACTAAAAAGTTGCAAGGTTAACGCATTTCCAGAGATTACTCCACCGTTAGCATTTGAGTCAGAACCAACCGCACCCAAACTCATCACGCTTCGTCCGGTAGCACAAGCTACTTCTACCATCATATCGCCTAAACCGATACGTTGCTGAGATCCTTGACTGGTAAATAGTTTGTTAAGACCAGACTGTAATAAGTTGGTTTCTAATTGGAGATTCATCGGCATAAGTATATGACCTTATAGAAGAATATGTGTTTATTAAACAAAATAACAATAGCTTACGTGTAATTCACATAGTATTGTAATATAAAGATTGGTACTATAGGCAATTTAGTAGGATAAGGCCGTGATTGAATTGAGGAAAAGGGAGGGTTAGAGTTTAAGGGAAGACTCTCTTTTAGGATATTATAGGCTTATCTTTGGTTCCCATAGCCATTTTCTGTGACCGTAATCCTCTATTCTATATAAAGGTCTATTATCTCCAAATAGTTTTTTGCTAAACACACCATTAAGAGCCTGAATATGCTCTGTGGGATATAGGGCCGTAACTTCTGGATCATTGTTCTTCTTACATTTAAAACGCCAAACGCGACTTTTCAAATCCGTATACCAGTAAGACGGTTGGTCTGTTTTAGTTATTTCCTTAAAACCATTTTGAAGGTACACGTTACCCTGGGACAGTCTATTATTTGAGTAGCTTACGATAGGCTTTCCAATTATTTTAAGGATTTTTCCTAATGCTCCAGGAACCGAATGATTGAAGTCAGAAGCTAGCCTGGCTATTTCTAATTCACCATTAAAGTTTTTTCTAAAGGAAGCACAAAAAATAAGTGTATCATTATGATAATAGCCATAAGCAAAAGAAGCCCTTGTATGCCCATCGATATGATATTTGGCAAAAAAATCCTTAAACAAACTGTTTTCTTCTAATAATCTAAGTTCTAGCTTTCTTGGACTTAAGGTTTTTGGTTTAAGGGATTTCAAGCGATAAGATATCATTTTCTTTATAAGTTCTTGTTTTACTGGATCATTCCATTCATCTTCATAAATGGCCAATAGGTTTATGTTACGAGCCTGGCATTTTTTAGACTTTTTAGTATGTGACATCTTCTTAAATTGATCAGAAGCCGAAGAATGCCAATACAAGCCATTAAATTCAATACCAAATTTTAATTCTGGTACATAAATGTCTAATTCGGTACCAGAAAGCGCTATTCGGTCATTCAAAAAAACTTTTAATAGAGTAACACTTTTTACGTAATTATATATATCTAACTGACTTTTAGACACAAAACTGGAAACCAAATCACCCCATCCACGTTTATGGAATTGTTTAAGAGTAGTAGAAAAAGAAAGGCCATATTTATCTGAAGCCGAAGTTATGGTTTCCTTTTTATCCTCTACATCTTTCTTAATTCTTAATAGTAGACTGTCATAATCTTCTAACGACATGCCTAAACAGGCCTCTCTTTGAGCTATTGCTCGATCCTCTATAAAAACATTATATGAATCTTCGTTTGATCTTAATTCTACCCATATATTTTTGGCATTTTGGGAAAAGATATCGTGATATTTCGGATCAGAAAATGTAACTGTTTTAGTCTTAGAGGCTCTTTCGTAAGAATCCCTGGTTATTTTAGACCGCATTTTGTCCATAGCTAATGGATCTTTAGTTAGCTTAGCGTCATAAGCATGTCTCTGACGTTCCTCTGGACTTAACAATAGGTTATAGTCTCTAACTATTTCCTTAATCTTGCTTAATTTAACACTACTTAGAAGAGAGATTTCGTTATTTGTCTTACCTTCTTTTTTTAATGTTACCACAAGATCTATCTGTTCTTGAGTGTACTTTTGCTTACTCTTAGCAACTATGGCATAAGTACATACTTTAGAACACGAGTTACCGCGTCCTGAGTGTTTATATTCGAATTCCTTACCGCAATTTTTACAATTAGCGACCTTCATAATAGTACTATATCATAAAGATTAGCGTCTTGTCAACCACGAAAATAGAAAAGGCCGTTTGGTTTCCCAAACGGCCCTAACTATCTAATTTTACTTAGTTTTAACTTAGCTTAATTGACCGGTGATGTTACTCAATATCACGTTTTTGCGGGGCTGATATGCTGCCAAAGAAAGAAACCTAAAGTGCGCCTCGGGAAGGCTGAGGTCCGATACCGCCAATTTTAGCTTGCTATAAGGAGCCAATTGAGCAAAGCCCAATGTGTTTCCTTGAATTAAGAACCCAGTTACAGAACCTGGAGACATATTGCCCAAGTCTGTGAACACAGGGTTTCCGCTTCCTTGTCTGATTCTACCGATGAACTTAGCACTTGCAGCGTTTCCACCGATATTCGAACGATAAACGTTGTAGTAAGCAGCACCACTTACAGCAGTGATAGTTACCGTAACTTTATCGCCAGCAGCAGCGACCGTAGCCGTTTGAGGAGCGCCTGGGAGAGATTCACCAAGCAACGAACAAGCCGTTGCGTAGTAAGCATAAGCCCCAGCGAGTAAGAGGGATCCAGCAGCACCAGCATCAGCAACAGCGATGGTAGGAGCAGTAGGGGTTCCTACGCGAGAACGAGCAGGTTGCGTTTTGCCAGACAAGAAACGTGAAGCTTCGAGAGAAACCACAGCGCTTGAAGTCCATTGAGTACGAAGGTGAGCGCCGGTAGCTTCTTGAGCAGAACCTGCGAGCACGATACGTTCTTTAGCGTGAGCAATTTTGTTATAAGCAGACAAACTGATTGGATCGAGGATCAATCTATCAGCAGCGCCCATATTCATTGCCGAACGAACCGAAGAGTCTTCGATGATGGATTGCGTAAGCGTTCCACCAGCAGAAAGAACTACGGTTTGATTCGAACCGAATTCAGCAAACATCAAATCTTGAGTGTTAGCTTGTCCATCAGATTGGCGAACTTGTTGGTCCACACCGATCATGTTAGGAAGTTGAGCGATGACAGTAGGGTTACCGTCGAACACGCCTGCGTTAGAGAAATCGGATTGACCACGGAAAGAGTCGAATTCGATATCGCCAGCAAGTTTCATAGCAGCATCAGCAGAAGAACGATCTTCAGCTTTTACGCCATCAAATGCGCCAACCATGTTAGCAGCAACAGTTACACGACGGATCGTGCTGTAGTACGACATAGGAACCACAGCGCGAATGAAGTTAGAAACGTCTTCTTCGCCGACGCCGCCTTCAAACTGAGCAGAACCACCGAAAATGCCGTAATCTAATTGACGATCAAATTGATGGAGGGTTGACTTCACATCTTTCGAAGGAAGGATTTTTTGTAATTTGATATGGGAATCATCAAAAGTGACGTTTTGCATCACAGGTGATAGATCTTCCATTTGCAGAGCTGCGCCCTGCTCCAGGTTTCCTGGAGAAGCCATATAACTGCCTGCTTCAAGGGCTTTCATTAGTGACTGAAGTTGTTCGTACATTTTCTTTCTCCTTTAAAAAAGCTGCCTTATTTAAGCAGATGACTAATACTATTTACGTTTACGTAACCGTTAAGACAAAATGCGTTGATCGCATCTCTATCAGATTTCTTAAGCGACGGATCTGCCGTTTTAACCTTAAGAACATCAAGAATTTCCTTTTTGCTAAGAACCTTTTCTTCTGTAGGCATTTCGCTCTTCGCGATAGCTTCCAATGAAGTAATAGCCTTAGCTTGGGGAGCGGTCTTCTTAACCAATTTAGTTAAGAATTCTTGAACTGCATCGTAGTTTTTCTTAAGCTCTTCTCCTTGCGCCTTTGAGACAGCAAGTTCGGATTTAAGAAGCTCGACTTCTTGATTCTCTGATTTTTCCATTTGCATTCCTTCTGCTTTGCTGGCAGGAGATTTAGCACCAGGAGTATCTTTGGGTTCACAAGCAGATTCTTCTCCGCCACTTTTGTGTCCATCAGTACCCATGTCTTTTTCTTTTTCGTGCTTTTCCATCTCAGCAGGCTTCGCTTCGGATTTGCCCATACATTTTTGAAGACAACTATGATGAGCGGCTTGTTCGCCTTTGGACATAGAACGATACATTTTTTCCATGTGTTCCATATCTTCAGCGTCGTAGTCGTGACCTTCTTCATGACTTTCGTCGTGTTCAGGTTTCTCTTCATGTTCTGCACCTGCATGAGCTTCTGGGGCTTTTTCGCCTTCAGCTTCAGCTTTTGGAGCAGCTTCTTTATGTTCGGGTTTCTCTTCGTGCTCTTTCTTATCTTCAGGGGCCTTTTCGCCTTCTTCAGATTTAGCAAGAGTTTCAGCTTTAGCCATTTGAGCGGAAAATGCTAATTCTACATCCTGGACCAGTTTTGCAACGTCTTGTTGGGTGTATTTTTTTTGCATATTCGACTCCTCGTATATAAAAAATTATACGCCTTTGGTTGGCCAGTAGAGGTTGTCCAAGCTGATTGCAGGGGTTGCAGCGTTGGTAGAAGCTTCAGTGACAGCCGTACCATTTGCAATCTGAATCAAATTTTGAGCGATTCCGAAAGGGATCAATTCCCATTCGCAAGTCAAAAGATCAGCTTGAGCAGGAATTGGAGCGCCAGCGCCGTTCAATTCATAGCAGAATAGAGACAATGATGGGGTGTAAGCATATTCAGCATTACCGAAGATGTCGGTAGAAACCATGCTGATTTGCTCTAAACGAATAAGAACAACAGGTTGTCCTTCAGCTTCGTTACCGCCATGCGATAAAAAAATCATTGGGAAGCCGTTAGCATCATTAGCTAAACGGACAGTATTAAGACCAGCATTGTTTTGCAAACGAATCGCGAGTCTATTGCTAAGATCGCGGCTTACAGCCTGCAATTTTTGTGGGGAAATGATTGCCATTTGAAATCTCCTTTGTAAAAGTTCGGCCCTATGGGGCGTAACTAAGCGTATATATTATAAATGTTAATACAGAGGTATCAGAAATGTGTAATATCAAGTAGTTATGGTGATTTACAAATAGATTTACTTATGATATAAGACTGTTATGGCATTAAAAATCGTAGCCCTTTCAGACACACATTGTAGACTTCGTAAGTTCACGGTTCCTGAAGGTGACCTGCTCATTCATGCTGGCGACCTCACTTTCCGAGGCGATATACAAGAAATATCTCAAGAATTACGAGAACTTGGAAGAATTGCTAAGAATTTTAAGCAGGGATGTCTCCTGACCCCAGGTAACCATGACTGGTTATTTGAAAGAAACTGGGATCTTGCTAAACAAATGTGCATAGATGAAGGAATAACCCTTTTACATCAGGAAGGGATTCGAATTGAGGGCATTAATATCTGGATGTCCGCATTCAGCCCTGCGTTCTGTAATTGGGCATTCAACGTAGACAGACTAGAACTTAAAGAAAAATGGGCACCGATCCCAGATAACACCAATATTTTAGTTACACATGGGCCGCCAATGGGTATTCTAGACAAAGTCGACGAGCCTAACGGTCATGGAGAGAACGTTGGTTGTTATGATCTTTATAATAGAATACAGGAACTTCCTAACTTAACCCATCACATCTTCGGTCATATCCACGAAAATTATGGACAGCTAACTATTGGAAATGTAACATATATTAATGCTTCTAATTGTACCGAGGAATATAAACCGATCAATAAGCCGATTGTCTTTGAAGTATAGAATTAATCTTTAATTAGAATATTCCCTGCCAACGCAGGTTCAACTTTAAAGGAGATTTTTAAAATGGCAACACAAACGCCTTCACTTTCACAAAATACTAAAAATAGGATCGTAGAATCTGTCACCAATGTTACAAATGGTAATGAGATTATCGGTTCGCTCGGCCTTATGGGCGGTGCTAGAATTAACGCCAGCGCAGATACAGTAGCTTATTCTACTGGAGACATTTCGGTTGCTTTGGATTCCGGCGGCGCACCATGTACCTACAGAATTACATTTCCAAATGTTAATTCACAAATTCAATCCATTAATTGGATCGATGTAAAAGGTTTTACTCCTCGCGCTCCAAGCGGTGTTGAAACTCTTGATTGTTTGGTTTGCGGATACAACTATGATAACACTCTTAATCAGTGGTACGTTACAGTTCAAATCGTAACTTATGGAACTGGCGCTGCGGTATCAGCTGTAGGCGCTGCAGGGTATGTTATCGGTGCTCGCGTAGCAGTTACTTTGCTTCCTACTGCTAACAGACTCTAATAAATAATCAAAACTTATTTTTAAAAGGCCCTCGTAGAGAAATCTACGGGGGTTTTTTATTTTAAGAACTGCGTGATTCCTTCGATTTGACTATACAGATAAGACAAATCACTTACATTTTCAATATAAAAATCAAACTCCATATGATCAAGATCTCTTTCGCTAGGATCTTGAGACGGACTTTTCTCAAAACGATTGATTCTTACAAACGTTGCTTTATTAGCAAATCTTTCTTTAAATTGGCTTACTTCTGATTGGTATCTTAAATCCGTAACCACAACAAGCCTATTTGGATTTTCTTTTAAAATGGTCTCGATTTTTTCAAATGTCTTGTTGGTCCAGTAATCAGATCGAACAACGCGATTAGTAGATCCCTTAAGGATGGCTAAAGAGCGGGGTGTGTGGTAGACCGTTTCGTAATACGACTGTCCTTCCCGATCTAAAATAACACCTTCGTTTATTTCAGTAATATAATCGAGCGCGGCTTTTCCATCTTTAGTTCTGAATTCTTTCGCCATGAATTTAGTAACCATTTTAGTGAATTTATCTTGAGGATCTACGGGCAAATGAAGTAGCGGGCTCTCTTTTCGTTTTGGATCATCTAACGAAGCTCTATCAATTCCGTATTCTTCGGCAACCATATCTTTCAAGGGATCCGCAAGGGCCACGCGTATTGCATTATGCTTTTCAATTAAATAATCAGCAATAGTGTCTTTCCCGCTACCCTTCCAAGCACTTAGGCAAATTATCATTTTTTGCTCCCAAAAATCTTATTAAGCCAATATTTGACCACTTCAGCACAATTACGATTTCTTAAGCCGGTAAAGGATTCGGCTTCGGTCCAAGTTTCATGCTTTTCTAGATCCAAGACCACCTGGTCTTTTTCGAAATTACTGGCAGATACTTTAAAACTAGATTGTTGTGTTTCCATGACAGTCTCTTCAGGACCAGTTTGTTGAATATCCGAAGGGCCTTCGGTTAAAATACCGATAGTTTTAATCACTTTTGCCTTCGTAACCTTGCGTTTTTTGCTAGTTTTCTTTTTAGAGCCCTTTTTTGAAGTTTTCTTCTTAGATTTCATTTACTTACCCTTTATTCCTTGATTTTATGGTCCTTTTCATACCAATCTTTATCTTAAAGCCTACCCTATAATAGCGGCTTTGTCAAGATATTTTTAAGAGGCACCATTAAATGAGACTATCCTCCAAACCAATTGTTAATTTTCAGAACATCAATTCGTTTAAATTCGCTCCTCAATGGGAGGTTTCTGCTAGAGATACTAACGTATTATACTTTCAAATCATAGATTTAGACCAATGTGGACTTAGGTATATCGCTGGAATTGGTTCTTCAAATGAGCCTGTAGGTGTCAGAGTTACCTTTCCTTCCATAGACTGTAGCCAAATTATAACTTTAGTGGCTGCCCAGGATCCTAATGATGGGTCGGTCTGGTCAGTTTCTATTCCTTCTACTTCAACGCCTCAAACAGGCAATGTTAGATTTCAGTTATTTGAAGGAAACAATTCCAAAAATTGGAGTGTCTTACAGATGATGGTCGTAAATTATCCTAATGATGGAAATGATGGATCACTTTCAGATAATACCACTTTTTTCTGATTTTAGTTGACA
>QGNH01001428.1_pt2 | contig 12616 bp, 11 predicted proteins | sample 1735481 | NCBI WGS metagenome assembly QGNH01 (sample SAMN09239004, study PRJNA386568) | Viral metagenome, whole genome shotgun sequencing project. | reverse complement strand
ACCGGACCCTGCAATTCAAAAACTACCGGCTCCCGGGAGTCTTGCCCACGCCTCCCCCTGAGATCAGCTATGTGGTCAAGGTCCCCTCGTGGCCCATGCTCCTCAACGACCGGCTTGGAGATTGTGTCATCGCCGCCATGGGACACATGGTCCAACAGTGGACCTACTTTGCTTCCGGCGGCACGGCCATGCAGACTATGACGGACCCGGAAGCGCTGGCCGCCTATGAGGCGATTGGCGGCTATTACCCGCCAGATCCTTCTACAGATCAGGGCTGCGATATGCTCACCGCGCTGAACTACTGGCGGAACAATGGCATCATGGTGGCTGGAAAGATCCACAAAATCGCGGGCTTCGTCGAACTCACGCCTACCCTTGCCAATCTTCGGGAAGCGGCCTGGATCTTCGGCAACGTCTTCACGGGAGTTGCGTTGCCTACGGCCGTGCAGGGTGCTTACGATTGGACCGTTCCTGACGGGGGCATCTATAGCGCCGCGGGGCAGCCGGGCGGTTGGGGCGGGCATTGTATTCCCGTCATGGCCGAAAGCCCCGAAACGGCAACCTGCATTACCTGGGCTGAGAGGCTGAAGATGTCGCACAACTTTTTCAGCGACTACTGCGACGAATCCTACGCGGTCCTCAGTGAAGACTGGCTTACCGCACAGGGGGACACGCTCACTGGATTTAACCTCGCGCAACTGCGTAAAGACATTGCGGCGCTGTCTTAAAAGATGGGAACGCTATGAATTGCGCTCCGTTTCCTAGTATGATTGTGGTGTTTCGACGTGTATAGCCCACGTATCATCACCGCCTCGATCGACCGCTACCTCGCTCACCCATCAAACCACGGCCTCGCTCTGAACGAGGTTTCGATCGTCGAGTTCCAGCGCGCCGTCGCGCACTTCGACTCGCTCGTCCAGCCGGACGAGAACGGCCGCCTGATCCCTACCCGCTCCGTAACGCCCGACGGCCGCCAGGTCTTCGACTCGACCGGCCGTCCGCTCCTTACTTGGAAAGACACCCTGACCGACGAGGAGCGCGACTGGATGCGCCAGCAGCGCGTCCTTTGCGCCCTCAACTTCTGGTACTGGGTTGAGCGCGCGGTGTGGATCAAGGACACCGACAAGCAAACAGTACGGATGAAACTGTGGAAGTCGCAGGAAATCTTCCTCAATATCGTTGCCGAGATGGAAGACCTGGGAGTAGCGATCTTCCTCATCATCCTGAAGGCGCGCCAGCTCGGGATCTCGCGTATCATCACGCTCATCATCCTGCACCGGGTTGTGTTCGACGCCGACGTAAACGCCTACCTTGCGTCGAGCACTGATAAGAAAACGCTCAAGCTATTCAAATTGATCTCGTTCGTCCTGGTCCGCTTGCCTTACTGGATGCAGCCGGGATCGTCTCAACCGGGAAAGCTCGGCAAGGTGGACCAGGCCGGCCGTCTGCTCGAATTCTTCAACGGCAGCGCGATTACCATGGAACATGGCCAGATGGCCACGGGTATGGGACGCGGCGATTCGCCTAACGTCGCACACCTGAGCGAACTCGCGGAATTCTCCGACATGGATGAGTTAGTCGATTCTTCCCTCCTTCGCGGTATGCACCCTTCGCCTCGCGCCTTCCTGGCTCTGGAAGGAACAGCGAAAGGGATTCATAACTCCTGGCACAACCACTGGGAAGCGGCAAAGGAAGAGTGGCCGCAGGGAAAGAGCCGGTTAAGACCTCTGTTCCTCCCCTGGTTCGTCGGCGGCCTCTACCCGAAGCCGGTCGATCTGATCGCCCGTCCCGTCCCTGCGGACTACTCCACTACGATAGCTCCGTGGGCGGTCGCTCACGCGCGGATGGCCGAATCGTACGTCAAGTCGAACGATTACCTCACGAAATACCTCGGTTCCAACTGGTCGATGCCGCTCGAACAAATCTGGTATTACGAGTGCGAGCGCGGCGACGCGATCCGCAAAAATACCTTACCGAAGTTCCTTTCCGAGATGCCTGCCACGGACGACGAAGCCTTTAACAGTACGAACATGACCGTGTTCGATCTCGACACGATCAACTTCTACACGACCAACACAAATGAAAAGATCCCCTGGGGCGTCTTCGGCATTCGCGGTCCCTCCGAGTTCGTGAACCCTCGTATTCAACCACCGGACGTTCTGATTGACCGTTCCAAACCGCCGATCGCGATCAACGCGAATGCCGGCGGCGGCATCGTGATTCCGTTTGAACTCGTTCCGCTCCGCTTCCAGGGTTGGACGTACGAAACCGACTCAAAGCGCGGTTCGGTCGATAAGCTCTACGTATTCGAGCCGCCGATGGAAGGTTTCGAGTACGGCTTCGGATGCGACACGGGGGACGGCATCGACAAGGACCGTACCTGTATCGAGGGACTTCGCAAGTGGTCTCTTGAAGGATCTTCTAAGCAGGTCGTTGAATTCGCCTCGGGCCATTTGGGAGCGCTTGACGTGTGGCCCCTCTTACTTGCACTCGGTACATGGTACAGCGTTCCTAACCGTCACGGTTACACGCAGCAGCCACGTATGGCGATCGAGTGCCGCGGCAAGGGCGATATGCCGCAACTGGTCCTCCGCCTCATGGGCTGGCACAACTTCCATTTATGGAACGACGGCAAGATCGACGCGCGCACGCTCAATCTCGACAAAGCCAATAAGCTCGGCGTCTTTACGAACTTCTACTTCCGCGCGGCCATGATCGACCATATCGTTACGTCGCTTCGCAACGGCGAAATCGAAATCTGCTCGCCGTTCTTCGTACGCGAGATGCGCTCGCTCGAAGGCGACGAATACCTTCAGCAGTTAAGAGCGGGGCAGGGAGGACACGACGACCGGATCATGGCGCTAGGGTTCATCCATACATCGTTCGCAAAGTTCGATCCGAACTACTGGCGCGCGGCTAAGGTAATGGCCTACTCGGGTAAGAACCCTGCGATGGCCGCCTACGGAGAATCGGCGCTCTCTCCCTCCGGTTCCGGTCTGGAAACGAAGCGTCCCGACTCTGGATCGCAGTACGCCACGTGGTCATGGGGCGCGCAATCCGACACGCGCGGCCTGCCGCAGCGGGCGGACGAACTGTTTCCTTTCTAGGGTTTGGCCGCGACGACGCCCCTGAGCAGACTTTGCAGGAACGTTATAGCGGAATTCAAGGCGTCGATCTCGGTCTGGTTCGTGAGTTTGGATGCGAGCACCGACAACAGACTGATGGCGGCGTTGATGATGAATTGCTCCCACCATGAAAGTGTAATCATTGGTCAATATCCTTTCGATATTCAGGATTAACACCTGTGGCGCCAAAACACAAGCCGGTGTAGAGTAGATAGGTAGGAAACCGTGAACAAACTCGACCCTATCGTAGTGCTGCTGACGGGCTTGCTGATGTTCTTCACGCTGGCCCTGTTCTTTGCGGAGTGGTGGTTCAGATCGGACGCCCAGTTCTATCAGACGATCGCCGCCACCATGTCCGGCATCGCGGGAGCTTTGCTTATGAAGATCACCGGTCATGGCAACCAGGGAGGCGGTCCCACGTCTACCGACACGACCACGCAACAGCATACCGAGTCCGAGCCGGCTGCGCCATCCGCGCTATTGAAATGAACGACTGGCACGCCTTCCAATCGCGCCATCTGAACGGTGGTTCGTACGACGCGGAATCCCGAATGCTCACGATCCAGTTTACGAACGGCGCGGTCTACCAATACGCGAACGTGCCGCAGACGGTCGCCGATTCCCTTTTCCAAACCGGTTCCTCGCAGGACTATTTCAACCATAAGATAAGAAGCGTATACCCGTTCACGAAGATCGCGGACGGACAAACACGAAGCGGACGGCGTTCCGCGCGGAGGTACTGAACGAACGATGTTCAAATCCCCGGTCATGACATACCGAACGCCGCGTTCGGCGATGACCGTTTTAGCGAAGGACTGATTCCCAATGCCAATGATCGACTACCGCTGTCCCGACTGTGGCCGCGACGACGAGCGCTTCTACCACTCGCGCGGTACGGCACTCGCCTCGATCGAGTGTACCGGGTTCAAGCAGGCTGCTCCCCGGTACGAAGAGATAGAGCGTGAGGTCCCGCAGCCGGACGGCACGGTCCTGATCGAGAAGGAGCGTGTGGAACTCGCGCCGGTGCTCGAACCATGTACCGGCACGGCGCTGCAAAGAGTTTCCCTTCCCGGTGAGCTTTGGGCGCGTCCGGCCCGCGGGTTCGCTGACATAACCGTCCTTACCTATCCGGACTGGGATTCCCGCTCCGACGATTTCAAGCGCTCGCATGAGCGCTATTACGTTCCCGGCCGCAACTACGAAACGGAACCTGGTATGCAGCCGGTCGTAATGAACTCGATGGCTGACTACAACCGGTTCATTAAGAAGGCGAACGAGGATATTACCTCCCGGATGCGCGACCACCGCTACATGCACGAGGAATACTGGAAGCAGCGGCGCAAGGCGTTGCGTGAAGATGTGAACGCGCGGATCGGCCCGTCCCGCTCGCATCCGCTCGTTGCGTTCCTGCGCCGCGCGATGCAGGCGAGGAGCGACCGCAAGTCCGCGCGGCGGTACGGCAAACCGCTCGACGCGCACTTCCACTCGCAACTGCTTGAATTCAACCAAGGTAACATGCAGGACTTCTGCGCCGAGGATACCGGCTGGAAGTCGCAAAGGGCAAAGTGATGAAATGAACGACCTTCTCGAACGTCTGGTAAACGCGATCTTCCGCCAGGAAGGGATGAACGAGGCATGGTTGAACCCCGGTAACCTCCGCGCCGCCCCGTGGCTCGCTAACCCGGTTATTCATAACGGCTATTGGCGTCCGAACACCCGCGCGGAAGGCGTTGCCGGCGCCGCTCACGTGGTTGCTCTCCACATTGCGAAAGGCGATTCGCTCACACAACTGATCTCGATCTGGGCGCCGGCGTCGGATGGCAACCCGACCGACGCCTACCTCACCAACGTCAAGTCCTGGGCGGGCATACCGGACGCGACCGTTCCGCTTTGGACCTTTATAGGCGTATAGTAGGGGGTGATGAACAGGCATCCCGGCTATTCCCCTATTGACACCGCCTACCTCTGCCCTCCCCCCTTTGTTTACAACCGCTCTCAGTCCCGCTGGGATGCCTGTTCGCCTGACGAACTCTTCGCCTGGTCTCAATCCATGCTGGCGGACGGACGCTCTTACCTCCGCTTGCAGCCGGCCTACAAGTACATTTCGGACGGGATGGACCTTGTAAACGGCGATTTCCTGGTAACCGATGTCCAGTCCCTCTCAAACGTCAAGACCGAACAGACGCTCCGTAATACCCGCGAGATCGTCGCCGCCCAAACGAACCTTCGTATTATCCCCGCCTTCAAGGCCGAATCGGAACAGTACCGTGAGCAAAACCAAATCCTGAACAAAGGATTCATGGCCTGGCAGAACATGACGTTCGCCGACCGGATGCTTCGTAAAGCGTGGCAGTGGGCGTCGGTCGGCGGGACAGGTTACATCGGCCCGCGGTACGACCCAAACTTCTACAACCACGGCGACGGCGACCTCGTATGGGACGCCTACGGTCCGCTCGACGTGATCCCGCTCGGCCTCCCTCCTTCCCTATCGCTGCAAGGCGCTTACGCCGTGGCGATGCGGAAGAAGATGCCGATCCATCAGGTATGGCGGATGTTCCCGTTACAGCGGGACGCCGTAAAACCGAATCGCGTCACCACGCAAGGCAAGGGCATGGTGATCGCGCAGGCGGTCAAGTTTGCCTCCGCCGTCCTGAAACGTTTCTCGCAGGGTGTTCGCCAACCGGAAGAGGCTTCCACGTGGGATACGACCGATGTCTACTACATCTACGTGGACGACGATTCGGTGAACGAAACAGGTCACCCGCTTCAGATCATGGGTCCCGATGGCCAGTGGGGTACATCGTGGAGTTACGAGGTTCCGTTCGTAGGCCAGGAGATCGCGACGGGCCGCCAGCTCTCGGGCGGTAAGCAGGAAACCCGGATCGCGAAGCGCGAGGACTGCCTGATATATCCGAACAGGCGTCTCATAATCGCGACCGACTCCTGTATCGTAAATCCCGCTCCGGAGCACCAATCATCCTACCGCTGGGACGGCCGCGTTCCGGCTGTGCAATTCCGCGCCGACGACTGGGCGTGGAACTTCCTCGGGTTCCCGGTCACGCGCTACGGCCAATCGCTCGAAAAGGTAATCATTGAACTCTGGAGAGGCATCAACGACAAGATGAACCTGTCGCTGAACCCTCCCGCCTTCTTCGACCGTGGTTCTACCGCCGTATCGCTCTTACAGACGATGAACCCGCGTATCCCCGGCCTCCGCACCGGACTCGACATGAGCCTGAACCCTCCCGGTTCGCAGTTCGCGCCGGTATTCCCATATCAGCAATACCAGGTCGGCCCGGAGATCATTCAGGTCGCCGCGCAAATCCTCCCCGCGTTGATGAAAGAGCAGATGGGTGTGGCTGATGTATCGGCGCTCGCCCGCGCCCGCCAGATCCCTTCAGGCGACAATACCGAACGACTCCTCGAGGCGATGGGTCCGCTCGTAAAAGACCAATCCCGCAACATGGAGGAAGGTATCCGGATGGCGGGCGAAATGTGGAAGTCCGACTGGTTCCAGTTCGCCACCGCCAAACGACGGATGCGGATGCTCGGGCCGGAAGGCGTAACCGAAGAAGACTTCGACTACGAACCCGGAACGCTCGTTCCTCTCGCAAAAGATCCGAACAGCGGTAATCCGGTCGAGATGCGTGAAGGTCCGGACGGCTCCTGGTCGATCGACCAGCACGGCGGCTTCCGGATGCCGGATCTAGGAACCCGTTCGTTCGAGCGCGCCCGCTGGCACAAGAACAATTTCAGTTTTTCGGTCACCCCTTATTCGCTTCACGAGTTGAACAGCACGACGCGGAAACTCTTCATGCTGCAACTGATGAAGGTCGGCTTCCCGCTTTCCTGGTGGACGCAAGCGGAACTGTTCGATGTGAAGAACTTCGGACCGTGCATGGTCAAAGATCCTGAAACGGGTGAGATGCGCGAGGCGCGCAACGAGATCGAAAAATGGATTGCGCAGCTTGAAATCCAGGCGCGGGTGGCGTCTGCAATGGGCGGCGGCCAACGCGGCGGCGGCGGTAAGGGAGGCGGTAAGGGAGGCGGCCGTGGCCGGCCCGAGACATTCCAGTCCGCCCCGGTGATGGAGACGAAGCGCGGCGGGACGGATTCGGTAGTACGTACTTCAGCGAAGTAGAAAGAGAAAGAGAGGTTTTCGATGTTCCCGATATTTCTGATTCAGATTATCGTGGTTCTGGTGATCGTCGGCCTGATCCTGTGGGCCGTATCGCAGATCCCGATGGACCCGGTTATCGCCCGCGTGATTCGCGTGGTCGTGATCGTAGTGGTTTGCATATGGCTGATCTACTTCCTGTTCGGCCTTGCCGGACCGGGGTATAGCGGTAGTGTTCCGTTGTTTCGGAGGTAACCATGCCTTCCAGTGAAACGATGCATGAATGGAAGGCGGGTCGTCTGCACAGCGGATCGAAACGCGGTCCGAAGGTACGCTCCAGGAAGCAGGCGGTCGCGATCATGCTTTCGGAAAAGCGTAAGGAAGGCGGTTCGCGTGGCCGAAGGGCGAAGTCCCGCTCCTAGTCTTTTCAACGGCTCGTCCCTTTCCTCCCTGCCGAACGCCGTCCCTTCGGCCAAAACCCAGGTAGAGGTCCGCTTCCCGGCTTCGTCCATGGCCGAGGTCTTGACGGTGATTGACCGCCTCACCTACACCGGATCGCTCCAGATCAACTTTCTGAAAGGCAAAGCCCGTGATATGAAGTGGGCCAGTTCGCGGGAGGTATCCCCGCCCGAGGTATGAGCATTATGAAGATCGCTTTGAAACTATCGCTACTGCTGTTCGCCGCTGCGTTCGTACTAGACGCGCAGATTACGCCGCCACCAGGCGGCGGCGGTTCCGTTCTCGCCTGCGTCGGTACGCCTGGTAACACGTTCGGCGCCTACCGTTCCCTCTGCATGGACAGTAACAAGGCGGTATGGGTATGCGGCAACGCGCTTACCTGCACTATCGCCGCCGACTGGGCGAACGTTGGGCAATCGGGCGTCTCGGGCGTCGCATCGTTCAATACCCGGACCGGAGCGGTAGCGCTCGCGCTCGGTGACGTTACGGGTGTCCTGACCAACTATTCGACCATCGCTGGGTTGACGGGGTATCCAAGTACATTCCCTCCGACCAATAGCGGAGACTGGGCAGGTACCTGGCAGAGCCACGCGCCGTCGTATTTCCAACTCGCGCTTACCAACTACTCGACGATCTCAGGCTTAACAGGTTATCCATCCACCTTTCCGCCGACGAACTCCGGTAACTGGGCTGGTACGTGGCAGAGCAACTCTCCAGCGGCCTTTCAAAGTGCTCTGGTTAACTATTCCACCATCTCCGGTCTAAGCGGATACCCGAGCACGTTCCCGGCCGCCATCACGCTGACCACCATAGGGTCTTCAGGAGCAGCCACGTGGAACGGAACCACGTTGAACATTCCGCAATATGCAGGCGGCGGCAGTATGACGTGGCCCTCCAGCGCCGGCATCGTTACATGGGCCTCTGACACGTCCTGGGGTTCTCCGGCAACTTCATCCACTATCATTGGCCTGTTCGGGAGCGGTTCTTGCTCTGGCTATCTCAAGAGCGATGGCACGTGCGCCACGCCGGGAGGCGGTGGCACAGTCACGAGCGTTAGTTTTACCGGGGGTCTTATCTCCGTGGCCAATGGGACCAGCACGCCGGCTTTTACCGTGGCAGGCACTAGCGGCGGCGTCCCGTATTTTAACAGCGGCACAACCTGGGCCAGCTCTGGAGCGCTCACGCAGTATGGCGTGGTGCTGGGCGGTGGGGCAGGAAACGCGCCCACATCCACCTCCGCATCTACCACGACTACGCAAGCTCTCTTTGCCACTACCACCGCTCCGGCTTTTCGGGCAATTGCCACAGGGGACCTTCCCACGATTCCCCTTGCGGGCGGTGGCACGGGGGTAGACCTCTCCGCTGCGGGCGGGGCGGTCAACACGACCGGCGCGCAGGTCCTGCACGAGAATGCTTCGCACGTGATTTCATCCTCGGCGTTGATCGCAGCGGACCTACCAAACACCGCGGTCAGTCCGAATTCCTACACGAACACCAACCTGACCGTGGACGCTCAAGGGCGTATTACGGCGGCGTCCAACGGTTCGGGGGGATCTGGATACCTCGTAATGACCACCGGCTCCGGCGCGCCATCGGCGGCCTGCGCGGTCCCGACCTCCAGTAACCTCGCAATGTACTGGGATTCGGTCGGCCTGAACATCTACTATTGCTCCGCGACTACCCCGACGTGGCAGAAGTTCTCAACGGATGGGAACGGACAGGGATTATCGGGTTCCATAGAGTTTAAGGGCGTTACCTCTGGCGGGGCGGGCTTCGCAGTATCGGATGTGGCGGCGGCAACGCAAATTCTATACATGCTGCCTACCACGAACGGCACGGCTAACCAAGTCCTGTACGATACCGGCTCCGCGACGTGTGGAACTTATACGACCGGCTCACCTGCTCTATGTCATCAGTTGGCATGGGAAACGGCGCCGTTCACCTTGGTTAGCTCCCCTACCGCTCACGCGCTCTACGCAGGCAACACGACCTCAGCGCCCAATGCGATCACCGTTCCAAGCGCTGACGCACTGCTGTATGGAACGACTGGTGCTGACCCGGCGTTTAAAGCGCTCCCGACCGGAGGGACGAACGGTTGCAGCGGTTCCACAGACATGTTGCAGTGGAATAACAGCACCCATGCCTTCGCGTGCGGGACGGCAAGCGGAGGCGGCACATCAGTCAACGTCAACGGATCTTCTGTCTCTAACCCCAACTTCAACGGATCTACTCCGGCTGCTCAAGCGGGATATCAGAATGCGGCGCTTCAAGTTTCTGCTTCCAGCGTGAGTGTTGAGGTTCCGATTACCTACGCCGTAGAGCAGAACTCCTGCGGTACTGGGAGTTACACGCTGTTGGCTGCCGACAACGCTTCCGTGATTCAGTTTTCTGCCGTCTGTACAGTCACGGTACCCACTGGGTTAGGTGCAGGGTTCAACGTCATCGTGGAACAGACCGGATCAGGAACAGTCACGTTCACGGGGTCGGGTACGACGCTTCACCAGTTATACGGATCGGCCTCTACGGCGGGCCAGTGGGCCAAGGTAGCCTTATACTCGGACACTGACACGGTTTGGCAGTTAAGCGGCAATCTGACGGGGGTTCTAGCTGCTGGCAACGTCTCGGGCCTTGGATCGCTTGCTACCTTGAGTATGGCCCCCCTGGCCTACGGTGGCACGAACGAGGATCTATCCGCTACCGGAGCGGCTACTTATTTCCTGGCGCAAAACGCAAGTCATGTGGTGAGTGCTCGTGCAATTGCCCTAGCCGATCTCCCTGTCCTGCACGGCCAATGCACGGAGGCGTGGGGAGGGTCGGGAACATCCTTTGCCATGACATCCGGCGACGATGCGATTGTCAACAACACCTGCTACAACGACTCCGGCGCGACTCGGACGATCACGGCTGTAAAATGCAGGAGCGACGCGGCAAGCAATACGACAGTGCTGACTCCCACCTTTGGCTCGGCTGGTACAGGCACGGCCATCCTTACCGGCACCGTGACCTGTGGGAACAGCTACGCTTACAGCTCCACCGGAACAATCAGCACATCGGCCTGGACTACCGGAACCGGCATTGATCCAGGAATGTCCACCGTTGGAAATGCGAAAAGCATTGCCCTGCTGATCGAGTACACTTATCAGCCTTACTAGCTTACTAGGAGAAGAGAATGGGACGTTTACTCTATTTAGCGGCTGTGACCACCGCTCTGTTATTGTCTCAAGGGACTGAGGTGATCACGGCACGGCATAGGACCAGTGCCGCAGGGGTTACAATCAGTAATATCCAGCGTGTCAGTCCAACTAGTTCTGTTTGCGTGTTAGCCACCTGCACCATAACCGTAGCCTCAACGACGGCCGGTAATCTGGGCGTCGTCTTAGCTACGACAGGCGATCATACAGCGTATATTAGCTCTGTTTCGGGTGGTGGCACATGGACTGCGAATGGGGCCTGTGCGGCGGCTTCTATTGCGCAGGACGGAATGTCGGACATTGCGTACAACTTAAATCTTACTGGTGGGGCTACTACGATCACGGTTACTACATCGAGCAATTATCCAGGGTACGTAGCATATGCGGAGTATCATGGGGGCACCTGGACCCTGGATGGGGCGTGTGCTTCGGCGGCAAATGTGGCAGCTAGCTTAACTGCGTCTAGCCCACCCGTGACGACGACAGGGGCTAAAGATCTGATTGTCACTGCGATAGACACAGACTATCAGCATTACAGTACACAGACTGTCACTGGTACGGGATGGACTAACCCATTTGACATTTTTTTGCCAGGACCCGCCTTTTCCAACACTAACGGAGTTGGCAATGATGCCCTGAATGTGAGTGCAGGCACGTATCAGATGTCTGTCACCCAAAATAGTTCGATGGGGTATAGTTCCTCTGCGCTGGCGTTCCAGTCAAACTAAAGAGCTGTGACTATGATGAAGCTATTGCGATCTTTAGTACTGTTGTTAATTCTCTACGCTCCCGCCTGGGCGCAGGCGACAGCCGTACTGAACGACTGGAAGGAGTCGGTACCCGACAGCGTAGTCTCGTCCGGGTCCAACACAAACCTGATTTACAACAACGGGCATGGATTTTCAACCGGGCAGACGCCTCTATTCCAAATTTATGGGGCCACAGGGCCGTGGGTTCCCATCAACACACACAGTCATCTTGCGATCATTTTGGGAATTACGGCTACAGATCTTACGGTCGATGTTGACCATGAAGGCTTTTGTGGATCATCAGGCACCATACATATCGACAGTGAAGAAGCTACCTATACTTCGGTTTATCACAACGTTTTAACTCTTTCGGCGCGAGGGGTAAACGGAACCACGGCGGCTGCGCACGATCCCAGCGAGAATGTATACTGCTGGGCGGGCAGCAGCCCTTCCGTGGTTGATAGCTGGACAGCATCAGTAATTGACGCCAACACTCTACAGATTCCCCTAAACTCCAGTTCGTTCGGGGCGTTCTCTGGTTCGCTCCAACTACGGCGCTGGACTGGGGACAACCGCTATGTTTGGTCAAATGTTGCCGAAGTGGGTGCCCTCTGGGACAATCAGACCAATTCCGGCTACCAGCAATTTATGAACTCCTGCACAACAGGTTCCAGCGACATCCACCAGTGCTTGCGGGCGTACTGGACGTTTGGAACATTTAACGGCAAGTACCCTCCCCCGGATTGGGGATCTGCCGCCTGCCCAATCACAGGCCTTACCGTCAACAGCGACCGCACGACTACGGTAACTTTGGGCACGGCATCGACTGGTTGCAGTAGCGGGTACACGCTTGGGGCCAACTGGATTGCCTACGTCTCAAACATGAGCAACAACCTGCTCAACATCCGGCCTTACTATGTAACCGTCGCATCTTCGAGTCAAGTCACGCTGGCCGGTGTCGATTCCAGCATTTCC
>QGNH01001697.1_pt2 | contig 12647 bp, 16 predicted proteins | sample 1735481 | NCBI WGS metagenome assembly QGNH01 (sample SAMN09239004, study PRJNA386568) | Viral metagenome, whole genome shotgun sequencing project. | reverse complement strand
CCGATGTTTGTAATAAAGGGTCCGGAATCGATATTTAACGTTAAAGTTGCGATTTGCATGGAAAAAGTATAATTTTATAAAAATGATAAAATCTAATCCTAGGCGAAGGTAAAAATGCTCTCCTACGATGACGCTCGGTATTCGGAACCAATTGTCGATCACGAGGAAGTTTCCGAGCTTGAGGAATTGGTTAATCAGGCGAAGCTTAAGTTTTTGGATTTTCTCGCCAAGCGAGACAAATTCGTTCTGGGATATTCGGGGAATACGAAATTCGCTTTTGAATGCACATTGCTGGCGCTCGGAGAGGATTATTGCCTAGGTGACGGCAAAATGAACGCGAGCAAGCTGGCCGCTAAATGGGGTGTAAGTAGGGCGGCGGTCGTGCGGATTATGCGTGACTTTCAAATCACGCTCAATTTGCCGCCAGCGGAGCATCAGAGAAACAAAGAGACTATCCGGCGCAACAAGCAGGCTCGATTGAAAGTATTGAAAAAATGAACTCCCAAACAACGAACCGGTCCAAGCATCGCCCGACAGTGCCCGCGATCATGTATTCGCTTTCCGTGGCCAAATCAGCCGTGACGCGGCGTTGCATTGGATACGAGAATTGGAGCGACCGCGTGCGTCAGGAGGTGGCTCGCGACCTGGCGGAGCACGCGCAGTGGGCGACGGAACAGGCAATGAGATTACGAGGGGGAGGATGAAAATTAAAACCCCAACGCTCTGGAAGCACGAGATTAAAGGATCGACAAAGCGCATTTCCAGGCTGACTGGTGTCAACAAGGAAACCATCGTCCACATTCTGCTCGAAGCGGGCCAAGAGCAGGATGAAAATCATCGATGGAAGGATGAGGATAAATGCGTTGAGATTTTGCGGGCCTGGAAGGAAAAAAAAGGCAATCGCGCGGTGGACCCGGCCACCGGCATGACGTGGCTGGACGCCAGCCTGCGGGAGAAAACCTTGCGCGAACGGCGCGAGAATCGAGTGGCGGAAAAGCTGCTGAACAAAACCTACATGCTGGTGGAGGATCATCACGCGATCCTGAACATCGTCGCGCAGCGGCTAGAGCAGATTCCGAATATGCTCAAGAGTCGGATGGGTCTGACCGAGCATCAACGAAACGAAATTCAAAAGGCGCTGGATGAGGCCAGGACGTCCGCCGGCCAGGAGGTTGTCAAATATCAGGAAATGGCGAAAGCGGATGAAACTTGACCGCGAAGTAGCCGATACGTCCGCCGCGCTCATTTCACCGCCTCCGCGTCTCAACGTGGCCGACTGGGCTGATCTCTTCGCTTGGATTCCCGCCGAGGGCAACGCGGAGCCGGGCAAATACCGGACGGCCAGGTGCCCGCACCAAATCAAAATGCTGAATGATTCGGTTGACAAAACCGCTCGGGAAGTCATCTGGATGATGGCCAGCCAGGCGGCGGGCAAGACGTGCTGTTTCTGCATTCAAACGGAATACGATATTCACCAGATGCACCGGTCGATGCTTATGGTGAGGCCGACAATCGCGACCGCAAAGGAGTGGATGAGTGAAAAATTATTACCGATGGTCGAGGCAACGCCGTGCATGGATGGATTATTGCCAGAGCCGAGAAAAAGAGGTAGTCGAAGCATTTCAACCAATAGAAAATTCACCGGGGGAAGCCTTAAAATATGTGGGGCTAAATCTCCAGCTAGTTTTAGGGGAAGTTCAGCGCCAGTCGTCAGACAAGACGAGTGTGATGCTTACCCAAACACAAAAGAAGGTGATCCTTGCAAACTTGGTGATCGCGCAGCTATTACTTTTTCAGATGCTGTTCGAATCAAGGCAAGCACACCGACCTACAGAGGCGCGTCGCGCATAGAGGAAAAATACGAGCAATCCGACAAGCAGAAGTATTGCTTGCCCTGTCCGTGCTGCGGACATTTCGCGGATCTGAAGTGGCATCAGCTAAAATTCTCCTTTACGGAGGAAGAATATGCCATCGCGCAAGCTCCTGGATTCCAGCCGTTCGAACACGAATGGCAAGTGGCGGATGATCTTCCTATACGTGACACAAAGCTGGCGTTCTACGTGTGCGAGAAGTGCAATCATGGCTGGACGGATAGTCAGCGGCTCGCGTCGTATTTTTCGGGTCATCCCGACAACCCTCCAATTGTTGTCAACGGAAAGGAACTGCGGGCCGACTGGGTGCGGACGGCGCCCTTCACTGGCATCATTGGCCGGGAATTAAACGGGATGTATTTGTCAATGGGGCTCAAGGCGGGTTACGAGAATTATTTTCATCAGTTCGCGGAAGAATTCCTGGCGGCAAAGAAGGGCGGTCGTGAAACTCTGATGGTCTGGACAAACACGTTCTTGAATCAATCATGGGAAGAGCCAAGCGAGAAGATTGAATGGAAAGCGATCAAGAACCGCGCGGAAGATTTTACGATTGATCCGCTGCCATTGCCATGCGTGTGGATATTCGGCGGCGGCGATATTCAGAAGGACCGCTTGGAAACGCTTATTTTCGGCTGCGGCGTTGGCCAGGAGGTCTGGATTCTGGAACATCAAATATTTTGGGGAGATTTCGACATGCCCAGCGTTTCGGCACGGGTTGAGCAGTATTTGACAACAAAACGATTCCGGCACGAGATTCTTGGAGATTTGAAGATTTCCTGCTTTGGTCTTGACACTGGGCATCAGACGAAAGTGAAAGCGGCCTACAAATTTTGCGCGAAGCTTTTTGGGTCAAACGTGCTCGCGGTGAACGGCTCAAATAAGGATTTAAGCGGCCTGATCTACACGCGCGGGAAGGAGCGGATTTACGGCGCGCCGCGATTCAATCTCAACACCGATCTACTCAAGAGCACTATTTTCGAGCGGATCAAGAATGAGCAGGGAGGCCCGAGATGCTTTCATTTCCCAAAACAGGAACGCGCGGGATTCGCCAATGATTTATTTTACAATCAGCTTTGCTCCGAACGACGGATGGCTGTCAAGGATCGCAAGGGAAACATAAAGTGGGAATGGCACAAGCACGCCTCCAGCACACGCAATGAGGTGCTCGACATGTTTGTTTACGGGATGGGCGTGCTTGAAATTGCCCGAGTCGATTCGGAGATTGACGGGCTGTGGCGGCGGGTGCGGGACGAATTGCGCAAGCGGGGTGAGGCGTTGCCCGAGAAGTTGCCAGGGCCGCCGCAGCCGGAGGCGGCCAAGACGGAACCGTTTGAGCAGCCTCACGGACCGGCAATGCCGATTCGGAGGCCGCGCTGGCGCGACGTGCCGACGGCGCGAGGCGGTCGGGGCGGGATGTTTAACCCTCTGAAAATATGAGATCATTCGGAGATACGTTTCTTGGGAAGTGCATCGGCGTATTCCTGATGATTATGGTTGTGATTTACGTCTTTGGTGGATGTCATAAGGTTGATCGTCCAAAGACGGTATTGCGCTAAGCTTCCTTTGACAAAAGCCATTCTTTGAATGGCGCAAACTCAGTATCGCGAGCCGGAATGGATTGCCGCTGGTGATTCGATTTCGTTCACGAAGAGGCTCTCGAATTATCCGAGCGGCCAAGGCTGGAGTTTGGACATTGAAATTCGCGGAGGTGCGCAGGTTATTTCCTTCCAATCCACTGCCGACGCGGACAACGTTTCGCACGATGTCACCGTGACGGCTGCCACAACGGCTGGATGGCTGCCTGGTCCGATGCTTTGGATCGCTTACGCCGTCAACATCGGATTAGGACAGCGCAATCAGGTGTTCGAGCAGAACTTTGAGATCAAGCCAAATTTTCCCGTTTCAACCGGCGATGTTGCTGTCAAGACGTTTAAGCAAATCATGGTTGAAAAGCTGGAGGATATTCTCAAATCCGTTGGCGACTCCAATCTTTTGCGATCCAAAGTCGAGGGCACGGAGTTTGAATACATGACGTTCCAGCAATTAGAGCAGGCGCATGGCTACTGGTATATGGCTCGAAAGAATGAGATTGCCATGCTTCGCGCTCAGAACGGGCAAGACCCCGGCGTCAACATTCGTCCTAAACTCAACGTCATGCAACCCGGTCCGGTTGTTGGATCGAACCTGATTGTCGGGCCAAATGGCGGCGCATGGCCTTTCGGCTGACAATTAAATGAACTTTCCAAATCTTAAGCAATTCTTTTTCGGCGCTCCAAAGATTCACAAACGACGGACGCTGGGCGACGTCTTAACTTCTCCGTCCATTTCTGAATCTGACCGTGCCATTCTGCGGGCCATCGACAGCCAGATGAGCATGATGCTTCACTCAAATTCTGAGATGAAGCGCATGTATGACGCTAGTGTCGTGACGAATCTTAATCTTGACTTGCCGGTCTCCGTCACGAGCGCGAACGCGGAAATTCTGGTTTCGATTATGGCGGCTCGCTCGCACGCCAGGCGCAAGGAACGTGATAATCCGACAGCCGCGGGAATCACCGGGTTGAATCAAGATAACATCGGCGGTCCTGAACCATTTCGACTCAAGGCCAAGGTTGGAAAATGGGAAAATGTAACCGGGAAAAGCGGCAAGGCGATGAAGCAATTTGTTGAGGAGCCGGAAACAAATCAAAAGATTGAAGCATGGTGGAAGAAAGCCGGGCGTAAAGAGAATTGCTCAGTCCGTCGCAACATCACGCGCAGTGAACTTTATTGGCAGGCGATTTCAGCCTACAAGCGAGATGGCGGCGTGATAGGGCGCCATCATTTCGGCTTTCCAAACAATGCCTGCGGTTACGCGGTTGACTTGCTGGAGATTGACCGGCTGGATCATTACTGGAACCGTCCGCAAGGCGGCGAGAATGGGAACGAAATCCAATTCTCAATCGAGATGGACAAATATGGCGGGCCGGTTGCCTACCACGTTTTAGAGCGTCATCCTGGTGATACTTACGCATGGAGCACGGGGCCGAGATACCGTGAACGAGTCCCGGCGGAAGATATATTTTTGACATTCAACATCCGCACTCGGGCTGAGCAGCTCGTGGGGATGCCGCAGCTTTCTTCGTGCATTCAGAGGATGCATCGCATGGACCAATGGGACATTGCCTATTGCACGGCGGCCATCTGGTCATCGTGCAAGCCGATATTTTACGAACAGGAATTGCCGACGGCGCTCGATACCGTGCCGCAGTGGATCAACGAGGCCATGCAAACGACACAGGCCTGGGTTGCGCAGCAAGGCTCTCAGGCGCAATCGATTGAGCCAGGCATGGCGGAAAAGCTGCCTTACGGCGTCAAGGCGAAGATTCTTGATCCGAAATTTCCGCAGACGGAAGGGCCTGGATTCAAAAAGCAAAGCCTGCGCGATATCGCTACGGGCAGTCAAGTTCCCTACCATGAAATCGCGAACGATCTTGAGGGAGTCAATTTTTCTTCTGGCCGTCTTGGCAGGAACGCTTATCAAGCGACGTGCAAAAAAGATCAAAATCATTTCCGTGACAACTTCGTCATCCCGCATTTCGAGGCCAATTTAAAATACGCGTTGCTCTCCGGCCAGTTGGATTTGCCGTATTCGCGCTACGATGAATTCTGCGAGTCAGTTGAATTCATTGGCGTGCGCTGGCCGGCGGTTGATCCGCTCAAGGACGTTCAGGCGACTGGTATTGCCATCGAGCTCGGTTTGACAAGCCGAGATCACGAGATTGGAGAGAGCGAACGCGGCGGCGATGTTGAGACGGTTGACGCGGAGATCGCGGCGGGCCGGGAGGTGGACGAGGCGCACGAGCTTGACTTCACCGGTGTCGACGTGACAAAGCCGACTATTGGGAAAGGTGAGCCTGGGGAAACTGTTCCTGGTCCGGCGGATGAGCCGGGCAGTGAGCCCACCGAACCGGTTGGCAATCACTCGTTCCATTCACGGAACGGTCATCTTCGGGTATGAAGGCGCTTCGATTAAATCGTCCAAAGCGCCGCGCGAATAAGCCTCGAGAATGGCGTGATTTCCCGGAACGCGGCGATGCCGAGGCGCGATTCACGCGGGAAGCTTCCTTTGACAAATCATCTAAATCGAATGGAAGAGAATCGAGATAAAGGTTGCGTTCGCAGCATCAAGTTCGACAGAGCGGCCATCGACGTGGAAAAGCGCACGGTTCCACTCGCGTTTTCTTCCGAAGAACCCGTCGAACGCTGGGGCGAAAACGAAGTCCTCTCACACGAGAAAGGCGATTACGATTTCTCCCGCATTAACGCTGGCGACCATCCGCTAATGCTGGGTCATAATGAGGGCAATGCTCGCGATCAAATCGGTGTCATCGAATCCGCAAAGATTGGACCTGACAAAGTAGGGCGGGCCGTTGTGCGATTCAGTCGCAGCGAACTCGGCGAAGAAATTTTCAAGGATGTGCAGGAGGGAATCCGCCAGCTTGTCTCCGTCGGTTACGACCGCACCGGTATTGTCAAGTCGGACAAGGACAAGAAAACAAACCAGGTGACAACGCGCTACAAGTGGATGCCGACTCACATCGCCATCGTTCCGGTTAGCGCGGATCATCCTAAGACGGGAATCGGTCGTGAACTCAACTCCACATTTGACATTTCAGCTAATACGAAAGTCAGTGAAATACATTCGAAACTTACGCCAGAACAACAACGCGATATGAAGAATTTACTTGATGGCGACGGAGACATAACTGAAAAAGGGAATGGCAACACAAAACCCGCCGCGGGCGTCGTTGTCGATGAGGGCAAGATTCGCGGCGAGGAACGCGCTCGCATCGTTGAATGGCGCAAAGCCATTCGCAAGGAGAGTGATGATATTTTGAAGGACCGGCCTGACACTGCCGCCAAACTGCGCGAGTTGGAAACGCAGGCTGAGTCTGAGGATTGGACGCCGGAAACTTTCGGTTACCGCGCGATGCGTGAAGTGGCCAAAATCGAAAAGCCGAAACCGCTTACGATGGCCGGACGCGGTGTCAATCCTAAAGATGCCCAGCGATACTCCATTCTGCGCGGCATCCAATCCTGCATCAAGCATGATTGCCGGGAGCCGAAGGAAGGCCTGGAGCTTGAATGGCATCGCGAGGTTCACGCCGATGCGATGAAGTCCGGCTGCGAAGTTGGCGGCTTCCTTGTGCCCTTCGACGCGCCGGTGCGCGGTGGGCGGGGGATTTATCCTGTGCGCGACGACGGTAGTCCGCAGATGACTCGAGATTTGAACGTTTCGACGTTCGGCCAGGGTGGCGCCTTGGTGCCTACGGAACTGATGGGCATCATCGAAATTTTCCGCAACAAAATGGTTCTGGCACGGCGCGGAATTATCGTGCTTTCAGGATTGACGGGCAACGTGGCCATCCCTCGCCAGACGGCGGCTGCCACGGCCTACTCACTTCCTGAGCAGGGTGCTCTTACGATTTCTACTCAGGCGATTGACCAGATTACGCTGTATCCGCATCGCGTCGGTGTATTCAATCAATATGCCCGGCAGCTGCTCATTCAGAGCCATACGGATGTTGAAGGTTTCGTGCGCGACGATTTGATGAAAGTTCTGGCCCTCAAGTGGGATTATCTTGGCCTATTCGGCGGTGGTGGCGCTTCGGAACCGACTGGCATTGTCAATCAGGCGGGCATTTCTTCGCTTACTTTCGGTGGCGCTCCGTCGTTCCTGAGCATCGTGAACTTCGAGAACGCGCTCGCGATCTTGAACGCCGATCAAGGCAAGATGGCTTACGTCACTAGCCCGGCGGCTCGCACGGTTCTCAAGACTACGGCTAAAGTTTTGACTGGCGCGACTCAGGTGGTTCAAATCGCTATTTGGACCGGCCAGGATGCGGAAGGCGATGGCCTGATGAATGATTACAAGGCTGCGGCTAGTAATCAAATTGCGAACAACATCATGATCTTCGCCAACTGGGAAGATTTTGTGCAAGGTCTTTACGGTGGATTCGATGTGGTTGTCGATCCTTACACTCAGGCTATCATTGCGACAAACCGGATTACGATCAACACCTTCGGCGATTTTGCGTTGCGCCACCAGGCTTCCGTTTGCGTGTCCGCTGATTCTGCCGCTCAATAACAAATCAGTCAAAATTAACATCGAGAAACTAATATGAAATTCTTGCAAAAAATCTGGCTTGGATTAGTGGCCGTTCTCGCCGTCAATACCGCGCAGGCGCAGATGGTATTCGATTCGTTTGCCGCGATGCGATGGATGACCATCATTCCGATGACGAACATCGTCACATCGACCGGCGGGGCCAATGGCACGACCAACTTCATTGATCGAATTGGATTTGAAGGCATCGCGTCAATCATCGTTCCGTGGCAAACAAATTCCGGTGCCGCCACGGGGACAGTGTATGTCCAATCCAGCCCGGACCAGACCAATTGGACGGCGCTTGCTTACGCGCTCGCGACCAACGTCACCAAGGCGATAATCACCAACTCCGCGTATGCGACCACGAACGTATTCTTAACAGCGACAAATACGGAGATTCTGCCAGGTCCGTTTACGACTCCCGTGGCCGCCACGGCTGGTTACGCAAGCCCTTATGTGGGGTCCATTTCGTTCACCAACACGAATTCGATTACGCTGTCGAGCGTGCAGCCGGCTGGAACTACGCTAATCGGTTTCGATGTAGGGGATGCTTATCGCTACATCCGAGTGGGCTTTGCTGCCGGCACAACCAACTCGACCGTAGGGGCGTTCTTGGTAGGCAGGAAGAGCGTGGGTCAATAATCATTTTTTAAATTCAAAAAAGTTATGCCAAAATACGTTGTAGCATCACACTTCCGATTGACGGGCTCAGATCGCGCTCTTGTCACAGGGCCGAGTAATTCCCATCCCGACCAGATTGACAAGGGAACCCGCATCAGCATTGGCCGCGAAGGTGCGAGTCTAGACCAGCTGTTGAAGGGCAACTCTGCGGATAAAGAGGCGCTCCGTCTGATTGCGCTATTGAATAGCGCCGGTCGTTTGCTGGACGCCGATTTGCAGAAGGCTGAAATCCAGCAAATCGACACCGAAGTGAAACATGAAAAAGCGCGGGCTGAACGGAATAAACTTTCGGAGCAGGCCGTCACGAATCAGCTTAAGGCTGCGGCATCGGCTTAATTATCTTCCGGCCTGTAGCCGGGGGTTTGTTGGAGTAGCCCGGTCGTTGGGGGATGGCCGGGCTGTTTTATTTTATGAATCCATACTGGGTCCATGCTAAAGCGTTTGGCCTGCTGCAAAAATCCATCGGCCATGACGGGGACAAATGCCCGCAGATAACTTGGGGCGGCACGGCTTACAACATCGTTCCCAGATCGGCGGTGCTAAAGCAGGACCTGGCCATCGGCGGATTCTCACCGGTTTTCGTTCTGCGATTTGCGGCTCGTGTGGCCGACTTCGCCAACGGCACGACAATTCAGACGATTGACGATGTTTGCGAGGCGCTGCTGAATCGGCAGATTGTTTATCAGGGGGAAAACTACAAAGTCACGAGCGCAGGCGCGGAGCCAGGGGGTTTCCTGTTCACCGTCGAGGCGAATGCTCTCAACGAGGGGGCGGGAGCGTAATGGAATCTCCGGTTGTCATCAATCTCGATCTGCTCAAGAAAGCGGTTGCCATGCGCGTGCGGGTTGGAGATCGCACCCTGCCGCAGATTGTCAACAGTTCGGCTTTTTGGGTTTCTTCCTATTGCAAAAGTCACATGCATTACACTCCGCAGGCGTTGATTGACGCGGAGCTTTTGGTCGAGAAAGAGCCGCGCATCGGGAAACGGGGAAAGCCAATCAAGTCGAAGCCAAATTATAAAGGGGCTGCCGGGACTTCCAGGAATTACGCAGACGTGCCCCTTTCCGTGCTCATAATCCAGGCCAGGAGTGATCCTGAGTCGAATTACAACGAAAGAACCAATAGCCGGTATGCGCTCGCTCACAGTCCGTTCTACGGCGTTTCTCGCGAGGCCGGCAGGTTAGCCATGAAAGCGATGGAATCGCGAATGATCAAAGGGCGCCACAGCTCGACGAAGTTCCTACTATCCGGCTGGGCTCCGGCGGTCAAAGCTCTCCGTCCTTACGCTTGGCGTGGGGCGAATTATCCGCCGTTGACGTTCACGGCTGGGTTGGAATTTCAAGACCTTGGAGGATTCAAGATCGCGACGGATTCGAGTCCGAACGCGACAATCTCAAATCGCGTCGGCATGGAGGGTGTTCAGGGTGAAAAATTCAACAAGGCCATGAATGAATACGGCTTGCCAGTTCTTGTTGAGGCCATACGCATTGAGCAGACGAAAATGATAGCCCGCGCGGAAAAGATGCTGGCCAAGGCGAACGCGCAGTTTAATCAGGCGTGCAATCCGTGATTTTGTGAAAGCAACAGAATTTAAATTTCTTTCCACTGCCGCAGCCACATGGGGAGTATTTGTCAATTCCAGCTTTTTTTTGCTCGCGAACAGTCAATGGACGATTTATCGGAGCAAGAATACCGGAATCAACCCCTTGGGTTTTTGCAACATCAAAAAAGGTTATCCGTGGGATTTCGATTTCGCCGGTGGTAGTGTTCATTGATTTTTATCTTACCGCGTAAAACTTCCTTTGACAAAACCTATTTTTTAATGGCACTCACGCCAACACCGAATTTTGGCTCTCAGCTTGACCGCGCGATAGTGGCCTATCTCATCGGTCTGGGCTTGCCCGGCTTGGTCGTTCCTGCCGCGATCTACGGCGGGATGACATATCCTGTGACAAAGGTTCATTCCGTTCGCGCGACGGCCAATCCCGTCAATACTCTCAACAAGGAGTTCCTGACGGATATTACGTGCATGTCGAGCGCGGTCATCCCGAACAGTCAGGCCGACGCGCAAACGCAGTGGGCGCTGCTTAACAACATGGTGGGCCTGGTCGAGGCCGCCATGCTGCAATCGAACGACACGACACTTGACGTGGTAGCGCGGGCGATCACCGCAGCCGGAAACGCTTTGGCCGGAGTGAGTCCCGAGAACGCGGATATGGCGCAGTTCACTTTGCTGCATCTTTATTTTCGCGGGGACAGTCGCGGCAGGCCGGATGACGGATCGTGTGCGTGGATGGAAATCCGGCACTTTGAATGCCACGGCTTCCCGTCCTCAGTTAACCCATGAGCGATCCTGTTTTCATTCCTGGTCCAAAGCCTCGACCGAATCCTATTCGCGCCGGCAAGGCATTACCAAAGAAAACCGTGACGCATCACAGCATTGCCGGGGCGAAAGGGGACATGGCCACGATTCAAGCTGCCATCGCCTCAAGCACGATGCCCGCGCACTGGAAATCGATGATTGCCGCCGATGTCGCGGCATCCGGTGCCCAATCAGGAACACTCAACGCTCATGTGCATGTTGATGCGCAGGGGGAAACTATCGCGCATTACCACTTCCGCAAGTTTGTCTGATTTACCTTTGACACTTCTACTATTTTGAAATATGGCCAATCCTACCGTAGTTCAACGAGGCAACGCGCAAGTCGAAGGTATCGCGGGAACGCTTATCGCCGTCGGCATCAACACATGGTATCCATTGCAGCAATCCCTTGACGGCACGAACGAGTGGGACGAAGAAGTTGTGAAGGACGTTCACGGATTTTCCAACGCCTGGGCCATCCGAGACCAGCGTTTGGTTGTCGATATCGAGATGGTTTTTATCGACTATTCAGGAAGCAACTCTTTGGCTAACGCGGCTGCTGGAACGGGAGTTATTTATCTTCCGCCTCAAACTCAAGTAAACCTTTCCGGATTTACTTCCGTCACGCCTGGGAATGCTCCGAATCCCATTATGAGTCTGAATGGCATCTATCACACGCTTTCCGGGGAAAAGATCAAGATGGTGAACGACAAGATAGCTGCCGGGACTTTGAAACTGCGTCAGTTCGCGAACTCGACCCAGAACGGTCTGGCCTACACGACGCCTTTCGAATAACACCATGCATGACGCGGCCTTTAGCGAGGCGGTCTTGCCAAGGGCACGGAGGATTTTAAGGCTTCCGTTGCGGCCTTACAGCATCGGCCATGAAATCCTTTTGTTGCGCTACGGCAATCCGCTACTACTGCCTTTCGAGCAGTTCGCCTCTCTCCCTCGGTCTGCCCAGATCGACGCGGTCACGTTGGCTGCGCTTGTTTGTTCCAAATCATGGAAGGAAAATCAAGGGCGTGACTGGACGGTCCGAATTTGGAAGCGCCTCATTCGCAATGAAGATTTTGCCCTGGCAATCGCGGACTTTCGCACTTATCGATCGGAAGGCACGACATGCCCGCCGTTCCCGGAAATAGACACGAGCGACAAACCTGGACGGCCAATGGGCTCTCCGATTCTTTCCGGCCTGATCACATTCGTTTCAAACCGCGGAATTTGGGAAGGGCCAACAATGGATTGCCCATTTGGTTTCGCGCTCTGGTGTTACTACGCGGAAGCGGAATCAAGCGGCTCATGCAAGATTGCCAACTCGACCGAAATGTTGCTGGATAAAACCGTGCGCGACGTGCTGAGGGAGGTCAAGTAAAATGGCTAATGCTCTTTTTGCGGCATTCGGAGGCAGTAACGCGGGCTTCACGTCCATGCTCAATCAGAGCGTGAACGCGGCGCAGAACGCGGGAAAAAAGATCGTTCCAGCTTTGACTCCAGCGGCTCAGTCAATGGTTAATTGGCGGATGTTCAGCCGGGAATTATTGGTTGTTTTTAGAGAAATCGGGAGAGGAAATTGGTCGCG
>QGNH01000321.1_pt1 | contig 12658 bp, 11 predicted proteins | sample 1735481 | NCBI WGS metagenome assembly QGNH01 (sample SAMN09239004, study PRJNA386568) | Viral metagenome, whole genome shotgun sequencing project. | reverse complement strand
TCTGGTACCAATCTCAAGAGACTCTGGGTTCTATCCCTATCTACATAATGCTTCATATTGTATTAAGAAAAATTGTTCCGTCACTATGAGTAATATCTTCCGAACTTCCTATGACAGCCCTGTGAATGTCGTGCATTGCACCATCGGAGTCGAAAACCCTGACCCTGACCTTCTGCCACGTCCCGTCGCGAGCCCAGGACGACCAAGACACGCTGTTCGTCATATCAGGCCCTTCATGGACTATCTTCTTGACCTGCCGGCCTCCCTGAAGGCCATAGTAGACATTGACGGTGTTGATTTTGGATGTCGAATCAAAATAAACATCAGAACTATCCGCCTGCACCGCGGTCACTAATTCAGGCAAGTTGACATGCGACACGACAGATGTTCCATCAAGAACCGAAGATGCATTGAAAAAACTCAAACTGGCCATAATTCCCCTTAAATAATATTCAGGGTCATTGTTCCGTCAGAGAAAACAAGGTCTTCCCCTGCTCCTATCGATGCCCTGTAGAGGTCATGCTCGGCATTATTCATGTCCAGGATCTTTATCCGGTTCTTCTGCCACGTTCCGTCCCTGGCATCGGCGAGCCAGGCCACGTATCCGTTCATGTCGGATTTTTCATGAACGACCTTCTTGACCTGCCGTCCGTCCTCGTGGTTGTAATAGACGATCACCCTGTTGATTTCCGCGGGGGAAGCAAAATATGAATCGGTGTTGTCCTGGTGTATCCTGTCCACTATCACAGGGAGATTGGCTCTTGAATTGGCGTAATTCTCTCTCGTGACCGAACCGTCAGCGAAATAGCTCAAACTGGACGGCGGGAATCCATTGAAATACAGCGCCCCGATCCCGGTCCTGGCCTCTCCCCACAGCCCTGAATAGCCCGTAATGCCTGGTTCCGGAGGAGTATGAATATCGACAGCAAGGGTCTTCTGCCCCCAGTGCGCTGGCGTGGCATCGTCCCATGCCGGGAAAGGCGTGGGAACCCAATAGGTCTGGGAGTTCGAATAATTGACGGTGGTGTCCGCTTCGTGCTTGACAATTGAGGGAAGGACGCAGTTCGTAAAATCAGCCCTGGGATTCGGATTGAGCAAGCCGGAAATGACTGTGGCATCGGCGAAATTGAAAATGCAATCTATGTATTGGTCCCCGTTGTATGCCCCGTCAAAGGCTCGAGGTATGATGCTGAGGGTGCCATCAGCAATAAAGGAACAGCCTGCATATACTGTAGGCCCACTGTTACTGGGAGTATTATGCGCCTGAAAAAGTTCGATATTATTGGCCAATACTACGGTTCTACTCACAGTAAAAGGATAAAAGTCCCCTCTTCCGAGATTGACTGTTTCTGCTTTTAAAATGGCTCCATCAAGGGTAAGTCCAGGATTGGACGGGCCTCCTATTCCGACTTCGGAATCTGTTCTATCATCTCCTATTCTCCATGGACCATACAGGCTCAAATCCCAAGGCAGATAACGAAGACTTCCGGCAGTTCCTATTCCCAAATTCACCGAGGCCTGTCTTGTCCCTCTAATGAAAAAATCAAGATTATTGTCGTCCGGATTTACAAGATTATAATGATAATTCACACTTTGATCCGTAGCGTCGTTCCACGTATACGGATCTGACGTGGTTCCGGTTCCGGCGCCGTTCAAGCTTATGTCATAATAAATATTAATGGCCATATATTTTCTCAGGATTAAGAGATGTTCAGAAGCATTTGACCGCCCGCATGGGTCGTGTCCTCACCGGTTCCGATTATAGTCCTGTCCAGAATGAGCTCAGCCCCTTCGTGATCGAAAAGCCTAATTTTTGTTTTCCGCCAGATGCCGTCCCGGATGTCAGGGAGCAGCCATTTGGCCTCCCCGGTCATGTTCGGCAAAGTATGGACGACCCTTTTGATTTGCCGGCCGTCCTCATGGGCGTAATAAACAAAGACCTTATCATATTTGGCCGTGGTATCGAAATAAGTGTCTGGAGCATTTTCATGAATGACGTTTGCTATCATTGGAACATTGGCAATTGATGCAACAGTTGTTCCATCAGCAATTGAACTATCGGCGAAATAACTCAGGCTCTGAGGTGGAAAGCCATCAAAATAAAGTGCCCCGATACCCGTTCTAGCTTCTCCAAATAATCCTGTTGAATAATCCGTATAGGGAGGATTACCGGGTTCCGGAGGATACTTTATTCCAGCAGCAAGTACGGTCTGTCCCCAATGTACTTGTACATTATCATTCCATGCAGGAAAGGGCATGGTCACCCAGAAAGTCTGGGAATCTGAATAATTAACAGTGGCATCAATACCATTAGTCACAGGAGATGGAAGGACACAGTTCGTGAAATCGACCCGAGGATTAGGGTTGCTAGTGGCCACGAGCGTGGAATTGGCAAATTCAAAAATACAATCAATAAATTGATCCCCATTATCATTGAAAATGGGCTGAATGCTAATGGAATCGGTTATGAAGGAACAACCGGAGAATACAGAAGAGTTTGTATCGCTTGCAGTATTCGGATGATGCAGGAGTCGTATGTTGTCAGCCAATGCCACTGTTCTTTTCACAACCCAAGAATAAAAGGTACTTTCTCCAATGCCGACTGTACCCGCCTTCAAAACAGCTCCGTCAAGAACAAATCCATTGCCTCCCCCAGATACATTGCCAATTGCAATGCTGGAAGATGTCCCATCAATGCCTATCCTCCATGGTCCATATAGGTTCAAATCCCAAGGCAAAAACCGATAATTCGAACCTGAACCCAAACCCAAAGCCAGTCCTGACCCTGCAGCCAGTTGTTTCATTCCTTTTATATAATAATCAGTGAGGCTAAGGTGAGTTGGATACACCATGCCATCTGGATTTGATACATTGATTGCATCATTCCATGTGTATGGGTTTGATGTGGTCCCAGCACCAACGCCACTCAAACTTAAGTCGTAATAAATATCAGCCATTTTTTATTCCCTGATAATTTTTAAGCTGAAGCTGATGTCAACAGATAGATAGTTACACCAGAAATCGTGACCGTTATCGTTCCATTAGGTGTGGTGCTTGCTCCGGTCACGCCTGCCCATGTTAAAATATCCACTCCTGTGGCTCCTTGAATGCCCGTTTGCCCGTAGAAACCAGTAAAGCCTTGAATACCTGTGACCCCCTGAGCTCCATCAAAACCGTCTTCACCAGAAATCCCTGTGGCACCTTGTACCCCACTGGGTCCTGTCATGCCTTGGATTCCGTCTTCACCAAAAATTCCTGTGTATCCTTGGATTCCTGTCTGGCCAATCCCAGCTATGCCGGTGACTCCTTCAAGTCCGGTTTGACCAACTCCTGCTGTGCCGGTGACTCCCTGGATACCCGTCTGGCCATCAATGCCCAGTATGCCAGTGACTCCCTGGATACCCGTCTGACCATCAATACCGAGTATGCCGGTGACCCCCTGGATGCCTGTGGTTCCTTGAGTACCAGTACCCGTATTACCTTGGATGCCTGTATATCCCGAAATCCCAGTTCGACCTTGGATCCCAGTTAGGCCGCGGAGGCCCGTGACACCTTGCATGCCCCAATAGGGTAGGGCATTCCAATGTGAAACACCATCCCCTATCTTGAACTTAAGTGTAATAAGTTCAAAACCAAACTCGCCTTGAGCAAGTATGGGATTAGCGGATGTCCAGTTTACTGCCGTATCGCGTCTCATTTGCAACAGATCAGCCATTATGCGCCTCCACCGTCGATATATTGAATAGGTAGGTAAACCGAATTAGCAAACCCTCCGTCAACATGTTGACTGAGATAGAATGTCCCTGTAATGCCCTGAATACCTGTCAAACCGGAAATTCCTGTTACGCCACTGATCCCGGTGGCACCAGGACCTCCCAACCCACCAATTCCAGTCAGGCCTTGAATACCCGTGGCACCCATTCCGAACGGAGGAAGGACATTTGACCCGTCACTTATGCGGAGAAAACCTTGTTCTCTGAAAACTTGACCTATGATTCCAGGATTCGAGGCATCCATGCTCAAAGCATCGAGCCATATAGAAGTGGAATCAATGTGGTATTGTGTAGAGTCAAGCCAGTATCTTTTACCAAAGAAATTTCCTGAGTTATCAATCCACCAATGGTCAGAGCTCATATCAAAGCTATAGGGATAATTCCCATTGTGCAACCTGATTATCGTTGTGGAGGAGTCATGCGTGGTGGCATCTTGAGTGATGAAAATTGCTTCACCATAGCCCTGATTCAAAATTTTTATGGCCTCGCCAGATTCATCATTCGCTTTGTTGATCCGAAGAGCCGGGCCCGTGGGACCATTAGGTCCACCCACATAAATGTCCAACCCGGCGTTTGTATTTCCAGGACCAACATGAGAGATCAGTTGTCCGATCCCGGTACCATCGTTGTAGATCCCCAGTCCCACGTCCGAGCCATGATTGTAGATTTCAATGCCTTGACCTGACCCGGTCCCGTCTTTCGATACTATTAAGGCGGATTCATTGGCCTGTTGAGTCAGGCGCATCGTCGGGCCTGATGCACTCGTCACATCGATCACACTGTCACGGCTGTTGCTGTTGATTGAGAGGGAACTACCACGAGTTCCCAGATGACTGATCTGAATGTCCCGCCCACCGGTCAAAGAGGCAATCGAAAGGGCTGTGGCATCGGCCGCAGAATAAAGATCAACCATGACTCCATGAGTTTGATCAATCGAAATGGAATTTGAGCCGGGTGCAACATTGACGATATTGATGACCGGATCCACACTATTGGAAGTGATCGATACCACAGATCCGGCATTGGTGGCGGAACTTTTATCTATGACGATCGTGTCATTGCTGGCGTGGTCTTGGATGGAGAATGCCCCACCCTGAGTTCCCAAATGAGCAACATGGAAATCATAACCCTGCCCGTAATTGGTCACATCCATCAAAGCAAGGGTTGTGTGCGATGTTCTGACGATATTGAAAATGTTTCCAGACCCATCGGAATCTATATCGAAAACAGGAAATGTCCCTGTAGACGCATCCACCTGCATGGTGTACGTTGGAGCCGGAACATCGTTGCTCTGAATGACCTGTCCATAGATCTGAACTGTGGTATCGTACGGTTTTGTCGAATCACCAAGAATTGTTGAGCCGTTGACAGTGAGATTATTAAAAGTGCCGTCTTTAGTGTTGAAAGCCCCCTGAACAGTCAGACTTCCTTCAATAAGGGCATCACCACTGACATCCAATGCTCCTACTGTATAATCCGCGGTTGAGTCAAGTTTATCGGGGGTAACAGAACCGGGAGCTAGAGCAGAGGAATCAATCCCACCCGTAAAAAAGAGATTATCAATCTCAGCAATCGTTCTGACGACTTTTCTGAGATCAGTAATATCAGTGGCATAGACAGATGATTGATTAACATGCCTTTGAATCTTAGCAAGCGGTGTGGTATAGTGCTGGACGGCTCCGTTTGTATAATCGGAGGGCCAGGGCCATCCTTCTGAAACCTTTACATCGGAAACGGCTCTCAGCCGATTCGATCTTGGAAGTCCTACCGTTGAATCCTGAAGTCCCGTGTCAATGTATTCGCTTCCAGATGTGGCATCGGCACAAACCTCCGCAAGATGAAAATCAACATAGGCATAATCGGTTCTGTATCGTTCCCATGTGGTTCCATCATTAAGGGTACGATAGATCTGGCCATTTGTGCCAGCAATAAATCCGACTGTACTATCGAAAATTACGGTTTCAAAATTAACATCGGATTTAATAATTCGAGAGTTCCATGTGGCACCATCAGTCGTATGGGCTACAACGCCATTGTCTCCCACGACCCAACCATTCTGGGCATCCGAAAAATAGAGGCCCTTTAAATTCGAGGCTGTAAACCCTCCTATCGAGGACCATAAACTTCCACCGTTTGTCGTCTTTAAAACCGTTCCATCATCACCGACGACATATAAAGTTGCCCCGTCAATGGATTGTATTCCATTAAGATTTGAAAGAGTTCCACTGCTCTGATTTGTCCATAGGGTATTGGTTGTATGAGCAATGGTTCCCAGATGTCCAACGGCCCAGGCCTTTAAATTTCCGGAAGAATCAATATCGGTCAGCGTTGTTGAAATTCCCGAACACGGACTCCATGTGCTTCCGCTATTGGAAGTAAACAGAATAGTTCCCGAACTCCCAACAATCCAACCGGCACTGGCATTAACAAAGGATGCTCCATAGAAATTGGTGCTGCCATAACCGGACGGGAAAATCGGAATCCATGTGCTTCCACTATTTGTGGTTTTATAAACGGCACCTGCATCACCGACAGCATATCCTATCGTTGCATTACCATATGATATCGCCGATAAGGCATTAGATGAAACGGAGAGGGTTGTCCAACTTCTTCCCCAATCACCAGATTTGAGAATCTTACCCGAAGCATCACAAGCAGAAAGAATTGAGCCATTCAATATCAAATCATTTATGGTGGTTGTAGATCCCACAGGGGTAGTCAACGCCGGAAGAGCCGTCGCAGTATACCCATCAATGGGAGGCACGGTGGTTGTGTCCCCATTATTTGTCTGGTCTTTATATGTTATGTCTTCAGTGAGGAAAAACCGATAGCCCTTCAAATAGAATGCCCCAGGGTTCTCGAGGCCGGTTCCACCTGTTATTAAGAAATTATTAGTCTGATCCGAGGGGTTTTCGGTGATCTTAAATCCGGTATCAATTGCAACGGCATCGCCAATTTCAGTCTGAATAAACCGTCGAGTGGCGGTATTTGAAATGGAATTAAGGTCCCGAAGTTCTGCATCTGTCAAATTTGTCCGTTGCTGGGCCTGGAGAAGATAGTATCTCTTCTGCTCATCAAACAGCTCTGGAGCATACTGACCTTTATATTGTTCCGACATCGTTATTTACCTCCACCTGCCGCGACTGCCAAGAGAATTAAGAGAACTGATATTCTGACGCCTTGAAAGTTCCATCTGAAGCCCAACAGAAGGCCGATTTGTATAAATGAGCCCTCTTTTTTGTTTCGAGGCGTACTTTTTATAGGACATTTCACCTGATCCGGATGTGGTTGTCATTGAATTGTTCATCGCTATACCACCAGCATTACTCATATATTCGGATGCGAGATAAACGGCTCGAGCAAAGGCGTCGCACAGGTCATCATGGACTCCCTTTACTTCTGGTGCTTCAACGGTGATTATGTATTTCGAATGATGCGTGCATTGTAATCTCAATAGCTCTGTCACTAGGGGCAGATCTTTTGTCTTTTTTCCGTCAACGAGTCGTGACTCCCCCTCAGGAATCCGCAAGCCACCATCCAACATTCTCGTCATGAGATTAGAATAAACTTTGGAGCCAAGATCCCGGGTAAAGCTGATGGTCTGGACCTGCTTCATTCCCTTATCATGGAGTAGGGGAACAAGAGCCATCCCATATTCCTGGTCGGTTATTCCCTTGACAATAAAAAATTTATCCCTGTATGAAGCTATCCAATCAGCAAGCTCTTCTATACGGAAGTGCTCTTTATCTTCATCCTTTGCATACCGCACATCACACATATCAAGTTCGATGAGGTCACGCATGACTCCACCGACTTCCTTTTTCACGATATGACAAATGGCGATGGCCGTGCCGTCGTTCTTCATCCCAATGTCGATTCCCATAAAATGGGGCAGGCGCTCATAACTCATTTTCTTTTCCGTCAGACCAGGAATAACATTGAGCCGGAGGTCCTGCTCATTCTCAATCCATGCCGATACTCGGTCTGAGAACTGGGCGCCATACTCACAAACGTAAGCAACCGGATTTTCAGCAAATCGAGCTCTCAGGAATTGGGACGAAAGGGTTTGATGAATCTCCCAAGTGGGGGCTTGAATCATCAAAAAATCAGTACCAGGTTCCATGGATTTCTGATACAGTTCAAAAAACTTTCCTGTCCGGGCAGCCGGTGACGAAATGCAAATTATCCGACCCTGGGGTTCTCCCTCTGGGGAACTGAAACTTGCAATAGACGGTTGTACCGCATCGAAAATGGCGGCATCTGATTTATCATCCGATGATTCGGATTCAAAAAAGTAAGCCATCTCATCCAGAATGGCTACAATATTATTGGGGCCACGCAGGCCGCGGCCACTACAAGGAGCCGCCACTATACGAAGAGACGGCCGCTGATTGATTGATCCGGCCGGCCCATATGTTTCAATATCCCTCTGGGTGCAAAGTCTCATGTAATCCGTTGTCGGTTTGTTCCGATATTTTTTAAAGTAATCGGATCTTTCAAGGTGGCCGCTGATCATTCGGAAAAGAATCGATGCCTGTTCTTGGTTTGTGGCGATGCAGGTGATTCTGATTTCATCATCTGAAGGCATGCGATAATATTCTTGAGGGCTTATTTTCCTGATGAGCTTATAGGCCTCATAAGCGGTGAGAACTGCAATCGTGCTTGTTTTCAAACCTCGACGACCAACAACAAGGATGAGATTTTTACGGGTGTCCGCAGGCATTCCCGTAACTTCTTTGATGTTGATCCGACCCTCATTCCACAAATAACTCAGATATTCAGTCTCTGTGAATCGGTACAATTCTTTTTCGTTGAACCGATCTCTTACAACTAGGGAGTGTTCTTTTTTATCAAGGGGGATGTTATAGTAGCATTTGAATTGAAATTTTTGACCGGGAAAAAGGGGCTGTTGCCCCGAAACCGTTCCCATGCCAAGGCCCCAAGGAGCTTCCGCGAACTCAATTATGTTTCGTTCGGTATCATCCTTCAGCTTGGCTGAACTGATATAGGTGGTGCAAAGTTCTGCAAGGCTCATTTTTGGAACTCATTTTTCATTTGCTCAAGGATTTAAACTTTCGGTGTCATCGCCTTGATGATCTTCTCAGCTCTCTCTTCCCACCCTTCCATATTCCGTGAAAGGGCATGGAAAAACATTTCTTTGTATTCAGGGGGTATCTTGACCTCATCGAATGTTGAATTTATGATACCCAGAATCATCTTAAACACTTCCCGGAACTTTGGCCCCCGCAGATCTATGTCACTTGTGGCACCGACAAGGGCCTGGCGCTGAATCAAAGTCTCAGACATGAATTTCAACAGCGTTCCGCGTTTCAAAGAAATGAAAGAGGTGTCTTTTTTCTCATTCGTCTTTTCAACGCGAAGATTCTTCAAAGACGCCTGTTCTTCTGCCAAGCCATAAAGAACGGCCTTCAGAACAGTATCAGGGATCTCGTCCTCTCTGATGGCGATGCATATGTCATCATCAGTGAGTTCTCGAGATTCCATGACAGCAGAATCACTGACCTTTACAGGAACTGCAGGATTATTATCGGGCTCCCGGATGATGTCATCCAGTTCAATTTCAGAAACCCGTTTAATTTCTTGCATAACCTTTTCCCCCTTTTTTCCCTTAGATTCCGGAATCAAGACCTGCTCGATTAAAGGTCTCTCCCACATCCAGGGCCTTCATATTTCTGGGGCCATCAATATCAACGGGCATCTCCGCACCTTCGAAAAATCCCACGATCTCCTCAGTCTGAGAAGCAATGGTCGAGGGATCCGGAAGGGTCTGTTTCTCTTCGAGGTCAGCAACCAACTTGACCTTCGGCGCCTTAATTGCGACATTGGCCTTCACTCCGGCCGGCGCCATATTGAATTGATTCATGGCATCTGCAAGGATCACATCTGCTTCTTCGGCTGAGACCTTTGTCAAAAGGGACGCCTTCACAATCTCAAAAGTCGATCCCTTTCTCAGAGCATCAACGGCTTCCTTACAATGATCAGACGAGAGTTTCTTGCCAGAAAGGGGATAGAAAAACCCCTGGATCCCGATCTGCCGGGACGTTTCATGCTCTTCAAAAGCCGTACGTTTCACAGGGTATTTTTTTCCGAACTTTTTCAATTCGTCTCCGATGTATTCAGAGATCTTTTCTGCCGCTACCAACTTATCGATGGTCTCAGCATTCAGGCTGCAGGAAACAACAAGAGCGATGTATTTTGCCGCCTCATTGAGATCTTCCGCAGCATACTTTTTCCGGAGCATCTCTTTGAGGTCATTCCCCATTTTGCCCTTCGTCAGCTGTTGGCAGGCAAACTCAATGATTGGTTTCACCTTCCGGTAGAGGAGCTCTTCGGCAGCCATCTTCTGAAAACTGGAGGTCTTTGCAGACCGGGCCTGAAGATCCTGTGAAATAAGATCCTGAGCAACCACCGTGGCCTCTTTGGCCTTTGCGGGCTGCTGCCGAACGGGTTCGGTGAGAAAGGCCTTTCGCAGGCTCTCTTTTGAATCGATAATGGAATCCCGGCTGATCTTGCCGGCCGCTTGAAGATGCGCCCGGTATTTCTGAAAAAGACTTTCATCGTACGTGATACTGCCCACGACATTTTTATGGAACCTGGAGGCCAGGAGGTCGATGACTGCGGGGTTCAATTTGCTCTCGTTGACTACAATGTCCTGAGCCAGACGAGTACGATGGGTCGTCAAAAACTGCTCAGCTTCTTTGGCAGAGGCAAAGGCCGAGGCATCGATATAGACGTTGCCCAGGAGGCCTTGCTCAGAAGACAGGGCTGCAAGGGCATCCTTGGCCTTCACAATGTGATCCACAGTGAATCTGGCCCGAAGATGGTCGGCAAGCTCTTTGCCCATCAAACCAGCCATGATGGCCTTCTTGGCTTCTCTGACGACCGGATTCACCACATCGACCGTATTGTCCACGGTAGCGGTGTGTTGAACGGTCAAATTCGGAATCAGATTGATTCCCGTTTCTTTTGTCTGATTGTGATCCCACAGGTCGGCAAGTTTCGGCACAATCCTGACAGGATTGTTATCGGACGGATAGTTGTCATAAGCCTGGGGCCTCAACCAATCGTGATTCACGATCGGAGGATATTTCGGATTTGTTCCGATGATGTCGTTGGAAAGATCTTGCATAATTGGGCTCCTTTTTTATCTGGAAGGATCGAAATAGGTTACAAGGGACTTTTTTATAGCCGAAGCAAGTTTGAGCTCTGCATTGTCGGGCTCAGTCACAGGTGCCGGCTCTTTCTTGGGTTCTTCCTCTGCAGGCTCGGGTTTCGGCTCCTCTTCGGGCTTTTCCTCAGGTTCTGCAGGTTGGCCCTCTTCAGGCTCTTCATTCGTTGTCAAATCATCGGGATTTATGTCGTCGCTTACCTCATCAACCTTTTCAACGGCTTTGTCCTTTTCCTTGATGAGATCTTTGGTTTCCTTCTCATCGGCAACATTCCATTTGGGATTCGTGAGCTCATCAGCAAGACAGTCGGCAATGTTACTGAGATTATGGACGGTGGAATTGATGGTCTGTTTGATATCGGTGAGGGCCATGATATAGCCCATACCTCCGAGCCGGCCATCAGGGCTGATGTCAGGTCCCTTTACCCTGGAGAACTCATTAAGGGATGATGTCAACGTGCCCAGGGCCACACTCACATTATGAAGGATGTGCTTTAAATGCTTTGCCTTCGCGGGTTTGTACTTATAATCATCGGGAATCTCTCGTCTCGAGGCTCCGGATGTCGCCTGGATAAGTCGACCGGGATGATCAGTCAGTCTTTCTCTCATAGGGGTTTACACCTTGATGGGTTTTTTTGTCTCGGGATTAAAAAGGCGTTCGATGACCACTTCGCCCTTTTTATTTTCGCTGATACGCCAGAGATCTTTTTCGGCTTTGTGAACAAGGGTATCTGAGGATACTCGAAAGAAATCAGAAAGATCGCCCAAAGAACCTATTTTGATCTGATCAGGAAGACGTGCCGGTGGTGTAAAAAAATCATCGAGTCCACTGGCGTCGACATCCGCTGCGCCTTTCAGATTTCCAGAATCTTTCAAAAGTTCTTCATAGATATCCATAAAAAAATCCTCTCTCCTTGTTTTTTTAAATCCCTTCCGGCCAGGCTTCGATATCTCCGCCAGTAGGAGGAAATGCAACTTCCATTCCGTCTGGATCAGGCCCGTCTCCTCTTGGTTTTACATCATTCATAATTGGATCTTTTGGATTTGAAAAATCCCCCTCGGCGGTGTCAATGTCCCGGACCGGACGGATGCCCTGCCGGGGTATATCGAACCTCTTTGCATTATCCTGATCGTACTGCCCTCTATCTCCCTCCATGATGCCTTCATACCCCTCAGGGACTTCAGCATCCTGATAATAAGGAATGTTCTGGGCAGGCCCGACAATTTCAGAGAACCGTAATATTTTCGCAGCAATAATTCTCAATCGGTCTGCAAATTTTTTCCACGGATATCCGGTCATGTCCTGATATTGCCGCTCCCATTGCTTTAAGGCACTTTCAATTTTCTTCAGTTCTTCCGTATCTTTTTCAGTTTCAAGTAGATGCCTGAGATCTTCCGGAGGATAGAAGGCATAGGGATTGGCCTCAATTTTCCCTGGTAAATTACTCCCGCTGGGTGGATGGAATGTGTAGTCTGAATACCTAACGGACATAGTCCATCCTTCTGGAATCAACGGTTATTGAATCCTCCATATTAAGAGATTATTGACTGAACCTAATTCTTTTAAGTTGATGGGGTTATAGCGGCGGCTATTTAGAAAGGCGGGTCAATTTGATACTTGGATATTAAAATGCATTGCTTTATAAATTCAGCTTTTCCTAGAATATTTTTCATTCTATTACATTTCTCACAACAG
>QGNH01000523.1_pt1 | contig 12665 bp, 25 predicted proteins | sample 1735481 | NCBI WGS metagenome assembly QGNH01 (sample SAMN09239004, study PRJNA386568) | Viral metagenome, whole genome shotgun sequencing project. | reverse complement strand
CGCTTAATGTGAGGCACGTTTGTCGCCCATCTGTCAACCGCTATCCGGCTCATCCATAACGATTTTCCGCCGAATTGTATCGGGTGGGGCGACGTCATAGGCAGACCGGGGAGGCGCGAACGTCAGGAATTGCCCGCGATTGTTGGCGTTTTCGCGCGGCGGCCAGTAGAATCCAGCCAGCCGATCGAGCCCGGCCCGGATCCATGCAACCGCGTCATCAGAGGACTTGTCTACCTCAGCGGCCCATTCGGGAATCGGCACACGGTCGAGGACCACGCGCATGATCCCTGGCGTGAACGCGCCAATCCAGGTCAGGGTCGCTTCCAGCCGAATGCGGGCCTCGATCTGGCCAAGCATGGCCGCATCCGCGCCGATGATCGGTCGGTCTCCGGATGATCCGCCGCCTGTACGCTCATAATCGACAGCCGAAGCACCGCATCCCGTTCCGACGTCTCGCCAGTCCAATTGGAGTTTCCGAGCGGCGCGATTCTGCCGATCTGAGAAGCGATGCAGCGCGGCACCGTGCGCCAGTGGCATGCCATCAACGATCTGCACCATTGGTCCTCGGATCAGCCGTTGTGTCCTCACCTCACCGGCCATTACCCGGTACCCGCCCAGTCCGTCAGGGACAACCTGCTCTGGTAGCCGGATCGGGACGCTGTAGATCGCGCGGCGCAGCACACCCGAAGCCAGGAATTCATCGCGGCGCTCAGTCTCAACGGCCTCGCGTTCCAGGCGCGCGACCTCGGCGATCGCGGCAAGCCTCGCATTCTCCACACGCCGCTCGCGCTGGCGTTGACGATCCGCCGCCCGCCGTTTGGGATCTCGGCGGCGCTTGCGTGCGGTGGGCGCGGCGGCTTCAAGGGCTTCTGCGATGGTGGCCATCACAGTGTAACTTTCGCAGCGCCACAGCATCGACAATGCCAGACAATCTGATTCCGGACGGAACCAAACCAGCCGCGATTTTCGATTGTGTCGACGATCTCCCATTGATGCCGCCACGGCCAGCAGCGCGGATAGTTGCAAGGGACTACCGTTGGCGTTGGAGTGTCTTTCATGATTTCACCATCTCCACATCCCCCGCCTTATGCCACGACCGCAGCCCCGGCCACGCCACATGCACCCACCCGTCGCCGATGTCGTGCACCACGACGCCGATCGCATCGCCTATGTCGGGGTGATCGATCCGGGCGGCGGGCGTCAGGCGGACGCTGGACAGGGTTGCGAGGGTCATGATGCCGGTCGGGGCGGTGGATTGCCTTTCCGCTTCCACCACTTTCCGTTCTTCCCGCATGTGTTCGTGATCCACGAACCCAGCCATCCCGACCGGCGCTGTGTCGAACAAAAATCGTACCTCCATCTGACAGTTGGCGGCAGCGGAGAAGCCACTCCAACCGTCAATGGAACAGTCAATCCTCGCTCAAATTCCTGGTTTTGAGGCGCGTTACATTCCGCGAAGTGCAAACTAGAGCCGCCCCTCATCCAAGTGCAGGTTGAACAGGTTTTCATGGTCTGCCCGGCCCCAGAACGCGCAGCGGTATTCCCAGAAACCTCATGGATCCAGCCCAGATCATATCCTCGATTTGAATCACCTCAAGACTAACGTGACATGCTCGTTCGTGCGTCGCCAACCTGGAAACGTCGGACGGTTTGATCGTTAGTTCGGTTGGACGCGGCGTCGCACGAGCAAGCCGGATCAGATTGTTGACTGTCGTCATGACCTGCTTGCCCATCCAATTGCGTTTGCGAGGTGCCACGCGGAGGCTACTTCCCACATTTTGACCCATTCGACGCGATTGTGGCGATCGAATTCCGCGTATTCAGCGGTTCGAGCGGCGCTATCGAGGCTGTCTTGCATCTCGATTATCACTGATCCCATCCTGTATCCATGACCATTAGCGGCGTGCGTCCCGGGCTTGACGCGGCGCACGGCATTGTCCGGCCGCTGCCCATGTGCCCAACGTTCGAACGACGCCGTGAACAGCCGCTCCTCCAACGCGAATCGGTCAGATGACCTCGCGCGCATCGCGGACCTCGGCCAACCGTCTCGTTTGGCTTTCCAGCCGACTGACGACGCATTCAGACTGATCCCAAATTTCGCCCCGACCCGAGCCGCGATGATCGCCAGAGCCAGGACAGCGGCCAGGGCGGTGGTGACGTGCCATGAGGTTATTTTCACCGACATGTGATTTTCCCGTTGACACCCGCCCTAGTTTTGCGGCATAATGTGTTCAGGCGAGGGAATGATCCCAGCCGGATCGAGGGAATACCCAGATGACCAACCTTACCGACTTCCGCGACGACGCAGCCGATCTCCGCGTGATGCTGCATTACAACAACACTGGCCATGACGCGGGCGATGCTCTGCATTGCTTTGGCACAGCCGCTCTGATGGCCATCCAGGTCGGGGACTCGCAGGGTGAGGATCCCGGTCGTGGTGCATCCGACTGGTGGCCGCTCACGTTGGACGATAATCTGATCGGCGAGATGCGGGACGATGCGACTGGGATGACGATCCATGTCACTCCCGCGACTTTTATGCACGGGATTGGCCTCTTGACGCCGGCGACCGGGCTGGAGGGCTGAGCCATGGATAAGCTCAACCCGGTCGATGAGATCACCCACACCGACGGCGTCCTGCGCATCAGCCAGCGCGGCGCCGCCGAAATGCTGTTGCGAATTGATATGATGATCATGAGCAGCCCTGGATATCGTCTGCGCACTGACGCAACCGGCGCGCGGATCATGCGCGGGATTCACCCCGGAGATGTGGTGCGATGGAACAACGCGCTGGTCGAATATCACGGTGACGGGCTTGCCACCGTGATCCACCGTCGCTGGGATAGCCAACGCTGCGAATTGGTCGAGACGCGCCGCGAAGACAAGACGCTGACCGCCCGACAATGCGTCGAATTGCTGATGCGCGCCGCTCTGGAAGCACACGCGAATGCCATACATGCCCCTGACGGCGCGCATCACGCGTTTACCGGCACGGCTTACAATCCAGCGCCACGATGACACCCCCTGTCCGCCTCCGAACCGCGCTTCACGTTCTCGGCTGGTCCCAACGTGACCTGTCCCGCCGGCTCGTTCGAGATGAGCGCACTGTCCGGCGGTGGGCGTCGGGGGAATACGAGGCGCCGCTGGCCGTCCTGGCGTGGCTGGAGCGGTTGAGCGCGTTCCTGGGGGCCAATCCACCGCCAGGGCGCGAGTAGCCCGCCACGGGGCAGACAGGACGCGCGGGATGGTCAAAGGGGGATCGCCTTTCCCGGCTTACGCTTCATGACCAGCCCGGCGGCGCGCATCGCATCCAGAGCACCCTTCGCGCTTTTCAGTGCGTGTGCTCCTGGTTCGACGAATTGCCGGATGATCCTGATCGCCTCGATTTCATCGCGCGTGTAGTTCTTCGGGGTGTAGATGTCGCTCAAAGCAACTCCCCCTGCACCGCGTCGTGGTTCAGCGTCTCGGCCGGGATGCCGGTCAGATCCGCGCATCGGGCGGCGTGCTCCGCCGGCACGCGCTTCCATTTGGCGATCTCCTGCCGGCTCACGCCGAGCGACCACGCCAGGCACACCTCAGCGCCGGCCATGTCGATCGCCTGGGCCAGGGCTTCCTTTTCGGTCATGGCGTTTTTCTCCTCCATCGCCAGATCGGCTTGACCGGTAACAGCCAACCCTCGCGGTGCATCACCAGTTGATCGCGCCGGAACGCCAGGACGTGGCGCAACCCCAGATGCCGAAACCACCAACGGTGAGTTGTGCGGGTCGCCTGGGCCAGGGCTTCGCGCTCGGTCATGGCGAAAAGTTCATGCGGAAATTCCTCGCGCCTTGGCAATCCACTCGACCACAACCGATCCACAATTCTCGACCGCACCCAGCCATTGGCCGTAGGGTTGCCCCGATTTCGCGAACAATGTTCCGGCTCGACTGAGGTCGTCGACCGTCGCGCCATTGATCGCGTCGCCAAATTCCGACCGCAGTCGATCCAGTTGGGCCGTCAGTTTGGCGATGCTCTCGGCCTCGATTTTCGGATCCGCTGGCGATTTGACCACCGGCGCGGCGACATCGGGCCGCGTTTTCCAGCCGCCATCGTTGAGCCACCGCGCTGCTTTCGGTCGATATCTCACCTCATCTCGCCACGGATAGACGCTGATCCCAGCAATGATTTTCTCCGGATCATCGGTCTGGATCGCGGCCAGCCAAGCCCGGAATGCCGCGTCGGGATCGGCCTGGTTCGGATAGGCCGCCATGAACCGCCGATCGAAAAATTCTCGGTCGCGCGCAAAAGTGAGCGGAGCGAACGATTCTTCTTCTTTCTCGTCTACTGTAGTCTCCTGTAGTGTTATACCAATCTCCACACCGTCACTACAACCATCTACTGTAGACGTATTTGTAGACGGTGAGGCGTCTACGAGTAGACGCTCTAACGTCTCTAGAGAGGCGCCACGAGGCGGCGTGACTCCGAGTTCACGAAGTTTGTTTGAAAGGTCACGAAGGCGCTCCCTCCATCTCCGCTGGCGGTCGGTTTTCGCATTCTCCGTCTCGGCCTTGCCTTCCCGTTTGCCCATGGCTTTTATGGCGAGTTCCGATACTACCGGATGGTACAGAAGTTGATCGGAACAGATGACCCATCCACGGAGCGTCGCCGATCGTATTTTTGCCCATGCCTTCGGCGCCATTTCGTAGCCGGCGAGTTGGGCCAGTACGCGATCATCGTTGGGTAGCGAACCGGCCGGATATTGTTTCCAGGCGCACCACCACAATTTTAGCATCGCGCATCGCGCCTCGAAATCCGCAAGCAACCAAGTCTGTGAGCTGAACAGACGATCGCCAAGCAGCGGCATCCACTCAAGACCACGTGTGTCACATTCCGGAGGTGTGAGGGGCGGAGGAAAATCTGTCACTTTGAATTCTGACCTCGCCAGATCATGTATTCAACTGGCATGTTCTGGATTCCTTCGTTTGGGTTCCTTAACATACCGGACATCGTCGGACTCAACTGACCTTTCAAGTTGTGGATATAGAGGATCGCGGGGATGGATTACGGTTCCACCCAACATCGAAAACCCGGTGACGGGGTAGCGGACAACGGACTTCACAACACGATCCGCCGGTCTCCTGGGAACGGTCGCGCGTTCATAAGAACGCAAAAACGCCTGCCCTTCTGATAACTTCCGGTGCCTCCCTGTAGGGAAGCCACGAGGTCTCTCCAATCCACGACTGTGGGCCGTGTACCCAACCTGTTTTCGCGTGAGGCTTGCCCCAAGCATGCGATTCAGTTCAACGGTTATGATCTTGACGCTGGCACCGGCACACCATTCTCGTTCAAGGTAGGCTGCGGCCTCCGGTGTGTATTTTGTCATGATTTAAGCGCCTCCAGGCACGCGTCAAAGCCTTCAGCGGTGCGGCACTTGTTCACGGCGTTGAGCGCGAAGATCAGATTGCATTCGGATGTAGTGGTCCCGACCTCACCCACACCCCACCTCCGACCACAGCACGACCCCGGACACCGCCGAGATCGTCGCCCACGCCTCAGCCGATTTCGTCCCCCGGTCGATCGCCGGATCGGCCAGCATCTCGTGCATCGCGGCGAGGAATACCTGTCGCGCTTCGTCGAAACAGAGAAGATTGAATCCCTGATGGCTCATTGCGCGACCTCAAGAGCCAGTCGAGGCATTGGCGTCTGCGTTTTCGACCACTCAGCCCATGCGGCTCCGACCGCATTGCTGCCTGGAAATAAATCATCGAAGGTGTCGCCAGGAAGTGCATTCAGACAGCGGAATAGCCAGCGACAAAACTCTCGCGGCTTCATTCCAGGAACAAAACCATCTGGTTTGTTCACGCGCGGAGAGTGGTTGCCCACATGGTAGTCTCGGATGGTGATTTCCTGATCGAGTTGCTTGCCGGATTTGACCTTGCGGCCGCCCTGCAACAGGACCGGCTCCCAGGAGTATGCTGGCGATATACCGGGCAAAAACTTAGCCCACGTCTTGCACCAGGCCATCACGCGTACGTTTTCTGGACACATAGGCAGCAAGATACGCAGACTTGTGCTTGTCGCAGACATTGCCCAGCCGTCAGGATATTCGGCGCATAGCCGCTCAATCAAGGCGCGGTGCGTCTCCGGATCATTCCAGATCATCGCTTCGGGATGGCGCGACAAGTACATCTTTCCCATGCCGAGATAGGGCGGATCGGCGTAGGCAAAGCGTTGAGGGTCAGACATTCCCGGCCTCCCGCCACTTGCCGTCCGGCCCTTGTTCGCCGTTTTCGACGTGCGACGCGGGCAGTGGGGTTCGCGGGCCGAGCTGCTGGACGATCCGGAAGCGCGGCAGACCGTGCACCGCGCGGATCCGGTCGACGTCGCCGCGGGTCACGGGGATGTCGAACCCGTTCGGCCGGTTGCGTATCGCCCATTCCAGCGCATCAGGCCAGGACATCGGGCAGTCGGTCAGCTCGGCCACCGCGCTGGCTTCCAGGCGACCGGCGACGCTGAAGCGGTCGTGGGCGGGTGCGACGCCGGGCGGTTCGGGCGCGGGTTCGCAGATGGCAGCGGCCGCCGATTTCGTGACGCCCCACAGAGTCACGTAGGCCGGCAGGTATCTCGTCGATATCTCGCGGCCCGGCAACGCATTGAGTTGCGCGCGGATGTCAGCACGCGTCAGACCGGGCGTGTGCCAGAGTCGTTTTAGCAGTTCGACCCGCTCCGGGGTCTTGTGTCGGGTGTCCTGCAGCGGAGGGGCGGCCGGGGGCGAAACCGGTGTGACGGTGACCGTCGCTGGCACATGAGGCTGCGGCGCCTCGAGTACAGAAGGCTGGGCTGCCTCGGCCTTAGAGGGCCTGGAGTCGCGTTCCCGCCCACTCCCACTCGGAACCGGCCCACGCGGCGCGTTGTGCTCGGTCAAGCCTACCGAGGCTTTGGCGATGACGGCTGACCCATAGGCCCACCCCGGCAACTCGATCACAACAGCCTCGCCGGCGAGTTCGAACGCGCATTCCGTCGCGGCGTGCTTTCCCGACGCGATCCCGTCCCACGCCCCGATCCGCGTCTGTCCAACGTGCACCCCGATCTGGCCCGGACTGGGAACCGTGCCAGCGGTCAGCACGCCGCCAGCGGAGATGCGCAGCTTCCCCGCGTCGGCTCCGCTGCCAACCTCGAGCGTGATCGGACAGCCCCGCGCGAACCACGCCGGCGCGAATCGCCAGGTGATCGACACCTGTTGGCGTGGGGGCCGGCCCATGTCGGCGGCCGCGATCGTGATCCGCGGCGTGGTGCTGATTTTCATCGCGCGGTGGACGAGGGGCTCCCAGGTCATGGGGTGACCTCCGCGAACATGCCGGCGTCTTTCACAAGGCGAGCAGCTTGGGAGGCAGAATGCGCCGCTACCAACTCAATCAGGATCGCGTCCCGGCCAATTCTATCGGCGGCGATTCCCGTCGTGCCAGCCCCGCCAAACGGATCAAGGATCGTATCTCCCTTACGGCTTCCGGCGCGGATGCACCAATTCGCCAGATCGCCCGGCATGGTGGCGAAGTGGGCGCCGCTATAGGGTGACGGGCTGATCGACAGGACAGAACGCGCGCGGCGCGTCTCGCGGACAACGATCTCTCGCTCGACACCGGGACGCTTGCGTGCCGCGTTGGGATCAGCCTCGGCCAGATCGCGGAATGCTTTGCCAGCCTTGCGCACAAGCCCTGGGTATGCACTCGGCTCCTCGACAGCCTCCCAATCGTAAAAGTAATGCGCTCGTTTTGTCAGCATGTAGACCATCTCGTGCGCGCATACGGTTCGGTCCATCACAGGCGCTGGAGTTGGGCGCGGCTTGTGCCAAACGATCTCGTCTCTGATCCACCAACCGTCATCCTGGAGCGCGATTGCAACGCGGGCCGGGATCATCATGCGGTCTTTGGGCTTAAAGCCTGTATGGCGGCGCTGACGTCCCACGCCGGTATTGCCATGCAACCCCTTAACATGCTTGCCGCCGGTCGATCCGCCCCATTTATCATCGTTGGCGTAACTGTCGCCGATATTGAGGAACGCAACGCCGGTTTCGTGCAACACCCGCCGGACCTCGCGGAACACATCCACCAATGCCGCCACATATTCCGCGGGGGTTGCTTCGTTGCCGATCTCTTTCGATTTGTCGCAGTGCTCCGGTGGCAAGTACGATCTCAAGCCGAAGTATGGCGGGCTGGTGACGCAACACTGCACCGACGCATCCGCCAGCGTCCGAAGCACGTCGCGACAGTCCCCATGTAAAATGCGGATGCTCACGCCGCCCTCCGCCCGTCCCGCATCGCCGCCAGCCAACAGACCAGGCACAGACACACGTCCGCGCACCCCGCCTCCAGCACCACCGGCGCCGCCCCCACGTCCTGGTCGTCCAGCGTCCGGCCCGGCTCATACACGGCGTCGCAGCCAGGCCGGATCGACATGGCGGGGATCGTGGGGTGCGTGTCGCAACAGGGGATCATCATAGCCAGCGGAGTTCGGGGTTGCCCGTATGGCCGTGAGCCCAGACAAACCATGCGAAAGCCATCATTCCAGCTCACTCGCGGATGGCGGCGCCTCAGCGGTCGCGACGGCTGGCTTCGGCGGCATCTCGGAAAAAATCAGTTCGAACCCACGCTCTTGCAACGCGGCGACCAGTTTGAACCCCCGGTACACCCCCGTTCCCGTTGCGTCGTACGCTTCGGTTGCGGCTTCGAACAACTTCACGGCGGTCGCGCCGCTCATTACGACAGACATCTGATGGTCCTCGGTTGTGGATTGGGAATTCGCCGCGCCTTGGCCGCGCGCATCAGGGCCGTGTGTCTGCACATCGCGCGGAAGAATTCGATATCGCCAAGTCTGGTGCGCAACGCGGAACGTGACCGGACGGCGCCGGTATGCCGTGTGACCGCGGCCACGAACGTGCCCATGGCGCGTGCCTCGAACAGGTATCGCGCGATCGAATTTCGCGTCATGCCGAAGTCGGCGCCGATCTGGGCCATCGACTTCTCGCCGCGGTTCCACTCCGTCACGATGGCGCACCGCCGCGCCGTGGTCTCGGGGTTGCGGTTGCTGCTCATGGCGTCACCGCGGGCGCCGGCACCAACTCAGGACTGATCTGCCGCCGATATCGCCACGCCAGCGCGTTGACCTCAGCCTCACGCATCGCGAGCTTGGTTGGCCGTTGCGCCATATCCTCGATCTTCTCGCGGTGCGGCGCGTATCCGATGGACGCGTTCCGCAGCGCCAGGATGCGGAGATGCAGCAACCTGGTTCGGGGCGTGATGTGTGCCATCAGCCAATCCTGAACTTCGGCATCCAACCCGGCTGGTCGGTGGGCAGTTCCAGCCATTCCGGGACTGGTCGCGACGGGTCCGGGATGCACTCGGGGCCGTCCGCGGTGAATTCGAATGCGTCGACGACCAGCCGCTCACGTGCCGGTGCGGGCGCGCGAGGCTTCGAGTGCCCGGCGGGGAACAGATCGGGCTGAGGGGCGCGGCTCATTTCCACAGTCCCAGCGCGTGGGCCTCCTTGACCGTGATCCGGTCGCCCGTTTGGATGGGGCGCCTCGCTGCCCGCTTACGTTTCGCCGGCAGCCGTTCATTCTGCGCGTCGATCCGCTGCCTGATCTCACCCAGTGTGGCCCGGAGGGGGATGCCGGCCGCGAGACAGGCGGCTTCGACGTCTTCGGTGGACCGGACTTCCGCCCAATGGCCGCCATTCGCCATGACGGCATCGCGGAATGCCTCCTGGCCCTCGCCGAATGTCCCGCCGGCGGCGCGCTTTCTCTCAAGCCAGAGCGTGACGCCGCCGGATAGGATGTAGGTGTCAGCCGTACCGGGCAGACAACCTCTCGCCCGCCGGCGCATGTTGGCCTCGCGGGTGCGTTTGCCGGACTGGTCGATCCCGCGCACCAGCGCGCCGAGCGGCAGGGCCTTCTGCAGGAAGATCCAATCCACCTCCTGCCCGCGCCACTCCGAGTAGTTGCGCTTTTTCGGCAGCAACGTCCGCGTCTCATCGTCGGTGTAAAGGTCGGGGACGGTCACCGGCGGCCCAACTCGCGCTTCAACGCTTCGATTTCGTCCAACCGTTCAGCCGCGGCGTTTGTGCCGAGCCATAGATGGTTTGGATTACAACAGCGTCTATTGTCGCACGAGTGACACACATGAACATCGCTTGATATCTCTCCGTGAATTAAAAACCACGTCGCGCGATGAGCCTTCATGGTCCTGTTATGGAGAGAAACGACGCCGTAACCATTGGCCCCAAGCGTTCCAAGAAAAGGCCAACAGGCATCACGCCCACCGCTGCGATCACATCGAGCGAACAGGTTTTCAATCGTTTGTGGATGCTGACTCACACCTTCACCGGCATCAGCAGCACCACGATCAGCGCGTCGACCAGGAACCAGATGGCGAGGGCGATCAGCATATCGCGACGCCCTGCCGCGTCATGGCCAGCTCGTCCGTGCCGGCGGGGGTGCGCAGCCACTTCGCCGGGAATGTAGCGTCTCTGACCACCACCAGACCGCGGTGGGCCAGCATGGTAAGCGCCACGTACGTCTGGGCGCGTTTGATCGTGGACTCAACGGCGATGGCGATCATCCGGCCAGTACGCGGCAGGGTTTCCGACACCACGCGGAGGACGGCGATCTCATGCTCGGTCAGCGGGCGGGCGGGGGTGTTCATGCTGCAGCCTCTGTCGCGGGGACGGGCTCGGGGGGATCGGGTTTCCTCGGTTGGAACAGATCGTTGGGCGTGACCTTGCCATTCGTTACCGTGATAATCCGTTCCAGCATTTCGGCCGTCGGGAATATCTCTCCCGATTCCCACCGGATGACGGTCGAGTGAGCCACGCCCAACTGCCTGCCAAGATCGGCCACGGTCAGTTTTTCGTGTTTTCGGTATGCGGATAACTTCATGATGACCGGGACTGTGCGCGAGACGCACGGTGCGTGTCAAGCACAATGTGCGCCATCGGCAATGGAGGACAGATCCCTGATTTGGGATGGTCCGGCCATGTGGAAGCACCTGAAGGCTTGGCGCGAGTTTCGGAAACTCTCCCAAGAGAAGGTCGCCGGCATGCTCGGCAAACGCCATACGACCATCGGAAGATGGGAGCGTGGTGAAATGAAATCGTCAACGACCGACCTGGAAGCCTTGGCCCGCATTTATGGGGCCACGGTCAGTCAGGTCCAAATGCCGCCGGAAGCGGCGGAAATGGTGTCCCGGCTTGATCGGACGCAGGGGATATTAGGCAGCCTTGATCCGGGCGATCTGGAGCAGTGGCTGGCGATGGGCGAGAGGTTGCTTCGAAGGTAGCATAAAAATCGTGCGTGGGATGCACAATTTTTGTTGACAATGCCTGTGCGTAGGGCGCACACCCTCTCCATCAGCCTACGGGCATGGAGAGAGACATGGACGCCGAAACCACCACCAAATACCGCGGCGATCTCGCAATCACCGCCCCCGTGCTGGCGATGACACTGCCGGAAGTCACAAAACATTATGAAGATTGCGCCGCCGCTTACACTTCGGCGCTCCGCGGCGACGTGCTGGCGCTGCCCCCGGACCCCATGGCGGCCCTCACCGTCATCTGCCCCGACTGCGAAGACGGCGTGCGCTGGGAAAGTCGGTGGGCCGGCAACGACCCCGATGTCTTGTGCGTTGGCCCCTGCGAAACGTGCGGCGGCGACGGGGTTGTTCCGCTTTGTTGCGATGGGTGTAGCGATCCCGAGGCGGTCGAGTGGTTCGCTGGGTTCAAGTGGTGCCAGACCTGCGCGGCGGAACAAAAGGCTGACGCCCTCGTGTGCGGGGAGGACGTGCTTTGAGCGCCCAGATCATCCCGATCCACCTACCCGAGCCGCCGATCCTCGCGCTCGACGCCAACGACGACCTGACCCTCTGGCGGTTCGATGACGGATCGGTTGTGCTGCGGATCGGGCCGGTGTCGGAGATTGGCGCCAACACAATCCTGATCGAGGCCCATCACGTGACAGCGGTGTGGACCGCGTTGAAGGCGATGGCCGAGGGGACCGCATCATGATCCACGGTGATCCCGCCCTGGCAAGTAAATGGTGTCGCATTTACCAGACCATCAACGGCCAGAATGTCGAGGTTTTCGAAACGCCGTTCTACACCGAAACGCGCCGGTTCGCGAACGAGTGCTTCTATCGCTTCGAGTACATGAACCGCCGCGACATGAACTGGGAGACGCCAAACGCCGATCGCGAGGCGCGCAGCCTGATCCGCACCGGGTTTCCCGCGGCAGTCCGAGACGCTGAGCGGAGTGGCAACGAAGCTCTGGCGCGGCATTTCCGCGATCTGTGGGCCGAATGTCCGGCCGAGCGCGCCTACGAATGGTTGAACACGCTGGCGATCGAAGGAGCGGGGCGCCGGCCGGCGGCGTCGGTGCTGACGGTGCGGAAATTCGTGCCGAGCCGGCCGGCGACGCAGACGGAGGTGGTGTGACATGGCACGCAAGATCATCCAGATATTCACGAGCGGTGACGGCGATCGGTGCGCACTCGCTGATGACGGAACAACGTGGTGGTGGCGCGAGACGCAGCCTGGGCTGCCATGTGGTTGGCAACCGTTGTTCGATGCGCTGCCTGACGACGGGCCGGTGACAGAGACGCTTCAGCAGTCCGCCGCGCCCGATCTGCTGGCCGCGCT
>QGNH01000964.1_pt1 | contig 12668 bp, 13 predicted proteins | sample 1735481 | NCBI WGS metagenome assembly QGNH01 (sample SAMN09239004, study PRJNA386568) | Viral metagenome, whole genome shotgun sequencing project. | reverse complement strand
ATAAACAGAACCAAATTCATTAAGTGCAAATGGGTTTGCAAATGTGCCGCCTACAGCAGTAGAAGTTTCTAATAGTTTTTCAGCGCGGACTTGAAACACAAAATACCCACCATGATTTGAATTAGTAGAATACTGATGTCCCGTTAAAATAAGAGACCTTACTTCAGTACCATTAGTTAAATCGGATTGAGTTGTACCATATACTGGGACGCCACTTGCTAACACGGGAACGCCATTTATACGCATAGTATTTACATAAGGTATGCCAGAACTATTTGTGGCAGCACTATTGCTCTCAAAATTTCCGAATAAAGCCATTTGACCGCTTTCAAAATAGTTGGTTGGTTGGTCATTTTGAAAATAAATTAACGGGGTTTCAAGAGTATCCTGAATCTTTATTAATGGTTCTCTTAATCCCACACTACCAGAAATTTTATTAGATACCGTATCAACCGTTAAAGTCAGACTACCAGTAATCGGATTATATATTGAATTAGTATAGAATCCACTAGGAGTACTAGATACGCCTATTACTTGTCCCACATATGAATTACCATTATTATCAAAAAGAACTGGTCCATGATTGGTCGCACCAACGTTAGAAATAGAAGGAACCATAATAGAATTGGGAACTAAAGGATTATATATTCCCTGTCCCGAAACCATAAAAGCCGTTAAGAATAATAGAGTAAAAAGTGCTGTTATATTATTTATTAATTTCATTGAATGTCCTTATTATTACACATTAAAACTCTCCTGAATCCCAAGCATCCATTGGGGGATTACCAATACATAATTTAGTGTGCCATAAAGTGGTTGTAAAATTATACCATTGCCATCCTTTACCCGGTCTAAACCTTACGTTTTGTCCTGTTGGAGTAGCCACACTACCATAATATAACAAACCACTCCAATTTATTATATTGCCCAATTCCCCACTAACACCGCTAATTCTATTATTTAAAACACTGCCAGTTGTTTGTAAATTGCCGGAAATATTTATACTATTATTATTAGCGACGTTCCAATTTTGTTGTCCAGTTAATGCTATATTTCCAGCCGTGGCCAGAGCAGAACCACTAATATAGAGTGCTTGACTATACCAATTACCTGATAAAACCCTATTATTGTAATCCGCCGAAATCGCTCCAATATTATCATATAATAAACCAGTACCGAAAGATATGCCTATTAAATTAGCATTATTAAAAAGATATTGGTTTCCAATATCCAATACTTTAGAGTTTTCATTGTTCGTAACGGAAGTCCAATATATACCTGTCATATTGGAACCGTTTTGCGAACCTATAAAAGCATAACCACTATTGAAATTAGCTAACCCATTGGTAATAACTGCGCCGCTATATGAATATAACAAATCATATAATGATTTACTGCCATAAATATTTTCTGTACCTGTAGAATGAACATATCTACTATCATTTACGCTTAATACATAATTTTGATTGAGGTATAATCCACTTAATGTATTAAATAATTCACTAATATTAATATTGAAATTTTGGTCTAATTCATTGACTATATACATTAAACATCCCGTTGTTCCTAATACGAGATTATTTAATTGGCTTAATTTTTGACCTGTGATTGTTGCGGGCATGTGATTTAATTATAATTTACACGGTTTTTAATGAACAAATATATTTTCTATCAATAGATTGTTTTGTTCTGTATATAAGAACCCCCCACTCTCTAAAAGCAAATAAGTATATGGAAAAACAGGAAAGGGACAGTTTAGTAAACCCGACATAAATATTCCTTTTGATGGATTGGCCACATCTACTTCAATATCAAACCCGAATGTTCCAATTAAATTACTGCCCAAATCATAATTAAACCTTGATTGTGATAATTTAGCATTTCGTATTTTGTATTGAATTGCAATGGATTGTCCTGAAAGTGCGCCACACCCCGGATTAAAAACATTTATTAAAAAGTCATAAGTATTATCAACATCAAATATATGTGATAAATTCCCACCATAATTATTGGGGATAATCGAACTAATATTTAATGTTGCGTTAATAGGAAACATTAACCGCCTATCTACGGGCAATATATATCCAATACTTTTTAAATCATCTCGTTTTAAATTAACATTTAAATTAAAAGATTGTAAGGGGAGACCACTATTATTTTATGCAAATAATGCTTGATTTGTTTCGGATATGGTTGTCCCTGATATAGAACCAATGCGTAAATGAATATCTCCCGGCGACAATGCGGCTGGGTCTCCATAAGTAATAGCCTGAGGAATTGTAAAATAAACGCCGCTAATTAATTTTCCGCTTTGTGAATCTATGGCTGGAACATTACAACCACTCCCACTTGCGTAGGCAGTAACATTATCTCCAATATAACTTAATGATACTTTAGGAATATTTCCAACCGACGCGGTAATCCCATATGAAGTTAAATAACAGTCTCCAAACCCCATTACAAATAAATTCGATGGAGACATAAGTTGACTGGAAAATTGGTCGCCAACGTTATTATCTATATCTGTATTATCTGGAGAAACCGCCAAAAATAAGTTTCTAACATCCGTATCATGACCAGTAAAAGCATTAAATATACATTCATCTTGTGATAGAACGGGACTTCCCGTTACATTTATATAATTAACTAATAAACCTAAATTATTTTCGTTTCTCAGTCCGACCATCCAATAACTAAAGTCAACTTTTATTGATGGCCGTTCTACAATAGAACGTCCAACTAAAGAACGGACACCAAACTGTTTTAAGTCCTGTCGTTGAACAGAAAAATCATAACTAAAACTATTTACCCTATCAATTTGACTGAGTAAATTATTATCAAATATAGTAAGGTTGGAATTGGCCATCCCGATATTATTATAATCGGAATAATGGAAACCAGATGCCGGAGCAGGACCGGCAAATAATCCCCATATATTATACTTCTGGTAATTACGAATGAAACTTGACATATAACCTTATTCCTTTATATCTCATCTTATTCCTTGGCCGAGTTAAATAAAATACCGGCCAAAAGTGGTTCAATTCCGTGTTCAACAGCAATAGATTCTACTTCTCTAGCCCTTTCAATGTTTGTATCTACTGGATTTTTAATATATTGGTCTACTGATTTTTCCCAATTTTCAACGGGTTCATTTATTACTATCAATTCCTTTATATCATTGGCCAAAATAATTTGTTTATCATTAAGTGATTTAAGTTTAAACTTTTTAAGTAATGCCGCAATAATTAAATGTTCTATTTTTTGAACAGATAATACATTCTTAATAACCGCTGCACCACTAAACATTTTTGAACCACCTATAGGGCCTATTTTCTTGGTAGACTGTTTTCTTGTCGTGCCCGAAGGTCTACCCGTGGGTTGTGGAATATTAGACTTCTTAGCTGGTTGGCCATTACCATTTCCTGCGCCGCCCTCTTGATTAAATATATCGTTATTTTGAGCTAATGGAGATTGATATAGTCCTTGGTTTTTTAATTTACTAAATTCCAATTGATTTTCCATTGATTCATCAGCTAAAGGAACTTTACTATTTTCAATTGCTTTAAATGTTTCCTGTGGTGTTAGAAATCCTAGTTCAGCCAACCTAGTATAAATTCTAGCCCACTCTACTTCATCCTTAAGATTAATTTCTTCAAAGAAGGGTTCTGGGTAATTTTTAAATCCCATGTCTTTGGAAATTCTTCGCATAACCGGATACAAAAAATTATTAATGAAATCGCGCCGACCATGTTTTAGTCTTTCTATAAATAATTGAATTTTAATACTAGTGTTGGCAAACTTTTCATCTCCGGCCAGTATATAATTAAGACCCATATAAATATCATTGTTAAGTGCCTCGTATTTCTTTGGGTCTAGAATAGCGGCAATATCAGGAATAATAAATGAAGCCTTGGTTGTATAGTCCGCAATTAAAACGCGGCCAACCGATTCATTTTGAAATATTCTTTGTAGGTTGGTAATATTGTTTTGATTGATACCACCTTTCTCTGGTTCTGCTCCGGTAGTTACTAATAAAATAGCCTGATTCAACATTCTAGTCGTGGCCATATCCATTTTTCTCATTTCAATTTTCCAATTAATATCATCCAAAACCGGCCAAATCATTGGGATTGCAAGTGCTTCGTAATCCTGCTTCTTATAAAAAACGCCAGTACAAGTTAAAGTTGAAAGGGGTACAATTACTGCTTGCGGGTTGCCTTGTAAAATTGCCTCTTGAACTTTTTTCGGCAAACTTTCCATAATTTCTTTATCTTGTTCCGTCTGTGGTTTTTTTAATCTTGCGATTTCATAGCCGTTCAAAATTTTATAATAGACCGGATTAATAAAATTCGCCGATGCACTCACAGTAATGTCGGCAGGATTCAACATAATAAATTTTGCCGGAAGAACAATGTTTTTTGATGCAATAGATTTGTCTAAACCATAAACTTGAGTCATTTTTGTAAGGTCATCTTTTTGTATCTTATGTTGGAACTCCCACACAAAACACGAGCCACTTCTGAAATAGTCGCGGAAGAATATATCTAGGAAGCTAGGAAGGTTGATTTTTTTAAACAATGCTTCAAAGAAATTTCTTGAATTTTTATTTCCACCTTTAAAATAAATATTACCCGTTGAGAATTCGGTCATCAGGTCTATCGTATTCCTAACTAGGGCCACATTAAAGTACGCTTTTTGGCAGAGGACCACTGCATCACTAACGTTAAAATTAGAATCTTGGGTAATAATGGGACTAATACCATTGTCAATATTTGCAAAGCGGTCCCCGATGGACGTGACAGCGGCGCGGTTCTTGCGAGTAGTAGTAATCCCCCCATCATCACCATGCGCCAAGGAAATATTCTCATAATTTAAAGTGGGAATACTTGCGTTTGAATTTTGAACCGCGTTAGTGGGTGGCGGATTCATAACCGAACCCGTTTTAGATTTGACAAAGATATTTCCCCTTGAATCTTGATAACCACCTTCTATTTTCCCGCGTTTATAATCTCGATAAGCGGAAAGATAAGATGGATACTTTTCGTCGGTAGCATATTGTGATAATTTTCGGTCACTCATAGTTGATACGGTTTGATATAATTTTGATATGAATCATTACACCTTGATTTTGTAAATTTTCCAAATTTTATATACCCTCATTGAACAATTTATAATCAATCGCTAGTTGCAAATCATGAATCTTAAAGAAATCGCCATACTCAAATATTAATTTAATTATTCTTGCCATTTCTGGCCGACCATTGCAAAATGCAACCTGAAAGTTAGTAAAATTTTGTAGTAACCCCCGAACATTATGAAAAATGAACGGCGCAGTAGCTTTAGTATGTTTATTAATAAAAGGTTTATATTCAAAGGATAGGGTGTCGGCTAGATTAGTTTCAACTAGCATAATAATATAACCGCCGTTTTCTTTAGCGCGATTTAATTCATCCTTAAATCTTTCCAGACCTTTTGACATGGTTCCTAGAAAATCTGAGAGACTTTTTCTTTCAATAAAGATATTAGAATCGTTGTTTTTGATGGTGTAGTCTCCGTATGGCAATGTGACAATTTCTATATCCATATTCTTAAAATTTAAAACAGATTGTTCGCGTGAATCAACCAAAATCATATTATCTTGGATAGTTTTAATCTTTTTCAATATTGTATTCCGCCCGATATCGTTAAAGCCCTTTGATTTGAACCCAATCTCAGCACACAATTTATAATAGCTTCCCATTATATCGTTATAAGTTTTGACGCCCACCATACCATCTGTTGACCTCAATTCAACCTGAGTTGGGGTATAAATTAAATCTTTATGTTCTTTGCGCCGAATTAAAATTTCTTTTAAATACTTTTTTTGTTCATTGGGTACGCTCTGTTTTAAGTATTTTTTAAGTTCGTGTTTATCAGCAAAGTCACTAAAAATATATTGGTCTCGATTTTTAAATACAATTGGTTCGCCAGTTAATAAAGATTTTTTATTATAATATTGAATATAATATTCAGATTCCTTTATTTTATGGGTGCGCCAGAAATGTGATGGTTCTGGATTTTCTAACCCACAAATTTTACATGGTAATTTACTTGACATTTTAGGAAAATACTATATAATAATATCTAATTTGAACACAGAAATCCAATGATAAAGTCTCCAATTAAATTTTTTGGGGGTAAGGGTGGTATGTATAAACAAATTATTCAATATTTTCCAGACTCAATTTCTTATAAAATCTATATCGAACCATTTGGTGGCTCGGCAGCAATATTATTGTCTCAACCACTTGGAAAAGTCGAAATATACAATGATTTATATCAGAATGTCTATTCATTATATAAAGTAATTGCCGATAAAGAATTATTTACACGGTTTAAAGAAAAATGCGATTTAGCTTTATATTCAGAACAAATAAGAGCCGAATTTAAACAGGAATTAAAAAAATCAGATTTAAATATAGTTAACCGCGCGTTTTACTATTGGTATGTCAATAGAACCAGTCATAATGGAATCGGGGGGATTTCAAGAAATTATTACATACGACGCAATATGTCTAAATCTACTTCTGATTTTTTGAGTTGTATAGATAGACTAAAACGGTTACATGATAGACTTTCTTCTGTCATTATACTTAATCGAGACGCTTTAGAACTAATAAAAGAAAATGATAAATCAAATGTATTTATATATGCAGACAGCCCTTATCATCAATCCACTAGAACATCATGCCGTTATGAAGTTGATATGGACGACGAAAAACAAAAACAATATATTGATATTCTTTTGAATATAAAAAACGCTAAAATGTTAGTATCTGGGTACGACTGCGAAGAATATAAAAGATTAGTAAAAAATAATTGGCAAAAAATAGATTTTAAAGTAAAAACAGTAGATGGGAATTTCAATCCTAAAACAAAAATTGAAACATTATGGAAGAATTATTAAAAATTAATTGTCAAATAATATGTTAAACGATTTAGATAATTTACTTATATTACTGGCCAGTTTTAAAAACAAACATAAGTTTAATCCGTTTGATAATTATCATTATAGGGATTTACTGGTGTATAAAAATATTTCCAAAATAGACGGGTCATACCTTCCGAATACTAATTCACGCGGCGGATATGATTTCCATAATAGTAGAACAGACAAGGGCGAATGTAAAACTTCTAAAATATATAAATCATCTATTGCGAAATATCAAAATCAATATTTAACTAATGCCTGTTGTTTGGAATTTGATAAACAGACCGATAAAAAGAGACAAATCGAAACATTAGAATACGGCGCGTTTTCATTTGGCTTGATAGACGCACAAACGGAAAAGATAGTATTCACCCTTTATTTAAATAATGAAACCGCCGTTAATGAATTCAGACAAATAATAATAAATAAACAAAATAAATTTGATGAATTTTGTGAAAGTAATAAGTTTATACATAAAAGAGTTTATCGTGACGCTATACGTTTTTCAGTCAGAGATATTATAAATATTAACAGTATAGTTATTCAAGACGAAAACGCCGCAGTCATTAATAAAGATGATTTTTTAAATCGGGTCGTTTGTTAAAATCTCCTTGACTTTCTCTGCCGTTTGGTGTAATATTATCATAAGGTTTTCATGGCGGTGAGTTGAGGCTTAAGGTATAAGGAAAAAACTCATTTAAGATGATTATGTTCGTTTCTTCAATGGATTAATCACACTCACCGTCATTTTCTTCTTTTTAGTGTAATATAACAGGTAGTCAATACAAATATATTATATATGAAAATATTTAAAGAAGACCAAGAAAAAATTATAAGTTTATATACCCAAAACCTGAATTATACCGGAGCGTCTTTAGCTAGACTATATCAGGTTTCCCCCGCATGCATTCTTCAAATATTAAAGAAATATAAAACACCCATTAGGAATGACCCCACAAAATTAACACCACGAAAATATACACTTAATCAAACATTTTTCGATAAAATAAACACAGAGGAAAAGGCATATTTTTTAGGATTACTATATGCCGATGGATACAATAATGAAAATAGAGGCCAAATTGAATTAACGTTACAGGAGGAAGATAAAGATATTTTAGAAAAATTTAATATTTCCGTTGATTGTAATAGGCCATTATTATTTATGAATAGGCAAAAATATAATAAAAATAATAAAAACTGTTTTAAACGAATTCTTTATTCCGGTCATTTTTGTCAAAGGTTGACGGCATTAGGATGCATGAGATGTAAAAGTTTAATATTAAAATTCCCAACCCATAAGCAGGTTCCCCAACGACTTATAAGACATTTTATTAGGGGTTATTTTGATGGAGACGGATGCATATATACTAACCCCAAAACTCAAATCCCTCATTATTGTTGTATAGTATCTACAACAAAATTTTGTAAATCTTTAAAGAAAATTTTTGACTCCATCGGTATAATAAGTAAAATATATACTAGGAATAAAAATGGTATTACTGGAGAACTATTTATACATAGAAAAGCGAATATACTAAAATTTTGTTCGTATATTTATAAGAATTCCAGTGTAAAGTTAAATAGGAAACATCAAAAATATTTAAAATCGTGTATTTAAGTGGTTCACCTAGCAACTTTGAAAGACGCCTTCACCAAATGCCCACGGGCATTGCTGATGTGGCTAATTTCATTATTGAAGCCAATCTCTATCTCCAAACCGGCAACTTACTTTATTATACTAGCGGACACTGGCATAAGGAATTTGTTAAGAAATATCAAATTTACGGCCTGAATACCGCTGCCGAACTAAATACTTATCTTCCCGGTTCCCAAACCTTTCCACTTTTTGGTATCACATAACCATACTACTTATGAAAAATATAAGAGTATTATTCCTTCTAAAAAAAAGAAGTTCTTATGGAATTTCCTATGGCCTTAAAAATTCCTGTGGCTTTATTGCTAATTGGTTATTGTTAAGAAAAATTGAATCTAAAGTAGTTGAAGTAATTGATGCTAATGATATAGACCGTGAAGTTTATAATTATAAACCCACCCATGTTGTTATAGAGGCGATTTGGGTAACGGCAAGTAAAATGGAAGAACTTATAAAACTCCACCCAAAAATTAAATGGACAGTTAGAGTTCATAGTAAAATTCCCTTTATAGCCCATGAAGGATTTGCAATAGAGTGGATAAGAAAATATAATGAATTACATACTAAATATCATCATATAACTAATTCGGCCAATAGTTTAGAATTTATACATGAAATTAAATTAGCTTTAGATATACCAATTGATTACTTGCCGAATATATATTGTCCAGAAGTTTATGATGAAATTCAAATAAATAAAAATAATAATGAAATCCATGTGGGGTCATTTGGAGCAATTCGCCCATTTAAAAACCAACTTAAACAGGCATGTGCAGCACTTTATTTAGCCAATCTATTAAATAAAAAATTGTTTTTTCATATTAATTTTAACCGAATAGAAACAAACGGAGAATCAATTTATCATAATATGTGCGCGCTATTTAAAAATACCGAACATAAATTAGTAGAACATCCTTGGGCAAATCATGATGATTTTATTAAACTGGTTAAAAAAATGGATATCGGACTACAAGTATCTTATACCGAAACATTTAATATCGTGGCGAGCGATTTTTGTTCTAATAATATACCTATAGTTGGTTCTTCCGAAATAGACTGGCTACCAATGGAATGTCAGGCCAATCCAAATAGTATAGAAGATATCGTTGATAAAATGTATGTTAATTATAAAGATGCTGGCCGATTAGTTAAAGAGTGTAAATCCAACTTAGATAAATATAATAAAATATCTTCTGAAATATGGATGGAATGGCTCAACAAGAAATAATTGACCGATTTTGGAAAAGTAAGGAACACCTAGAATGGTTAAAATTGGCCGGAGTAGATTTATCCAATCAAAAGGAATATTATATCTTTATTTATCAAACGCCGAAAATTAACGACCCACAAATGGAGTGAAAGTATTACTGGTAACTTTATCCGGCGCAAACACCATATTATAATAGTGGGAAGAAAGCATAGAACCCATTAATAAGCAGGTATAATTATCTTTCCTTGGCCGATTTTCATTAGTACTTCTTCTAATACTTTGAGGCAAATCAAATTGTAGGGTTCCTAATGGAGTTGCTTTTACTTGGATTAATGCGGTTTGAGATTTGGTTTCATCAATCCAATAGTTTTGGTCATCAATAAAATCTGCAACGGCAAAATCGGAATCATTTTTATTTTTCAATTTAAAAGAATTAAATATTTCCCCCGCTTTAGCCGTATTAGTATCATCAACAGACATTCTTGAAGCGAACCATATCTTTTTAGCATCTACCTTGTTCTTTAAATGTTCGTTCATTTTTCTAATACTATTAGAAGTGAAGGGCTGTCTATAAACAATCTTACGAGAGGTTAAATTATATTGTTTTTTCATTTCACTTAATTCCATCTGATATTCATTCTGTTCTTTTTCCAAGTCCACATCAAGGAAATCAACTTTCAAATTACGTTCTTTAGCTATGGTAGATTCATTAAAACCTTTTAAAAATTCATCACCAGAGGCATCAATGCCCATTAGTACCACATTAAAATGGGTTAGTAAATAACAAAGATAAAGATAATGTTCACTTATTTCACCGCCCGATTTTGCATAGGTATGAACCAGAAAACATTTTCTTTCTTCAGGAGCTAATAGGTAAACTCCCATACCAAAGAAGTCAGACGATTTACTAGAACTATAACTAGGGTCAATTGTTAATATATATTTACTGTCTTTATCACCCCTTAATTGAACTGTGGGTTCTTCACCGAATTTAACCGTACATTCTTCCATCTTTTTAATATTGAAATAACCATCACTAATATCGGGAAACGAAGCCATATATTCCCGCTGAAAATAGTCGGTAAATTCTCCGCCATTTTCCTTGGCGGCATTGATTTGAGTCATATCTAGAAACGCATGGTTGGGGAGTTCTTCCAAAACCTTATATGAAAATCTCATGGCAAAATAACTAACCCTATCTTCTTCTTTTACATCGGGTTTGGGTTTCATTATATTATCAATAAAACTTGAGTATAATTCATATAGATATTGAAATTGAAATGATGCAGAACTTAGAATAAAAAACTTATTATTGGGAAAGGATATTCTGTCCTTTTCGGTAATAACCCCCAAATCAATCATCTCGTTTTCTTTAGCTCTAATTTTCATTTCCTCACCCGCGTTTTGTTTAACCGCCAAGAAGGGGCGAAGAATATTTTCTTGAACCTCTTTGGAAATTAAAAGTCCTTCATCAACAAACAGCCAATTAGCTCGGTGTCCACGCAGCCCCTCAGCATTTAAAGGCAACGCAAATACTTCAGAACCCGTAGGCATCTCTAATTTATATAAATCGTTTTGTCGTCTTAATCGAGTCGGAAAACACTCATGTAATAATTCCGCTTGAGGAGAGTTTATAATTTTTTCAGCACCCTCTAAGATTCTTCTGGCTCCACGGAAGTTTGCAGAGATTAAACAAACGGCTGAACCCGGCGATAATATAGGAACTAATAATGAACACACTCCTAATAACCAGCTTTTACTAAAACCACGCGCCGCAACAATAATACCATTATCTCTAATAAATAAAGACCTTAATATAATTTCTTGGATGGGCAATAATTCTTGATGTGACAACATTTCAAATAATACCCCGATATTCGATTTAAAGAATTTTGCCAAAGTAATTTTGGCCTCAATTTCATTTAAGTCACCCTTAAGTGATTGAAGATATTCCCATGTTGAAGGGGATTTTTTAATTGTCTGATTTCCGTCAATCCATGACATAGTAATTTAATCTAAAATTTCCGATGCCGTCAGACCAAAGATTTCTACTTTAATATCGTCCATATTTTTAATCCTATCAATTTCATCACGCAATTTTTTGCGTCGTAATTCACCTAATTTAAATAAATGACCGCGTTTTTCTTCGTTTTGCCAGTAAAGAAATAGGTCAGCCATATTTTGTTTTTTACCTTCGTTGCCTAATCTTTCCTTACGTTCGCCGCTGAGTGTTTTTAATAAAGCCCGTTGACGTAACATACATTGATTAAAATCCGTTCTTAATGCAGTAACAGTTTCTACCAAATCCATTCTTGCCCGACCACCTTCTTCAATGGATTCATCTTGTTGTGATTCAAACTGTTCAATACGCGCTTCAATTTGATTCCCCGCCACAACCTCAGAGGAATACATAATATATTGGTCGACTTCTTCCTGACTAAGACTTTCTTTATTATAAGTGCATCTAATAAATTCGGATTCAAATAATTTTCGATGTTTTGGTTGGGAATAAGTATTGATTTTGTTTATGAATCTTAATGTATGAAGATATCCGATTAAAGCACGCACTTCTCTTTTTTGTTTTTCGCTAAGTTTAGATTTTTCATATCTTAAAACAGTTATATATTCATTAATTCTAACAAGTACATGGTCCATAGCCACTGGTGGTCTATAATCTTCAACACTTATCAATTCTGTGTTGACACCGCCGATTTTATCTTGTTGTGGAATCTCTTCTTTAATAAAAGTATAAACCGTGCGCGTTTCCCCACTTAAATTAGTTAAACTAAAATCATTCCATAAGTGCCTTGAAATTTCCAATGGTTTCA
>QGNH01000693.1_pt1 | contig 12668 bp, 19 predicted proteins | sample 1735481 | NCBI WGS metagenome assembly QGNH01 (sample SAMN09239004, study PRJNA386568) | Viral metagenome, whole genome shotgun sequencing project. | reverse complement strand
ACATCCGGGTCAGGTAACCCCTCTGGATACCGCCGAGTGGAATGAGCGGAAAAAATGTCAGACCCTCCAGTATTACATGGATCATGGTCTGATCTCGGAAGTTCTCCGGGAAGGCGCTGTTGCTGTGACCGAAGTCACCACCGGTAATGCCAAGCCCCCGGCAAATCTCCAGACCGAGCAGGAAAAACAGGCTCAGACCGGAGAAGGTCAGGTTGGCATCAAAGCTGCAGTCGTCAAGGAAAAGACGGCCGATGTGGTAATGCAATAACAGTCCATGTCTGCCACCTACCAAAAAAATCCCGGATGGATTAATGGTTTATTGAAGAGGTATCAATCTATCTCGGAAAAAGTAATAGCAGTAGGCTTCCCCGCTGGAAAATGCCAAGCATATCCAGACGGGGAAGAGGTAGCCCAAGTTGCATACGATAATGTGAATGGTATTGGTTGTCCAGTCCGTGATTTTATGGCATATGCGGATTATGGAATTCGAAAATCAACAGCTCCACTTCTGAGTGCCATAGCACAGCAAACCAATCTTGGAAATAATAATGCCGTTGATGCCCTTCAAGAAGCAGCGGGACTTGCGGGAGCCCAGGCAATTAAGAGTGCAATCATAGAAGGAGATTACATTCCCAATTCACCGGTGACTATTGCCAAGAAGGGAAGTTCAAAGCCGCTTATTGATACTGGTCACCTGGTTCAAACTGCGACTTATGCAGTTCGAAATAAGTAAGCATCAAGGATAACCATGTCAAATATTACCCCGACACGTTCTGACTTCATAGCCTCCTTTCCGGTGTTTACATCGATTGATGCTGGCTTGGTCAACTTTCAGCTGTCACTATCATCGCGACTGCTGAATAGAAGTGCATGGGGCGATTTTTATTCTGACGCAATAGGACTTGACACAGCTCATAATCTATCGTTACAGCAAGTATCCTCAACTGGTTTGTTGGGAGGGTTTCAAGCAGCGGCAGGCCCGTTGACCTCGGCGTCAGCAGCAGGCATGTCGTCTAGCTTCGCTACTCCTGACCTAAGTACTAAAGGTGCTTCCGAGCAATGGTATTCGAAGACTATTTATGGACAGCAATTTCTTAGGCTTCGAAGCGTAGCCTGCTCTATGGGAACACTTTCCACATGAGTTTGATCCCAATGGCATTCGCGTGCACCCTGGCGGTGGCCTGCTATGAGACCGACGATATCGCTATCACCGATACCAAGTACGTTAAGAGTGGTGCTAATGACGTTCAACAGGTTTTGGTGACACGAGCAATCAAAGGTGCTATCGACAAGTCGGGCGCACGAAAGTTTGAGGCTATCTTCGGAGGCAGCGTATCCGATGGTAGCATCGCAATCTATACGCAAGACACGTTGTTCTTCAGCGATGCCTACGACACCGGCCAAGTCCAGAAGCAGAGTTTCTTCACCTGGGATGGACTGAACTACAGGGTCATTGCCATTGATCCCTGGCATCGCCAAACAGGAATTCGTATTTATCTGGCATCGCGGCACATCACTCAGGACACCATCTGATGCCTGTCACCACCAAAGACGATTTGTACGATACGCTCTGCCAAGTCGTTGAGACTGTGACTGGAAGACCGTGCTGGAGCAAGAAGGGCATTCAGGCGACACCGAACAAAGGTTATGCCACGGTATGGTTATCTGAGGACGACGGACAGACCCACGACATTGTTGAAACCCATGAACTCGTCGCAGAGAGCGGAGACCCGAGTTTCAGGGAAATAGTTTGGGGTGCATGTAGACTCGATGTGGAAATAGAGTTCTACAGGGACAACTCAAGTCATACAGCAGCCACTGCCGCAACCATGATGAAGAATGGTTTGCAGCGAACCGCTCGTAACGACGACCTTTGGCAAGTCTGCGCTCTAATTGGTCCAATTCGCGTCACGGACATGACAGCCATATTCAGACAAGACACGGAAAGTAGGTACAAACTGAGGTTCGGATTATACGCAAACCTCGTTGACCCTGCGGCACTCCCTGCGGAAACCGATATCTACGAGATTGACTCTCAGGAAATCGACTTGTATAAAACGGATTCCGGTGACGCCAATCTGATAGTAAAGAAAACAATAACGGGACCATAACCGGAGGTATCCAATGTCTTACGTAGCAACTGATACATCGCTTCCCCTCAGCCTTGATGTCCAGGTATCGGTATCAAAGCTGGCAACGCTGGGACGCCTAAATCTTTCCAACATCTGTGTTGTTGGGGAGAATCTTGGCTTTTTGCCCAACTCCAATCGCATCAGGTTTTACGCAACACTCGCAGCGGTCGGACTGGATTTTGCGTCCACCACAGACGTTTATCTCGCGGCTGCTACATTCTTCAGCCAGAGCCCGCGTCCCGCTCAACTAGCGATAGGGGAATACTTCGAAACTGCGCAGCCCGCACTCCTTGCCTCCGCTGCTTTCACGTCTGCCGAGATTACCAGTCTCGCCGCTGTGACTGACGGCAGTATGATAGTTACTCTCAATGGGGTGGCTACCACACTGACCTGTTTGAACTTCAGTGCTACCGGGGCATCCGGAGCGGCGATAGCTACCATCGAGGACGTGGTATCGGTTCTCAGGACCAAGTTCCAGAGCGCCGCTGTGTTGGGGCGAGCTTATGTCAAGACTCTTCCCGGCGGTACCAAACGCCTGGTGATTACCCCTACGGCCGTTACTCATGTGACCGCCGAGACACACACCATTCCGGCAACCCCAGGCCCGTACACGATTCAGGTAACAAACCATGCCGCTTACCTTCAGAACGTTGAGGTCAAGCTAACCGCAGGCCCGAACACCGTATTTACCAGGGTGTACACCAGCGGAGCTTTGGCTACCACTAAGTACATGGTCGACGAACTCACCGGCATCTACACCTTCGCCGCAGCAGACCAGGGCGTTGGAGTTACCTTCGCTTATGACACCTATGTGGACGCCACGGGGTCAACCGCAGTAGTCGCCTTCCCTGTTACACATACTTCTGGCACGTATGTTGGTCCGCTGCTGAATCTCACCGCCTCAGAGGGTGGGAGCATCATGGCAGGCTACACCCCTGTCGACATTGCCGGTGAACTGGACAACATTCAGAACGCGGCGACATCGGCTGGCGCATTCATCTACGGTTGGTGCCTGGTCAAGACGTTGCGAGACATAGCAATCCAAACCGTCGCCGCTGCCTGGGCGCTTGCTCAGGACAAGGCGATGATGCCTCTGGTCACCAACGATGTAACCGCACTGGATTCCAGTTATACTGCTGACCTCGGCAGTGTGTTGAAGCCTTTGCTCAACAAGAGGGCCGTCGCGATCTACAGCAACAACCTCGACGAATACCCCGATGTCAGCATTTTGGCATACATGCTGTCGGTGAACTACCAGAGCCAGAACAGTACCGTGACGGNNACTCCCTGGCGTCAACACCGTTGCACTGACTTCTACCCAGTGGAGTGTCTTGGCTTCCAAAGGTTACAACACGTATACCTTAACCGGCCTCAACGCTCAGGTTTGGCGCGAAGGCGGCACATCTGACATAGCAACTCCGTGGTTCATGGACACCGTCATAAACATGGACAACTTCGTCGAGGATCTCTCGGTGAACATTTACAACGTGTTCTTGCGGAATGGCAAAGTTCCCTACACGGTTGTCGGTCAAATGATGCTGGTTGATGTTTGCAGGGATACCGGGGATCAGTACGTCTATAACGGAGTTTTTGCGGATCGCCAAGTCGTCGATAACACGGCAAAGAGCGGAGTGGTTAATGTTCCGGCCGTAGCCATCAACCCCACCCCGATTGCACAGATGAGTACCACAAGCAGGGCTTCGCGTGTTGGCCCTCCGATCAGCATGATTGTTCAAGAAGCCGGAGTAATCCAAAGTATTGCAGTCGGTGTCCAACTGGTCTCCTAGTGGGAGTCGGGCAATACTCATGCCAACGCATAATTGCCTAAATTTTATGCAGAAAGTCGACCCCGTATTTAGCCTACAGGGGTAGAACGCGGGTCGACTAATGCTAGGATATAGGTTGGATTCTTGGTGTAAACTCTTGATTTAACTAGAGATGAGTTCATAAGGAAATTATAAGGAGAACGGCATATGTCGAGAGTTAATCTGTATGGACAAAATCAGCACGTGGTGCTTGTGAACGGAGTGCCCCTGAACGGATTTGCAGAAGGTGACTTCTTGCAGGTCAAGCTCGATGGCAACGCCGCTGTACGAACTCATGGCGGCGACGGACCCAGCATGAACCTGTCGTCAGCTCAGGGTGGACAGTTGACCATTGGCCTGTTGCCTACCTCGCCCTCCATTGGCCCGCTGTACGCAGTCAGGGATTCACAGGCCAACACCCCGCGTCTCTTCTCGGTCCAGGTTGTTTCCGGTGTCGAGGAAATCATGATGTTCACCGGATGTGCTTTCGGTGACACCCCACAATTCCAAACCGGCGGACCCACGATGCAGCCACGTCAGTTCGTTATTGAGTTTCTCGTTGCAAACATGGACTCCTCTGTGGCTTCCAAACTTGGTGGTGGGATTCTCGGCGGTCTGATCGGGTAGCACTAACTAGAAAGGCGAACCTGTTATGAATTTGAATACACTCAGAAGAGACACAGTTGTTAACGAAAAAATGTACAGCATCTTGCTCCCGACTCCGCGTCAAGCCATGCCGCTGTGCACAAAGCTTGCCGTTCTGTTCGGTGCACTGATTCCTACTCTCATCAAAGATGCCAAGGCTGGCGGGATGGCGGCGTTCGGGGAGGCACTCAAAGCAGTTGACCCTGTCGCCATTGACAATGCCTTCATGGAGGCGGTCAGCATCTCGCATCTATGTGTCAACAACGCGCCTATCTCTACTGTCATGGAATTCGACAAGCACTTCTCCAATTACAGGAATGAGGTGTACCATGTCTGTGCGTGGGCGCTATGGGAGTGCGTCAAAGATTTTTTTCCTCAGTTGGACGGCTTCAGCCTCGAGAAGCTGAAATCAGCAGCGGTGTCCCCATCCCCGAAGGATGGTCAACAGACTACTGGCTGAGCCGACCTGTTTGGGCGCACATGTGCACCTGGGCGCAACTAGGTGACGGAAGTCTTACAGTTAGCGACCTAATGGACATGCATCGCAGCCTCAACTTGAAAGACTATCTGGAAATATCCGCGAGGGAAACAGCTGATGTCCGTAACGGTGGTAGATGAATTAGTCACCCTTCTGGGGTTTGACATAAAATCAGGCACCGGAGCCATGATTGCCAAGTTTGGTCAAAGCATCGAGAATATCGCTGCTAAGGCCAAGGTTGCAGCCGCTGCTCTTGTGGCCACCAGTGCCGCCGTTGGTTATTTTGTCGAGAAGTCTAATTCAGCCACATCTGAACTCTACAAACTGAAAGACCTGACTGGTTTGTCTGCCAAAGCTCTGCAGGACTGGGGGTTTGCGGCTGAACAAGCCGGAGGGAGTGCCCACGACATTCAGCGTGACCTCATTGGGTTGGAAAAGGCACTTCATCCCACGATGCCAGGGGAGTACAACGAGGGCTTATTCCAACTGCTGGGACCGACCTACCTCCAGAAGTACAAGAACGTTAAAGACGTTCTGTTCGCTGTTGCTGACGCCATCAAGACAATGCCGAAAGGATTGGCACTAAACTACTTGGCAATGGCTGGCATCAGTGAAAGCTCCTACCATCTGTTGAGTAAGGGTAAAGCAGGGGTTGACCAGATTTTAGGTAAGGGAATGCCGTTTGCTCTGAGTGACGCTCAGGTAGAGAAGGCGTTTAAGTTTGATCAAGCCATGAAGCAGGTCTACACAATCATCAAGAATGTGGGTGCCGCGATATCTTCGGATCTTGCTCCCTATCTTACCAAAGTGCTTATCCAGTTTGAAAAGTGGTTGGTGTTCAACAAACAGATTATTGAGAGTAAACTTTCCGATTTCATATCAGGGGTGGGTGCAGGGTTCAAAAGGTTCAGCGTCTTAATACAGGATGTCTGGGGGTTCATCTCAAAACTTATTCCCCAACTCCAAGAATTGACGCAGAATTTGTCAGTCAAGGAACTTGCTGAAGAAGCTAGTTATGCTGGTTTGGTTGTACTAGGTGCTGCACTGGTTCTGATTTATGGCAAGGCCGCTCTGGTCGCCGGAGCCATACTCGGATTGGTCGAAGCAGTTCATACCTTCAATACCGCAACGGCAGGTGACGGCAGTATATCAGGATGGCTGAAGCAGTTGGGGCAAGACCTAACAGACTTCTACAACACCTCGGGTGCCATTATTGATAAAATCATGGCATTATTCGACAGGTTCGCTCTCAAAAAGAGTGAGGCGGAACGAGAAGTTATAGCCAAACAAGAAGCCATGTTGAAGCATAAGGGCGAGCATCCCGAGGAAGAAAGCAATTCCATACTGGATTGGCTGGACGCTAAGTCGCCGTTGAAACGCATGATCGAGAGTCTGCACCAAGTTGACAACTCCAGAGTGTTGAATCCCGTCTATCCTGCTGGGGGTTCGGGCAACACCATTAATACGAACACGTCGACTAGTAATGCAGCAACCACGAACGCAACAACTAACGCCCCGACCTATAACGTGAACGTTCACGTTGCTAACCCAGATCACGCCGGACGAGCAGTAAAGGCACTTATCCCCCAATACGGGCTTCAGGCTCCAAACCCATAGGATACCGACATGTTTAACATGCAAAGTGCGTTGGGTGGACGAGTTACCATAGATGCTGCTCAGGTTGGAGGGAGCATTGTATCAATCTTGTTAAGGAATCAGAAGCTTTCGAGACAGGGTCTTGAGGCAAACAGAAATACTTATCACAACAAGAAATACAAGTATATTGCAATACCAGTAAGTGCAAGGCTCCAGGAAGTCTACACCTATGCAGCCGAGGTTACGCGATATCCTGTTGAATCTGGTTCCGTGGTTTCGGACCATGTCATCCTCCAACCGATCAGGGTCGACCTTGTATTCGAGGTGTCCAATGCCGACGGCATTCAGTTGCCTCAACGGAGTCTGGAAGAGATAATCAAACAGTTGGAAAGTCGTCAGCCGATAGTTTTGGCGACGCAGCACTCCAGTCTGAACAACATGGTGTGCACAGGGGTGCAAGCCGAAAATCAGGCGTCTGTATGGGGGGCACTGAGTTTCAGGGCATCGTTTCAACAAGTTAAGCAAGTCTCGCTGCAAACCACGGCAATCACACAGGATATGCTGGTGTCGACTGCCAAGATGCCTGCTGTAACAGACCAACCTGTCAACACCGTTAACCAGAGCGCGCTGCCGTCGAGAAGTATGGGCAAGACGCCAACCTTTGCTTCGCCAGGCACTTCAGTCAAGGCAATAGTTAGCAACTCCAAATCGCTGCAACTCGGACTGAATTCTGCGCTATTGGGTGTCAACTACTAGGAGGACGAATGTCGTTTCAAGTGCTTCCTTTATCCGCTATCGGTGGGCTTACCAAGACGTTTGAACTAGGTGGTGTCAACGCCGCCTTTACTGTGTCCGTTACCACCAGTTATAACTATACGACCGGAGTATGGAGTATTGACCTAACCGATAGTGCTGACAATGTCTTGCTTGCCGGATTAGCACTCGTCCCCGGCTACGACTTGTTGGCAAGGTTCCCAGATGTTGGTGTGTTGGTCGGCGGACTTGTTTTGATAGAACTTAATCCAGACGACCATCGCAGCGTCGACAGTCTTGGTGGCAACACTCAGTTGTTATGGTTTCCAGTTGGCACACCAGTGGTCGTCCCGACATGATTGATTACAACTCCGCACAGCCTTGGATACGCAACATCGAAGTGATCCTTGGACCCCTGGGTGAACTGGATCTGAACCAGGGACCACCGAACCCCAACAACGGGAAACGGATCTTTTCTGATGGCACCCAGGCGGGACTGCGGGTTAGATTTAATGTCAAGAAGCACATCGTTTCCACGGGTGCGCCAACAAGCATTGACATCTACAACCTGAGCGAGGCAACCAGGCAATCCATAAAGAACAATCTGACTCAAGTCGCTCTCAACATAGGGTATGCCAACATAACAGGAATGCGCAACATTTTTACCGGTTCCGTGCTTTCATGCTTTAGCTACAGAGAGGGTGCGGACATCGTGACGTCGCTGTCATGCCTACAGTTTTACGGCGGGGNNGGGTTGACTCAGATCTGCAAGATAGAGATGCTTCCTGATAATAACGGGAAAGCGCAATCTGGTCAAATAAGTGTAGCGAACAACAAGCTAGTCAAGAAGATTGATTTTAGCGGCGACACGAAAGACGGTAGCGGGATGACTTTGGCTGGCATTGTGAAAAGCATTGCTCAAGAGATTGTAGGGGTATATTTTGATCCTACCTTGGTCATGGTTCCCGACGTTGTTTTCAAGGGTAAGGGAATAGCATTTCGGGGTCAGATTCAGGATGTTTTAAATAAATTAGCCAGGCAATACGGGTTCTCTTGGTTCATTGATGCCGCCAGGTTTTACGCAGTCACCGACGGCTCCGCGATATCGTCAAGACCCGTTGTTATAAGCAGTGACAACGGCTACCTGATTAGAGCAGAGCCTATGTTTCACGGTCCACTGCAAGGTCAGATAGGGGTGAGTATAACTTCCGTGCTGAACCCACTAATTGATCTGAAGCCCGGTGCCAGAATTCAATTGAAGTCTTCGGTTAACCCAGGACTGAATAACGGGGTTAACCCGGCCTACATCAGTGATAACCAAGGGTTGGGCTACGTTGTAACCGATCTGACGCATTCCGGAGACAGCCACTCGTCACAATGGCTGAGCCACATGGAGTGTAAATTTATGGGTGTTAGAAAATGATTACTTCTCATATGTCAGACCAGGATCAGAACCGAGAGTTATTTGATCGTTGGATGTACGGGGTCCACACCTGCATCCCTGGTATTATCCAGGCGTTCTATCCGGAAACACAAACAGCAACAGTTGTCCCCGCTATCCAGAACCAGATAAACGGGTACGACGGAAGCGTTGGTTACGACGACGCTCCTGCGTTACTAGGTGTTCCGGTTTGTTTCCCGTTCGCACTAACGGCGGGATACGCCTTGACTTGGCCGATTCAGGCCGGTGACCCTTGTGTGATTGTGTTCTCTCAACGGGCAATCGACAACTGGCATGAGAAAGGCGGCATACAGCCTCCGGAAGACTCGGTGCTTAACAGGCATCACGACATAAACGATGGTTTTGCAATGATTGGCGCTCCAGCGTTGACCCAAGTTTTGCAGGACTGGTTAATGACCGGGACCGAGTTACGCAATCTGAATCGCAGTAAGCGCATCACCCTTCGAGACGACGCCATTGAGTTAGTTTACAACAAGACGTCAGTTGTAATAACGGATAAAGTAAGCGTAACAGGGAATGCGGAAACAGACAAGAACTTGAAGGTTGGCACCGGAGACAGCGGAAGCTTTGTAGACGCCCTTGGTAAGATAGTGGTAGTACAAAACGGAATAATCATATCGGGGTTGTCATGAGTCAAATGGCTAAATACATTAACAATCTTGCAGATCAGGTGGACTCGATAGATAGCTGTGACAATCTCCTGGCTTTCCAAAATGAGGTGGAGGCAAGACTTCAGGCATTACTTGACGACATGAACTCTCAACTGATTGACCTTATGTCTAGTTCGGTGCCCCCTGTCGATCTGGCTACTACCATCAATTGGATCAAAACCCAGATTGAGATTGTCAAGAAACAGATCGTGGGTGTAACCGAGGAGATAACGGCGGTGACCAGCGGATTAGCCAGATTGACATCTGCTATCACAACTAAGGCTCAAACTCTGGGGTGTGATTGGGTACCCCCCGCGGAGCCCCCGCTATGACTATGACTTGGGCGCTTAATCCGAAATCAAATGATATGGTTATCGGGTCCAATGGAAAGTTTCAGGTCGTCACTGGTGCCTACGAGATCAGACAACGGATCTTGGTTACTCTACTCCATGACTACCAGGAGTACTTCCTTAACACCCCGGCGGGTACGCCTTGGTATGAGCTTATCCTGGGAAGCAAGGACTTGACCACCGTCTCGGCAATACTAAGACAGATAGTATTGGGTGTTCCTGGCGTCAAGAGCATTACCGATTTCAACATAGGCATGTCCAATCGAGACGTGACTGTTGCGCTAACCGTTGAAACCGTTGTTGCGAGTGGTGACACCGACATCGTAGACGTGATCGCGGTATTGACTAACCCCATCGAGTTGCTAGCACTTAACCAGAATTACACCTATATCGTCAACAGGAAAGATTATATTACCCGTGGCGGCACAGATTTCTTGATGGAGTAAACATGTCGACTTTTGGGATTACAACTAGAGGTTTTGCGCTAAAACGATTGTCCGATATTTTGTCAGACATGGTTGTCGCTCTGTCGGGCGTCACAGATCCGGCAACCGGGGAGTCTTTGACACCCGACCTATTGGACGAGAACGACCCGTTTATCCAACAGGTGCAAACCACGGCGGATGCCATTTCGTTATGCTGGGAACAGCTTCAGCAATCCTATAATCAGTTCGACCCCCTCCTGGCTACCGGAACCGCTTTGTCGGGCCTGGTGCAACTGAATGGGTTGGAAAGGTTGGCCGGGGAAACAGACGCGGCGTTGAGAGTGAGGCAGCAAGAGGGGACAACCGCAGCTGCGCGTGGGATGATTGAAGACTTGTATGCCGCAATCAAGTCTTTACCGGGCGTCACGTTTTGCCGGGTCTATCAGAACCTGAGCAACACGTTCGCGGATTCCAACGGGTTGCCTCCGCGTTCATTGGCAGCAGTTGTGGTTGGCGGAAGTGCGATAGGGGTGACAACAGCGTTATTCACACACTCACCACTCTGCACCTTTTTTGGCAACGTACAACTTCCTTATCTGGATATTCAAGGGGTTGAATACGCCGTTAAGTTTAGCCGCCCTACTCAGATTCCAATTTATGTTGGCGTCACATGTGTTGTGACCAACGCCGCGCTTTGGCCTAGTGACGGCGAAACTCAGGTCAAGAACGCTTTGGTTGCCTATGCCGCTCAAGGCGCATCTGCTGTTGGGATAACGACAGGTTACGACCAAGTCGGATTTGTGCCGGGCGCACCAGTGTTCGCCTCAGAATTGGTGATCCCGGTTAGCAGTGTCCCCGGCATCCGAATCCTGGGCATAACTGTTGGAACTAGTTCTGCGTCCCGAGGTGACAACGTGAGTATTGCCTGGAACGAACAAGCTCAATTACTCTTCGACAACATCGTGGTAACGGCGTAATCATGACTACAGCGATTACATTCGCGGACACCACAATTGCTGCAAGAATGCAAGGCAGGGCGTTGCGACAGTTCTCAAAGTCTCCCGTCTTTCAGCAAACCCTCGAAGCGTTGGCCTCAGAGATACAGGTCGTGTCGGACGCCTGTTCAGACGTTTTGAATGGTAGAACCTTGATGCGTGCAGAGGGTGCACAACTTGATGTTATCGGTAGGATAGTTGGGCAGGGGCGCACGATCCCCTATTACACCATCAACGAACTCAACTGGTTTACGCCGGACAAGATTGGTTCTGATCTTGACACCGGCTACATGTGGGTAACCAATGGCATTGACGGCAACCCCTATGTCATGACAGACGCTGAATATCTTAACATGATACTTGCAAAGATTTATCGCAACACTTGTCAGTTTGGTTCACCCGTAGAAATAATGACCTACGCACAGATGGCACTCGGTATTCCAGTCAGTGCTGTGGTGAACGTAAATTGTAACATCGATATCTACGTTCCAACTGATACACCCGCGTGGAAGATATTGTGGGCAAAACGGTTCATTACCGACAACAGAGGCGATGCCATTCCAGTCATGCCTTATCCTGTTGGAATGCTTGTTGACCATGTTTACTTCATAGATGTTCCGGTATAGGAGATAGAATATGTCAAGAAACGTAACGATAGGTGGGATTTGGGCTGAGGGTGCCCCCAATGTTCCGAGTGGCGGGGAACCTACTACTGGCGTCACCTATCGAAACTCGAATCTCCAGGAATCGGATATTCAGACTGCTTTGCCCTATAAGACCGTGGCAGACAGTGCTACCATCAATGAGATGTTGGGAAGGTTGACTCAATTGATGGGGTTAATTGAGAGTTCTGGTATTTTGGTCTGGTGTCCAACCACAATCTATCCTGTCGGAGGATTTGCGGTTGGTGGTGATGGGATACTGTATATCTCTAAGACTGTTGCAAACACCGGCAACGATCCTGTTACTGATACGGTCTTGGATAACTGGAAGCCTTACGCATCCCAATTTCTCGGGATTACCGCTCAGGCTGTTGACTCTGCCAAACTCGAAGGTATTTCTCCAGGCAACCTTGTTGGTGAGATACCTATCAATAACGAGGTCTTGTGCGTTGGACTGAATGCAGAGCAACTAGGTGGACACACCTCAGATTATTACCAACCTGTTCCAGCAGGTAGTGTGTTATCAACAGCCAGGACAACTGCTCCCGGGGGTTGGTTGTCCTGCGACGGATCTTTGGTAAACCGAATCACATATGCAAACCTGTTTACCGCCATTGGTACTTCCTTTGGGGTAGGGGATGGCTCAACTACCTTCAGCTTGCCTGATCTAAGAGGGGAGTTCGTCAGAGGTTGGGATACTGGGGGGAGCCTTGAC
>QGNH01000979.1_pt1 | contig 12695 bp, 13 predicted proteins | sample 1735481 | NCBI WGS metagenome assembly QGNH01 (sample SAMN09239004, study PRJNA386568) | Viral metagenome, whole genome shotgun sequencing project. | reverse complement strand
GGTTTTACGCTCCGTTTTATAAAAATGTGATGAGTATTTAAAACAGTTTCTTTTACAGTTTGTTTTTTATGCTCAATAGTTTGATTAATAAGATGCAAATCATCTTTAATTCTTACATGTCTTAACATATTTTTAGGTTTTTAGGGTTCGATATCAGCAAAAATAACAATTAAATTGATTTTTAAAGAAAAATTTTCAAATATTTATTATAAAACTATCCATATGAAAGATATCAGTTTAAACTTTGGAGCCGTAAGAGACTCAATATTAAGGCTTTCCTCAGCAGAAATTATGAAAGAAAGTACAAATAAAACATTAAGTTCATTTCTGCAAGCGGTAAAAAGCTCCACAGTGTTGAGCAAACAACAAATAATATATAAAAATTTCGAAGGATGTAAGCCTTTTGAAAAGGAAAGATTAGCTGAGAGATTTATTAACCAAAATATCAGCATTTTCAATAATGTAAGATGGGAAGATATTATTAGAGAGAATAGAGACCTTAGACTTACAATGCTTAGCAGCACTCACGTAGAGGCTAATGGTGGTAAAAACACCAAATTATTTGAACACATCAGTACTTTAATTGAATCTAAAACCAGAAGAGGTTTTACTGCTTTTGACAAAGAAATTGAATCTTATGATTTTTTAGTTAATTACCTTACTGCTCCAAAAGATTTGAATGAAACAAGTGTATCTAAAGAAAAAAATGATGGTCCAGATTTAAATTCATGGAAATTCATTACCTAAAGAGCTGTTAATACTTTAAATGAAAGATTAGAACACCTTAACGAAGAAGAAAAAAGTATTTTTAAGATATTGGTATCTGATGATTCTACAAAGACAAATTACATAGAAGATTTAAAATCTGAAAACTTAGAATTAATTAATGAAATTCTTAAAGAAACTAAGACAACTGAAAAAGATAAAAGGGATTTACTTGAAGGATTTAAATTGAAATTAGAGAATATAAATGGTATTAATATGATTAATGCTGATGAATATATTTTTTCATGTCTCGAATTAAAAAACACTCTTAGTGAAATCAAAAAATAATCTTTTTTTTCATTAAAAAAGAGATGCTATCCAGTATCTCTTTTTTTTTGTCTTTAATGTTATAAATCATTATATTTCTCTAAACAATATTCAAAAAATGAACAAAGTAGCAAAAAGAACTGCCAGGGAAATTAAAATTGATAGCAAGCTTATTAAGAATAAGAACTTGAATGTAAAAATTGGCACCGTTGAAAACAGGGATTATCCTGAAACAATTTATATATATATAAGTTTTTGGATTAGTCCTACGGATAGGTATATTAAAAAATCACAAGATTTCTTGAAAAGAAAATTAACTATGGAATTAGAAAAGGTTTACACTTTAGGCCTTGAAAGAAAATTAACCATAAGTAATTATTTTCCAAATGAAAAAGAAAACATATATATTTTTGATATTCCGGAAAATTTCAATTATAACAAAAAGAAAAATTTTATTTCAATTGAATTGAATCTTCATACCATAAATATAAATCATGGAATAAGAATACCATTAAGTAATAAAAGAGAAACTAAACTTTTTGAAGAAGCGTTGAAATTATCCAATATAATTGGCAATTCAAAAGTATTAAGAGGTGATTCAGGGTTTATAATTAAGAAGAAATCAAGTTAAATACATCATTTTTATCAAAAAAGAGGGGCTTCTAATAGAAGCTCCTTTTTTTTTTAGTATTTATTAGAAACTATATTTTCCCTATGAAAATCTCATTGCTAAAATTTAGAGAAATTATTAAAGAGCAAGCTTCTAAGCTTCATAAAATTTCTCAACTTCAGGAAGAAAAATCTGAAATTGAAAATGAATTAAATACTTTAAATGAAAAAGTAAACCCATGGGCTGTATGTCACGCTTCTACTGGTCCTAAAAAAGATGAAAAATTTGAAAAATGTGTTAAGGATGTAAAGAAAAAAGAAGATATGGATGAAGCTGAGAAAAACATAAAAAAATAATGATAACTAATCAAAATAAATATATTATTTCCGAGTTCTATAATTTTTCTGATGATAAAAATTCCATCAAAAAATTAATTAAAGAAGCGGAAGAAATGCACAAACCTATTGTGTTAACTGGTATTCTTCAAAAAGCAAATACTTTAAATAGAAACGGAAGGGTTTATCCTTTTGAAATTCTTAAGAGGGAAGCTGAAAAATATATGGAAGCTGTTAATGAAAATAGAGCTCTTGGAGAATTAGACCACCCTGATAGTGCAGTAGTAAGTCTTGCTAATGTATCTCACAAGATTATTGAAATGTGGTGGAACGGTGAAGAGTTATATGGAAGAGTCGAAATAACTGAAACTCCTGCCGGAGATATTTTAAAAGGTCTTCTTAAGAGTGGAGTAATGTTGGGTATTTCTTCAAGAGGAGTGGGCTCTGTTAAATCTCAAGGAAATAAAGATGTTGTACAAAGCGATTTTGAATTAATTGCTTTTGATTTCGTTTCTTCTCCATCTACTCCAGGCGCATATTTATTTAAAGAAGGTAGAGAATGGGGAATGACACAGTATTGCGAAGATTGTGAAATACCTATGAAGGTAGAACAATTCGAAGAAAAAGTAAGTGATTATAAAAAATTACTTGACCTTTCTTCTAATGATTTCTGGAAAAGTTTATAAGCAAAATAGATTTTGCATTTTTTTTTAATATTTATTTAAAACCGTCATTTAAAATGGCTAATACAGCTAATAACAAGGTAAATAAATCAGCTCTTCAAGAAGCGAAAATTGATTTCGAAGAAATTAGAAATTTTGCTAAAGATGCTGCTGTAAAAGAAATTCAAGGTCAACTTGAAGAACATTTGGAAAAAATAATGAATCAAGCTATCAATAATGAAACTGTTAATGAAGAGGTTAAGATTGATGCTAATGGCGTTAATATAACAATCGGAGATGGCGGAGAAGTAACTGTTGATAAATCTACAGAAGCTGCAGGTTCAACAATGGAAACACCTCCAATGACTTCAGAACCAACAGAACCTTCATCTAGTGAAGATGAATTTGAAGTTGTTCCTGATGAAGAAGAATTTGAAGTAGGTGATGAAGATACAGATAATACAGACAATAAAGAACATATGGAAAATATAACAAATGAAGATGCAGCAGGAACTCCTGCAATGGATGCAGGAGCAGAAGCTCCAGTAACAGATGCAAGCGCTACTGGTACTGAAGTTGTTTCAAATCCTTTTCAAGAAATAATGGATAAGCTTTCAGCTATTGAAGCTCAAATTGGTGGAGGCGCTCCAACACCTACAGCAGGTGGTGCTCCAACAGGTGGAGATATTGAAATTACTGATGATGGTTCTGGTGCTCCAACAGGTGCTCCGGCTCCGGCTCCAGCTCCTGTTTCTGAAGAAGAAGAATTTGAAATCATAGATATGGACCATGAACATGGGCATAAGCATGGAATGGAAGATGAAGCTGTTTATGAAATAGTGGAAGATATGCAAGATGAAAATATTGATGAAATAGAAGTAACAGACGAAAATACTCCAGCAATGGAAGAAAGCGGATATGGAACTTCTTTCTCTTCTGAAAGACAAATAAATAGAAGACAAGCATATACAAGAGATAGTAAAGATAAGCATCACAATCCTCAAGCACCAAGGTCTCAGGCATCTTTGTCAGAATCTGAAGTGTGGAAGATGGTTGAAAATAAATTTAAAGCTCAATATGAGTCCAAATTGGACGAGCTCATTCAGGAAAACGTAAGTTTAACAGGTTCATTGAAGGAATCACAGAAAGAACTCGCTGATTTCAGAAAATCTTTCATTGAATTAAGAGGTCAGATTAATGAATGGCAAACTTTCAACGCTAAATTAGTTTACGCTAATAAAGTACTTGCAAGTGGTGGATTTACAGTAGCAGAAAAAACTCAGTTTGCAGAACAGTTTGATAAAGCAAAATCAGCAAAAGATGCTGAAGAACTTTACAAAAAGATTATTAAAGAATTTAAACTTGATGCAAACAAGCAGACAATAACTGATAAATTAAAATCCCCAGCTACAAATGTTGTTAAGAGTGTGTCTCAACCTTTATACGAAAGTGTAGAGATGAAACGCATGAAAGAATTAGCATTTGGAAAAAAATCTGAATAATTTTTAAAATAAGTAGAAAACATTTTTTTTCTATCTATTTACTTAAACAAACGAAATTAAAAAATTAAAAAAATGCATAGTGAACTTTTAAATAGTGGCAAAGTTGGTTTAACAGTGTTTAAAACACTTGCCGAGCAAAGAAATGCTATCATGTCCAATTGGGACGAATCAGGTCTTCTTGAAGGACTTGGTGGTATCAGAAAATCTAACACTGCTCAGTTGATGGAAAACCAAGCTCAGTATATGCTGAACGAGGTAACACTTGATACTTCTGCAGGTAGATTCGATACTGTTGCTTTTCCAATCGTAAGAAGAGTATTCTCCAGACTTCTTGCTAACGAGCTTGTATCCGTACAGCCTTTAGCATTACCTTCTGGTTTGCTTTTCTACATGGATGCAAGAGTATCCTTCAGTGGTCCTGACAACACTCAGTTTAACGAGATTGGAAGAGCAGCTGAAATCGCTGGTCAGAGCAAAGTTGCTCCACAGAACACTGCTAACAAGCAATCTGGACCTACATTTGCAGATACAACTGCTTATGAGAGATTTTATAACAACCACGGTTTTGACCTTTCTTTCGGAACAGGTGAAACTGCACTTGGTACTGCACAATCTATCTCTGGTGCAAACTTTTCAAACGGTATCTTTTGTACTTCTGGATTTGGTTTAACAACTGCTTTCGATATTAGCAAACAACAGTCAAGTGCTACATTGAGATTCTCTGCAGTAACTGCAATTTATTACAGTGCTGGTTCAACAAACGTTCTTGTAGTAGCTGCTGGAAACAGTATCCCTTTCTACGCTGAAATTCAGAACTGGACACAAGACCAATATGCTAATAACATAGCTCGTGTTGTTCTTGATGTTAGACCACAAGGTGTTTATGGAGCAAACTTTAGTGTTGCAAATCTTAATGACGGCGCTGGAAACTTCGGTAACCTTGCTGTATTTAGTGTACAACCTGCATTCGAAATCTTCAACAACCTTGAAGCTAAGAGTGAAATGGCTGAACTTACCATCAGATTCTCTTCAATCACTGTGACTACAATCACAAGAAAGTTGAGAGCACATTGGACTCCTGAATTAGCACAAGATTTAGAAGCTTATCACTCAATTGATGCTGAAGCAGAGTTAACAGCTCTTCTTTCTGAGCACATTGCAGCTGAAATTGACAGAGAAATCATCATCGACCTTATCAATGGTGCTCCTTTCAGAGCTCGTTGGGATTACAATGGTCTTGCTAACAACGCAAACTTCTTCGGTACACAGAAAGACTGGAACCAGACACTTATCACTAGAGTTAATGAGCTTTCCGCTCAAATTCACAAGGCTACATTGAGAGGTGGAGCAAATTGGGTGGTTTGTTCTGCAGAAGCAGGAGCAATATTTGATGACCTTGAATACTTCCACGTTGATGGTTCAGCAGCTCCTGAATCAGAGAAGTATAACTTAGGTGTTGAAAAAATAGGAAACCTTGGTTCAAGATATGTGGTTTATAAAGACCCTTACCTTCCTGCTCCAATCGTTCTTATCGGACACAAAGGAAATACATTCCTTGAAGCTGGATATATCTACGCACCTTATATTCCATTGCAGTTGACACAGACTATTTACGACCCGAATGACTTCACCCCAAGAAAGGGTATCATGACCAGGTATGCAAAGAAGATGGTAAACAACAGGTTCTATGGAGTTATTATTATCGACAACATCAACCGTTACGGTTGCTAAGCTTAAAACGCTTGGATTTAAAAGAGGAGGCTTCGGTCTCCTCTTTTTTTTATTACAATATTCAATTACGACATTTTAAAACATATTTATAAAAAACATAAGAAATGGCTAATCACAACGCAAATTTTGCTGCATTTCCACTACCAGTAGGTACATATAATAATGGAGATTTTGGAAATAATCTTACAGCATCAACAATTCATGAAGTATTTTGTTTAACAAGCGGTACAATTGCTATCACTGCTATGGGTGGTGGTCAATTTACATGGGCTGCTACTGCCGGACAAAGTGTTAGAGTTATGTGTTCTCAAATTATTGTATCATCGGGCTCTTTTGTAGGTTTTAAAACTATGATGAGTCAGTTTATTGTTCAACAAAGTAATACATTTAAATAATGTTTTGTGCTAATGGATGTTTAACAGGTATGTCTGCAGACCAGCAAAGTTTTCTAATTGATAGAATTAGAAGAAAAGCTGGTGCGCCTGTAATGCAAGTAGAACTTAGAGATGAACAAATAATAGAATGTATTTGTGAAGCTATTGAAGAATATTCCTCCTATGTAAACAATTGGGTCTTAAGAAATAGATTAGGAGAAATGTTAGGATTACCTTCTGAAATTGATTTTACATTAAAATATGTTTCGAATAGTTTATATTTTGAAAGGTCGTTTTCTCAAGCATTTGCTAATCAACAAGGAATTGGAGTTAATGGCACTGTAGAAGTTAAATTAGATTCTATTATGCTTTCAGGTGGTGTACAAGAATATACAGTTCCTGCAGGAAGAGAAATAAATGAAGTTTTATGGTATACTCCAAATTTTATAAATTTATATGGTTTAGACCCTTTTTCACAACAAAACTTCGAGTTTACAGAGTTCGGAGCTTCTTTTGCCGGAGAAGCTTTGTATGGTATGATGCCTGTATTTGATACTATTTTAACTGCTCAGGCTGCAAGTATGAGAAACAGAGTAAGGGGCGCTGAGTATTCATATATTATAAAACCTGGTCCCCTTGGAACAAAAATATTAAAACTACTTCCAGTTCCAACTGTAAGTAGTAGTCAAGGAAATACAAGTAATGTGGTAGGAACACCTGGAACTGTATTTTATAATTACACAGACAGAGTTGGTTATTATGGAAACTCTTCTTTTTCTGGATTCAATGCTAATCCAGGATTTACAGGATTTACCGGAAGCAATTCCGCAACAACTCAAGGTAATGGGCTTGTATCAACTTTTGCTGATGCTCAATTAAATTATATTTCATTTGCACAGCTTAATTCAGTTGCTCAAACATGGGTTAAGAAGTTTGCCCAGGCTCTTGCTTTAGAGCTCTTAGGTAAAGGAATAAGGGGTAAATTCAATGGAAAATTACCTATTGCTGGTGCTGAGTTAGAATTAAATAAAGATGATTTAATTAATACGGCTAGAGAAGATAAAAAAATTCTGAAAGACGAATTAACAGCTCAATTAGAACTTTTAAGTTATAAAAATATAATGGAAGAAAGAGCTGCAATACAAGAAGCTGTGAACAAAAATTTAGGATATGGTCCTATGGGTATAGAAATATTTTAAATAAATGGCTGAAGATAGAGATAATCTTAATGAAATAGGCAAAAAACCTGAGAAATTCGACGAAAAAGAATCGAAAAAGGAAGGAATTAGCCTGTTTTTTGGAGAACAAGAGGCTACTTTTTTTACTGAAGCTGGAAGAGAAATTACAGAAGACATACTTAAAGAAAGTTTTTTATTTTATAGAATAGATTTGATAAAAACTAAGCCTCATCCATTATATGGAGAAGCTAAGAAAAAAATTTGGCACCCTGAAGTTAAAGTTTACGGTAGTATTAATGTTGAAGCGGGAAAACCAGCACAACATGTTCCCGGTGGATTGGTTAAAAAAGGAATGGGAAAAATCACTGCAAATGTATATTTTGAACATCTTAAAGAATTAAATTTAATTGAAGAAATTGATGGTCAACAAATTATTTCCCTAATAAAAATGGGAGATTTTATAGGATATAAAAATCAATTTTATCAAATTACTGATGACGGTCATTCTCAAATAAACAATGAACATTCTTGGGCTGGGGATAGAAGGTTTTTCATCACAATCGAAGGGATTGAAATTGATGAAGATGTCTTCAAGGCCAGGTAAAATCCCTATGTTAATCTAGGATTAATATTAATCTAAGAAAAGTATTATCAAATACTACCAGATTTTAGGGAAAAAAGAAAAAATCCAACGCCCCCTCTTTCCCCCATATCAAAAGAAAAGGTAATCTTTTTCTTTTGTCTATTATAGCCAACCCCTATGTAACCATAGGATAATTAAGTTCAGGCATCAAATAGAATCCTTTGTTAAAAGGATACGGGAAAGAGGAAGTCGATTTTTTCTTTTTTCCTGTAATCTAGTGTTAACCACCATCTTCCAGTGTAAAATTTCTCATCCCGAAACCAACGCCCCCAGAATAAAACGGTGTGATGAGAACAAAAGGCTTTCAAATATAAAATAAGAAAACACTTAATCCAAATTAATTTAAAACTATTTATATAAAACACTCATTTACATGGCCATAAATGATAATATTGGTAAAAATTTAGATAACCAATTTGAAAATCATAACTATCTTCCGCAGAAACTTTCAATAGAGGACTTTGATTTTGCGATTATGAATTTCATAAAAAGTTTTAATTTTAGTGTAGAAGATGAATCTGGTAATGTGAGACAAGTTCCGGTAATTTATATTAATCAGGAATTGTGGGCTGAAAGAAAGATGAATTGGAAAAACATGAGAAGTGAAAATGGTCAAGAAATTACCAGGCCATTTATTACGATTCTTAGGACAGGTACAAAAAAAGGTACTGCTCCTATGAAATTCACAATCCCTAATAAAAAAAAATTTACATTTTTGAAAGTTCCAAAATTTGATGGTACTCTCAAAGGATATAATATTTTTAAAATACCGCAACCAGCTTATGTTGATTTTATTTATGAAATGAGCTTTATAACTCATTATAAGGAAGATGCTAATTTATTTCATGAAAAAATTCTTAGAGATGCTTATTCAAATGGTCAAGGTTATTTGAATGTTAATGGGTATAATATTGCTTCAGTAATTGAAGACCCAACAGAGAAAAATATGGTTGACGAAATTGAAACAGAGAGAATTTACAATATTTCTTTTAATATTACTGTTCATGGTAAATTAATAGACCCTACTCAATTTGAAAAGGTTAACGCTGTAACTAGAATTTCTATTAAGATTGTAGAGAAGTAAAAAATAGATTTTGTGTTTTTTCTTTCTATTTATAAATAAATTTTTGAGGATGGTCATTAAGAATAATAGGCCTATAGAATACAGGTTAAATTACAAGGCTGGGGGGAAAACGAAAATTGTTTTTATAGGAGGAGGGCATACTTTAAAGATTACAGACCTCTTAAATGAAGAAGATATATTAAAATCTAGTGATTTAAAAAATGGCTGGATAAGTATAATAAGTGAGAGTAAAGAAGAGGAAATTGTTTCTATTAAAGATACAGCTTTAAGTAAAGCTAAAAAACAAGTAGAAATTTTTTCAGGAGAGTTAGAAGATAAGAAAGTAAAGAATAATAAACAACCAAAAGAAATAAAATAACATGGCAACAGTATTCGTATCACCAGGAGTCTTTACTCGTGAACAGGACTTTTCGGTATTCGCCTCAAGGATAGGTATTACAAGATTAGGATTAGTTGGAAAATTTTTAAAAGGTCCTGCTTTTGAACCAATCACGATATCAAGTTCTGATGAATTTCTTTTGAGATTTGGAAGTACTGATGTTGATTTTCCTGCGCCTTATGTAGCGAATTCTTTTTTGAGTCAATCAAATGAATTAACTATCACAAGAGTTCTTGGAAATGTTGGTTTTACTAACTCACCTGCTTGGTTAATAGTTGCTTCTGGAGGAACTCATGCTGGAGCTACGCTCGCAGTTTTGAGAAGTAAGAGAAATCAGATTTCTGGTGGTTTTTATTTTCAAAATGAAAGTGATGTTACAATTGGAGGTCTTTCTTCAACATTGATGCCTTTTTCTTTAAGTGCTACAACTGGTCCATTTACTGCAGATACAAATAGTGGATTTACAGTATCTCTTGATGAATCAAGAGAAGATTATATTGTTAAGATTTTTGGACAAGACCCCGAAGTTGTTAGTGGAGCTGAAGAATTATACGTTGAGAGAATTTATCCTCATTTTATAAGAGAAGCTGCTCTGAGAGGAGATATTGGTGCTCTTAAACCAACCCTTGTATTTACAAAAGAAGCACCATATGAAAACTTTAATGATTCTTATAAAAATTCAATAACTCCTTATGTAGTTTCAAGAGTTATTGGAGGTCAAGTAAGAGATTTATTTAGATTTGAAACTATTTCTCATGGTGATTCTTCTTCAAGAGAAATAAAAATTTCTATTGGAAGTCTTGATATTGTAAATAACACTTTTGAAGTTATTGTAAGAAGATTTGAAGATACAGATGCTACGGCTACGGCTACGGCTCTTGAAAGATGGTCTAATCTTACTCTTGACGAAACACAACCAAATTTCATTGGAAAAGTAATTGGAGCAACTGATGAAAGTTACCCTATAAATTCTATGTTTATTTCTGTAGACATGGCAGCTAGTTTCCCAGTGAACACTGTTCCTGCAGGATTTAGAGGTTATGGCTTAAGAACAACAGGAATAAGCGGTTCTACTAGCGCAAATATTTATTACAAAACAGTTTACTTCTCCGGAGATTCAGTTTTCAAGACTTATCTTGGTATATCTGAACTTGGTTATACTTCTCTTACACAATCTAATGTTGGTGTTAAAGCATCAGTAAAAAGTGTTGAAGCAGATTTGTTCGATTATGATGGAGTTATTACTTCAGCCATGACTACTATTAAAGGATTCCACTTGGAGAATACGGCTGACCCTTCACAATTTGTGAGTGGTAATCTTAACTCGCTTACTGGATATACAAATGCTGCAGGTACTTTCATAGATAAAAACAAACTTAAGTTTACTCTTGTTCCTGCTGGAGGATTTGATGGATTTGATAAATACTTAACTGTACAAAATCCATATGAATTCTTTACTGATGGTTTCCAGGACAACGTAAATGCATTTAAACAAGGTGTTGATACATTTGCAGCTGCTGAAGTAACAGATATTAATTTGTTTGCTACTCCTGGTATTGATTTTAGTAATAATACAAGTTTAGTAAATTATGCTCTTGCAACCGTAGAAAACAGAGCAGATACATTATATGTAATCGACTCTCCAAGGCTTACTGTAGGCGATGTAAAAGGAACTTCTGAAGAAGCAGTTCAACTTCTTGACTCTACTGGAATTGATAGCAGTTATGCAGCTACATACTGGCCATGGGTTCAGCTTAATGACCAAAGCACTGGAAGATATACTTTCCAATCACCTACATTTATGGTGGTTAGAGCAGCAGCATTTACAGACAACACAACTGCTCCATGGATTGCAATTGCAGGTATTAGCAGAGGAACTGCACCTACAGCAGTGGTAAAAGCTGATGTAAGACTTACTAGTTCAGATAGAGATACTTTGTATGCAGGAAGAATTAATCCTATAGCTACATTTGTACAACAGGGTGTTGTTATCTGGGGCCAAAAAACACTTCAGTCAAGACAGTCTGCTCTTGATAGAATTAATGTTAGAAGACTTCTCCTACAAGTTGAAAGATTAATTTCAGCAGCAGCTATCACTTTGTTGTTTGAACAGAATGACCAAACTTTAAGAGACCAGTTCTTGTCAAAAGTAGAACCTCTTCTTTTACAGATTCAAAATCAAAGAGGTTTATCAGCATTTAAAGTAGTGATGGATTCTTCTAATAATACTAATGATACAATTGATAGGAATGTGTTAGTAGGAAAAATTCAATTGCAACCTACTAGAACTGCGGAATTCATAGACTTGACTTTCCAAGTTCTTCCTACGGGAGCAAATTTTTCAGATTTTTGAAAATAGTTGATAATCAAGTACTTACAAATTAATAAAATCAAGGGATACAATAAAATGTGTCCCTTTTTATTTCATAAAATTTAAGCATATTTATTAATAAATAATAAATATGATAAATCTGGAGGTACTATATCTGGAAATATATATGTAACCGGAGATGCAATAATACAAGGAAATGTAAGCATATTTGGAACAGCTACAACTATTTTTACTCAAATTATACAAACTGAGGATAACAATATACATCTTAATTACAGCGGAACTCATTTAACTTCACTTGGAGGGGGAATTACCGTATTAAGTGGTGTGTCAAATACTATAGATGCAACATGGAAGATTGATTCTTTTGGAAATTGGATGTCCAATTCAGGAATCTATTCAACCGTATTTAGTGCAGGTACAGTTTCAGGGGGTACATTTTACTCCGGAAATACAGAATTGAGTACATTATTTTTAGGAATAAATGGAAGAACAAAAGTTCAACCAGGTATTAATACTTATACAGGAGGTACATATAATTTTCCTACAGTAAATATTTCAGCACTTACAATTGATAATATATCTGTTAGCGCTAATTCATTATTTAATACATTATCAGCTACAAGTTTATCTGCTGGAACATACTTTTCAGGAAGTACTCCACTTGATTCAATAATGTATAATTTAGTAATTGCAAATTCTTCTAAAACAAAAGTACAGCCTGGACTTAATACATATACTGGGGGAACATTTACGAATCCTACAGTAAACATATCTGCATTGACAATTGACAATATTTCTGTCAGTGCTAATTCATTGTTTAATATTCTTTC
>QGNH01001721.1_pt1 | contig 12705 bp, 13 predicted proteins | sample 1735481 | NCBI WGS metagenome assembly QGNH01 (sample SAMN09239004, study PRJNA386568) | Viral metagenome, whole genome shotgun sequencing project. | reverse complement strand
CGCCTCCCGCCGCATGCCGGGCGAATACCGCCTCGTCATGGGCATTCTGGATAACGAGAAAGCTGGTTGGGAAAACGCTCATGTTCTCTGGAGGTTATACTTGGGAACGAGGTCGATTGAAACCGGCTCGACGAAAATAAAACCGGCACGTGGTTTATCCGGCAACTCCAAAACGCATGTCCCGTTGGCCCCGACTTTGGCCAGTTTCAATTTCGTTCCCTTGTTGAAGATGGCCTTGAGCGTGGGTGAGATTTTACCCGCTCCATTCAAGGAAACAAGTCGTCCCACGTGAGAACGAGCATCGGGAATAGTCACAAGAAAATTTCCTTTGCTTTAGCGACGATGTCAGCAGGAGAGGAATTTACAGGAAGCCAATGCCGAATATTTCCATTCAAATTCAGGCATTTGCCCATGCCGCTCGGATAATTGCTGTTGATCGAGGGACAAAATTCCATCGGAAAAATAATGATGTTTTTGTCCTTGGGTGCAAGTAAACCGGCGAGGCCGTTGGGGCCGGAGTGCGGGCCGAGGATGCCTAGACATTCCGGCATCCGCATCATGTAAACGAATTGATCCAAGGTTATATGCCCAAATGCCTCCGCGAATTGCGAAGGGAGGGGCAGCCCCTTGGGATACAAGAAATCCAAGTTGAGTCCCACAATGAAAATTGGAACCTTGAGAGTCTCCGTAAGGGCTTCGATAAGTTTTAACCCGAAATCATCCGAAGTATTTCTACGCGATTCATGTGGACGTTTCCTGAGCGACAGGAGAATAAACCGTCCATCACTATGCCCGTCCCAGCTCGTGAAAACTTTGCCGGTCGGACACTTTTCAGGGGACTCCACGCTCTGAATCAAATCCCATGCGCCACCGCTCCACGCCTGATTTTCTCCGGTAAAATAAACGTCGTCATACCGATGCCAGTTGCGCTCGAAATACTCCACGAGATCGAGGGTATGGTCGTTGCTCGCATCTCGGTAGGGCTTACCAAATTCGAGCCCGGTTTCCTTGCAAAACTCATGCCACGTAATTACGCGGTCAAAGCAGGTTCGGTAGAGGAATTCTCGACCAGACAGAGTCACGATCACATCATCTCGCGTCAGTTTGCCTTGGCTCAATAGCCATTTGGCGTAGACGTGTGATGTTCCTTGTTCCCATCCAAGCTCGAAATGACAGTGCTGAGGCTGGAAATCTTTGTGAGGGGATTTGCCTTCCTTGCCGCAAATGACGTAGCGAGGGACGCCCTCCTGAATACAGCCGTGCGTAGTGATTTCTAAAAACAGGTCTTTGTTGCTTCTGTAATAATCGTCTTTCAATTTATAGGGGCCGCGCGGCCGCGCTATTTTATCGAAATCCCGGTCCCATCCCTTAACCGGCTCCCAATAGTCTCCGATCACTTCAACCCGTTTTCCTGTCGCAAACTGTCGAGCGTAAGCAGCCGCCTGCCTCGCCCCGCGAGGACAAATCACTGTCTTGTAAGCCCGTAGAACGTCTTTGGAATAATCGTCAGCATCGTCTATCGCGAAGATGTACTGGACTGACCCTGGATTGATTGCCGCACTCATGAACTTGGCGTAAGTCTGCAAAGCAAGATCGGCCCGCAACATCGTAGGATGAATAATGGAAATCGCCGCGCCCTCAAGTTGGAAAACGGCTTCTTCCTCTTGCTCTGCCCGCGCGACTTGGTCATTCAAGCGCAGCGTCTGATGGTAAAGAAACGCCCCATGCCATGAGTAGAGCAAGTCGCGCTGAGTCCACGTCCGATTAATGCCGGTAGGCTCATCTATCCCTCGCATTGCCGATGCATAGGCGAGCGCCTTGGCGTAGTTTCGTTTGGCTACCTCGATTTGCGTCAGGACCGCATAGGCTTCGCGGCGCCCCGGCATGACGTTGACCGCACCATGCGCCCGCGCCCGCGCGTCTGAAGCGTCACCGCGCTCCAAAGCGATAGCCGCCGTGACGAGCAGAATCTCGTAGAGCAAGACCGTATGGGAGTCGGTCGGATCGCCTTTCGATTCCACGACTGAGGCATTTAACAGGGTCAGGGCTTTATTCGCCGCTTCCAAAGACTCCGCAGCCTTGCCGAGATACATCAACTCCCGGTGTTTGTAAAACCAGAGCGTGGCTTGATCGGAATAAAGATCGGGCCTTCCGGTCGCAAATTCGAGGATGCGCAGGTTGCGTTCGGCAGACTCTTTTTTATCGACCAGCGGAGCGTGAAGGACGGTCGCATTTTCAAGGTAAAACCATCGGCCCTCAACTTGCATTTCCTCGTGAATCGGATTGACCCATTTCGGGTGCGCCTTGCGTTTGGCGAACCGTTCCCGAGCGACCATAGCCCCAGCATCCGGCACTTGGTAGCTGATGTGAATGCGAGAATATTCCTCCATCTCCCCGGCTTTGATCCGGCGTATCAGCTCGTCATTTTCGGGATTGTCCTCCGGCCAAACATCGTCGCAATCAAACCATGCCAACCAATCGCCGGTTGCCAAATCAAAGGACTCCTGTCGCGCGGCCCCAAAATCATCAACGTGCGGCCAGTCTCTGCGCTCGTCTCCGGCGTTGTAATATTCGCCGATGCGAAGCGGAACACCGATACCGCCGCACTTTGAAATCGTATCGTCAGGTTGCGCATTGCCGATGGCGCGAACGATAACGAATTCATCGGCGATCTTGGAAAACGATTTCAGGAACCGCTCAATGTGGGCTGACTCGTTCCCGACGATGACGCAAATTGATAATTTCATTGATAAATAAATCGGGAGTGCCCGGCTCCTCTGCGTAACGCAGTGCCTAAACCCCTCCCTTCATTCGGAAAGTCTTAAGCCTTATCCGACTTGATAAGCTAAAATTATTACTAAACGTCTCGCTTTACAACAAAAAACCCGCAGAGGCCGATAGGCTCAATGCGGGTTCTTTGACTAACCGGCATCCCGATTAGAAATTGGCGCTCGTGGTCGTCACGCAACCGGCGGTCAGATTCACGACCTTCTCGATCATGTGACCCTTGACGCGGACAACTGCGGAATCGCGCTGGTATTCGGGGTACTCTTCCGAGGTGAAGAGATTTCCGTACTTTTCCCAGAAGATCGTGCGACCGACGCCGCCCGCGCTGAAGTCGCCGCCGATGATCTGGACAAGCGCCCAATAGGTGTTCGGCCAAATGTACGACAGGACGGCAGGAACCACGTTCTTGCCCGCCGTGTTGTACGAGGCGCGACCCACGAGGACATCCTTCAGATCAAAGAGCGCCGCAAAGTCCGCGGGCTTCATCAGCTTGTCGGAATCCGTAGGGCGATTGCCGCGGAGGTAATTCTGGAGGATGGTCGTCTGCTTGACGTAATCCCAAAGAGGCGAGGCAATGACCAGCGTCAGGTCGAACGGGTCGACGCCCTGGATTTCCAGAGCCCGGCGTGCGGTCAGGATGTCGAGCACGACATTAACCGTCTGGTTGCCCGCAGGGCCGTTGGCGGTCGTGTAGGCCACCGAGGGTGAAAGCGTGGTGAAGTTGGTCGAGTTGAACACCTGCGATTGCACGCGGATTTCGTGCGCGAGCAGCATCCGGCGCATGGCCAGTTCCGCCGCCTTGGACTGCTGATCCAAACCGTACCGGCCCGTTTCATCGGCTTGCACGTAGGGCACGAGTTCCTCGATGCCGTATTCGATGCAGTCGAAATTGTCGTACTCAAAGGTGCGCGTATACCGTACGAAGGCCGCGCCGGGCGCATGGCGGGCAACATCAGCATTCAACAACTCAGCCAATGCGATGCGCAGCTTGAGGTACTGGCCCGACTGAAGCGGAGAGCCGTACTCGGGGAAAATCTTGAGACCGATCAGGTTCTTGATGGCGTCTTTCGCCTCCTCAAGATAGGTGTCGATCTGTCCGCGTAAAATTGGGCCGTTCATGGGTTTTTATTCTGATTTTGTTTAGCTGACGTAGACCTTGTATACCTGCACAAGCTGACCGGGGGTGAGTGAGGTGGTTTCGGCGGAAAGCGCAACGACGTTGCCGCCGCCAGGATTCGTAACGGTCAGATAACCGCCGGTGATGCCATAGAGCGAATTTCCGCGCGTGACCAATCCGCCGCCCGTGACGAGCGCGAGATAGGTCGGGAACCAGAGCTTGACCGGAGTGGTGTAGAGCAGGTTTGCGGAGAGATTGGGCGCATTGGTAGCGTTGCTGTTGCTGTCGTACATCGCCTCGCCGATAGGCAAGTCGCCAGCGACGGGATTGGCAACGGAAAGACCGATAGCCGGATCGACGGTTGCGTCGGGCTTGAGCAACGTACCGGCGCTAACGGGCGATGAAGTTGCGCCAGAGCCAAAAGGGAAATCAAGTGAGCCAGCCATAGTTTTGTGTTAGTGGATTTTGAGTTAGAGAAGCCGTCCGCTGGCGATGATGGAAAGATTGCGCTGCTTTTTTTCGGGAGTGGAAAAGAGGGCTTCGCGAGTCCACGATTCGCCGTTGCGCTGGCCCATCTCGTAGGCCTTGTAAAGCTCGGGATACTTTTCGGCGGCAAGTTTCATGGCGTCGGATTTCGGCGTGGCCGAACCGGTGATTTCGGAAAGCGAATGGCGGCAGGCCTCGTGAAAAGTCTTGAAAGTATGCTTGCCGTTTCCGTTGGACGCGCCGTCCGTGGCCGAAGCGGCGGTAGCCGTGGCGGGCGGAGAAATCTTTTGATCGGCGAGGGCCTTGAGGAAGCTGGCAGTGAGACGCGCTTCGAGGGCCTTGTTGCTGGCCTCGATCCGGCGCGACATTTCTTTTTCGTCGATCATTTTTTCCTTTTCTTTGTCATCCATGGCGGAGCCGCCGGGATTGCCGGGTGAAGAATCTTTTTCCTTGCCTTCCTTGTCCTGAAGTTCGGCAGCGCCCTCGTCTTTCTTGACCGGCGTATCGTTCGTGCCGATGGCCAGCCGCTCACACATTTCGTCCATGCGATCATTCATCTTGGACATGTGGTCGGCATGCTTTGAAAGCATGTCCTGAATTTCCTTCTTCATGTCGGGGGCGGCGTCGGTTTCAGTTGCCATAGATACTTCCTTTTTGCTGTCAACGGTTGAATCGTCGATTTGTCCGCGAGCGGTCGGGCCGGTCATAAAAACGCCGGACGGATTTGCAGCCGGGCAATCTACGCAATCAGCGCTCATCCAATCTGAGGCACGAGCGAAGAGAATTTTGACTTTCACGCCATCGAGCGTTTCTTCTTTTTCTTCGTCCGGTCCATCAAAGAAGAGAGAAAAACCAAAAGTATCGGGAATCGTCGCAATCTGGCGCTTGATTAGCGCGTACTTTTCGTGCTCGCGAAAAAGGTGGAGATCGCCAATGAGCTTTTTACCCGCAATGCGCAGATTATTGAAGAATCCAAAGGCGTTCTCCATTCCCGTGAAGTGACCTAGATTTGCACGGACTCCGGTTTGGAACTTTTTCCCCAATTCTAGGAGTTGCGACAAGAGGACAGAATCTACCTGCACACCATGCCCCTTGGCTTCGCCTTCGGTAATAAGACTTACGCCCCGGATGACATCGTCATCATTAGAGGCGTCCGAATCGGCAAAGCTGCGTGCCGAAAAAATGCGGTGCTTTTTTGTCGTGACCATGCTTTAGCAAGCAGGTCAACGAGTTGACGGACTTATTCGCGCTCGGAATGTTCGCCGTCTGGAATCGGAACCATATCTAAAACTTGGCCTGCGCACGCCGTCGAGTCGGGATAGTAGCGCAACTTTCCATCGGTCAAATGGAGATGACAATATGGTTCGTTCTCGTAGGCGAGCGACGGCTCGAAACTGGCGTTGCCATCAAAGCTCCACGCCAAATCGGGATCGGGATGCTTTGTCGTAAAAACGTGGAGTCCGAACTTTGGATCAATCGAGGCGCACGCCGGGCACCAGAATTGATAGCCCTCGGTATCCTCTGTTTTGATGGGCCGAAGAAACGGATTCATTGTGACGGCTCCTGGTTCCGGGCAAGGACTTCTGGCAGGAATTGCTCCACGCCTGACAGAATCTTTTGCGCCGCAATCTCGCGAGCGCCTTTTCCAGTCACTTGTATTTCAAGGCGCGTAACGCCGTAGAGAATCCCTCTCGGCGTGACGAACTCCACTAGATCGGTGATTCCGCGCCGTTGGGGAATTGACCAAAGACGGCGATTAAGCGTCCTCACTTTAGCTGTCCTTGTAGCGCGGCAATTTGTGCCTCTTCATCTTTGATCTTTTGCCCGTAGGCACCTTTGGTGTATCCAACATGCGGCTCTCTTTCGACTTTCTGCATAAAGGCCACGTCGGCTTGAAGTGACGCAATTTCCGATTGAATCGCTCCGGTATCGACGGTCGGTTTTTGTGGAGCGGCCTGAGAGATGGCTGGCGCGTTTTCCTCAACAACCTGCGGATTCTTTGCCGCCTCGGCTTGCAACTCGGCAACCGCCGCGAGTCTGGCGCTTTCGCGGGCATCCGCCTCTGCTTTAGCCTTGGCCGGATCAAAGGCAAACTTGGCCTTCAATTCGGGCGGCATGTCAGCAATCAGAATGGTTCCGATTCCTCCGTCATAGGTGATATGAACGCGGTCTGCTTCGATCTTGCCAACGACGACATTGTGATAATCGCGACCGCCGACTGACCAATCATCGGCGCGGACGATGGAAGCAAGAACGAGAAATAGAATCAGGGTTTTCACGATGGTGACTGAGGGGATATTTGTTTTCATTTTGTGGATTTGATTGGAAGTGAGAGCAAAGCCAATTCGGCCTCGCGGGTGATGGGAATAACGCCCCGTTCCCGGCGCGACACGCATTGTTCGTGGACGCCAAGCTGGAAGGCTACTTTGACCTGCGACCCGCGAAGAGCGCGGGCCGCTTTGTATTCAGAGGGAGTCATGGTTAGCGCCCGACACGATTCTGTTCTTCCATCTTTTTCGCATACTCCCTCGCATAAGCCTCCCTGCCTTGTCGGTCCATCTGATCCTGCATTCGTCGCGCCGATTCCCTCAAGCTCTCAGGAGAGTTGTCTCCACCAAACATTTCAGCAAGCTCTCCACACTCCGCTTCGATCTCCGCATCCGTCTGCTGCGCACGGCGCGACAGATTTTCCTGAGTGCGATCATAATCTTTCCGGCCCGCTTCAATGTATTTTTCAATGTATTTGGTCATATTTTCTTTCGATTTGAGAGGGGGTTTGATCTCTCGATGGGTAAAATATAACCGATAAGCCCACTAACCGCAACGATTATTTTAAACTATTTTTGGCCCTCCAAAAGCCCTTGAAAACAGGCTATTTACGACTGGCCAAAAGCTTCTTGATCATCTTGACGTGTTGCGGTTCTTGGCCGGTAATATGGCTCACATAGGAGTCAATAATCATGGGATTGTCGGTCAGGTAACCGGAGCCGCCCGTTTCGTTGGCCGGGTTCAATTCGATCACTTTATACCCGTCCTTCGTCTTGATTACATCGGGCGCGTAAGTCTGGCCATTGCGCTCACTGGCCGGAAGCGCCTTGATCGCCTTCAATGCTGCCTCTCGAATTTCCTTCGTTTCCTTCGTCTCAAAAACGACGGGCATGTGTTCTCCCTTGATCCATGTCGATGAGGGAATGTGATCAACATCGCCGCCATGCGTGACGATGTGCGTACGGGCCTCCCCTTTGCCGCCGGACGCGCCCGTGACGCCTTGCGCCCGTTCCTGCTCGGTTATGCCGACGACGGGGAAGGCCGGCTGCGCCATAAATTGTGCGCCGTCTAGTGCTGGGCCGTTCTCGTTCTTCGCTGCCTCTTTTGCGATGTCTCCATATTTTCGAGCCTCACCATGAATAACATTTTTGTACTTCTTGGAATCGAACGGAAAAACCTCTCCGCTTTCATGCCGAATGCCAATCGGCTCGTTGTCGGAATTCCGTTGAATATGAAATCCGTATTTCGCGAGTTCGCTTCCGGCATTCCAGATTGCCGCCTGCGCATCTTTCTGAATCTGTTTTGCTCGCTGCGGGAAGTAGATGCCGAATCCTCCCGCGCCTTCTTCATCATACGGCTTCACGATCCATTGATCTTTCCCGTATTTTTTATCGAGTTTGGATTGGAGTGCGGGCGAAAGACTTTTTGCGCCGTCAAGAGCCATCGACGACTCAAGACCGGGAAGCATCTGGGCTTCCTTCAATTTATTCTTCGCCTCTTTTGGCGTGACCGGAACGAAGTCACCCTTGCGTTTTGGCGAATCGATGTCCGAGGAAACGACAGGCATTCCTTTTTCGCGGTCTTCGGGATCGTGAATCGCTGAAATTCCGTTGCGCCGCAAATAGCCATCGACCCAATCGGGCAGATCGGCATCGGCCCCCATGTAGCCAACTCCTTTATTGCCCTCTTTGACGATGGCTTTCTTTTTGTCGCTGCCCTCGGAAAGAGTGTCCAGCGCGTCTTGAACGCCGACAGAATTTACGTGCGCCTTGAGCTTGTGCAGCCAATCGACAACTTGGTGTTGGCCAGCTTTGCCGAGAGTCGCCGCAACCCGGTCAATCCGCTTATTTACGACGTGGACTGGCGCGGGAATAGTTCGAGTAGCTCCAGGATGAGGGGATCTATCTTTAATTTCCCCGCTTTCACTAGTGCTTGAGTCGTCGGATTCTCGATCCTTGTCCGCCACTGGTCCGCTATTTTTCTTAATTGCTCCGCTGTCGCCGTCGCGTCCTCTGGGGAGGAGCTGAGGCTTTCCATCGGGGTGGTATCCTTTGATTGCATTGATGACATGGGGGTTTCCTTTTAAAATATTGCCTTCACCGTCCAAAAGCAAGTGATGGCCGTCCTCGGTTGTTATCCAATGGCCGGCGTCCTTGAGATCGAATGCTCGGCGCTCCGCTTGGTCGATAAGCGTCAGGCACTCATTGATTAAAGCGAGGACAGATCGCTTTTCATTTTCAAGAGTTTGCATTTCAAGTCCTCCAAATTGTGAGGCGTCTTGCCGTTTTCTATGAAGGTTTTTACTCGGTTTGTGATCATGCTCAAGGCGTCGTCTCCGCTCAAAGGAATCGTGCGCCGATTTCTCTGCGAATCGGAATAAATCACCTTGTCGAAAGTCAAAACGGTTCCCTTGAAAATATCCGAGCCGACGTATTTCTTGGCCGTGCCAGGCTTTAGATATGCGATGGTGACGTGCGGAATGTAAGTCGGGTAGTCATTCTCATTCGGAAGCGTCTTCAACGCCGCATTGATCTTTTTGAGATCGGGCGAAGTGACCGCGATTTTCAGCACATCGTATTCGGGATTCTCAAAAGCCTCGACCAATCCGAGCGTTGCGGTAATCGGCCCGAATTCGCGGCAAATCTCGACCACAGGGCCGTCAATGTCATGGGTCAGTCCGTAAAAGGCGGTAACGTGCGGTTCCTTTTCGATTCCATCGGGAGCCAAGTCTTCAGCCTTGATCGAATTCGCGTACTCAAGTACGGGTTTGGCGTTCTCGTCGGAAAGATTGGCCATGACGCACCCTTTAGCGCCGTTGGCCGAAAAGCCATGCGGCCCGCGAATCTTGCGGGACATCTTTTTTTCGTCATCGCCATTTGTTCCTTGTGGAACATTTCCGCCGCCATTGCCCGGCGGCGTATACTGCTTTTCCGCCGACTTGGGGAAAAGAATCTCCGCGCTTTTTGCATCAAGACCAAGAATAACCGTCGCAAAGCCAATCGCGCCGTCGTGCGTGATTTGACCGGTGCCATAGGACTGCGCAAGAGTTTGAAGCGCCCGCAGCCCTTGATCTCCGAGGGACTTGGCGAGGCTCTCCGCAACCGCCATCTGACCGCCCGAAAGGCCAAGGTCTTCCTTTTCGAGTTGCTGGCGCTCGACCTCCCAGTCAAGACCCTGCTCGACGGCGATGGTGTGCCGCGATTTGATCTTGGCCGCAAGTTCCGCGAGATTCGCCGCCGATTCCCGGCCAACGTCGGCGCTCGGATGCGCGGGCTGAGTCAGGGAATAATTCAGGTAGCTTCCAGACTCCAAGGTCTCTTTTGATAAATCGTCGAAATAACCCTCGGCTTTTTCGTGCTCGGCCCAGCGATTAACGACCGGGTGGAAGAGGTATTCCTCGTTGAAACTCCAATCTTGTTGGAAAGTGCGCTGAGTTTTGGCCGATGTGAGACGCATGGCCGTTCCCTGCAAGTCGCTCGGGTCGTAGCCAAAGGCGTAGTCCACGCCGGAGCAACAAAAAATCTCCATGAAGAGGCATTTGACCAATCCTCCGAACGACGGGGAGGGGCGCTCGTTTTTCATAAACACCGGCTGCTCGCCGGGATTGCCATACATGGCCGTGCCCGGCGTCAGGTCTTTGTAGGTGCGCGTTTGGCCAGTTCCAGGATCAATGTTCGCCGGAACGCCAAGACCCGGATAAACCATCTCATCATCCGAACTATCGCCGGTCGGGCTTTGGATGAATGCCCAAATATTGCTCTGAGCCTTAGTGGAGATGCGCTCGTTATCGAGAATTTCCTTGAGATCAACATAAGCCGGAAGGGCCGGAGCCAAAAGCGGGATGCCTCGATACTGACCGCCGCGCCGGAGTTTGCGGAAATGGATAATCTCGGCAGCGGGAACCTTGGCCAGCGGAACGTAAGTGCTTCCCTGCGGTGGTCGGTCGTAAATGTCGTATTCCTTCACCCGCTTGGTGAGCGCATCAAGGATCAATCCGCCAATGTAGGTAGGCGAGACGACGATATTGAAGGGCGATCCGATGCAATCGGCTTCGATCAATTGCAATCGCAGGCATTTTCGGGAGAGACCCTCTGCGAACTCGACTTTTTCCACTACACACCGGAAAGCCATGTCGCCATCGCGAAGCTGAGACCGCTTGGCGAGCCGGATAAGCTGGTTGAGCGTGTCCAGTCCTTTGTAATCGCAGACTCCCTTGGCCCAAACGAGGAATCGGTCGCGCAACTTCTTGTCGTCATCAGGATTACCGGTGTTCCAACGAATTTTAGTGAAATCCGGGATGCAATAGTCGCAAAAAAGATTGTAGATGTAGTCAGCAACTCCGAAATTATCGGACAGGGAGCGCGATTCCCACATGCACTGGATGCGCTCCAGTTGGATCGTGGAGGATTCCGGCGAGGAATTCGGGTAAATCGTCGCGGATGTCCGGTCACGCTGCCCGCGCTGCCCACCGCGATAGGCGAGCGCCTTGAATCGCTGGCGCTGAAGGTGGTTCTCCGCTGCTTTGGACGGATAAAAGACCGCCATCGCGCGGTCAAACGTTCGCTCAAGCCAGTTTGGTGCGAGATGGGCTTTGTCGGTTGGGGCTGGCATGGATGATCATTGATTCTGCGATTTAATACCAAGAATTGACCGGATTCACCCGGTCGCGATAGGCCATCACACTCACGACGTTTTTTCTGCGATTGCCAGTGGCCTTGAGGATGGCCGCATTGACCTCCAGGAGCGATTGATTGATGTCCGCGAGATCGACCAGGGTGTAACTGCGATTGCCGACCGTGTAGGCCTTTCCGACGGTGGTTATCTGGCCGATGGCCGCAATGAATTGAGCCTGCAATGCCTGTAGTGTAGGCAGCGGCAAACCAAAATAACTTCCTTGGACAGCCATGCTAATGGCCGCGAGGTCAACTTAGTTGACAGGTAAAATCGCATCGCTTACTATCACGATACCAAAGCAAACCGTAGCGTTTCGCAGAGTAGCCAAGCTTCCTTAAGCCGCGCGAAGCCGAGCAATTCAATCAGAGCGCAGTCCAGAAATGGAGTGCGCTCTTTTGCTTTTTAGCCTATCGTCTGTGCGTGACCATCAATTTCCTTCGAGAGCACGACAAAACAAAAGGGCCGGAAGCCCATCAGACCTACATTTTTGACTTTGAAGGCGAGACGCCGGGAGAAAATCACTCGTTCTCAGTCTTCACATACGAGGGCGAAAAATACCGCGCGTTTCGGACGCACTCGCAGGTCGCGCCCATCGTGAAAGACGGCCAGAAATACGCCGTCGCTCGCGTCGTTGCGGTGAAGCTGGCCGATGAACAGCAATGGGCTAAGACCGGAAGGCAGGGGAAGATTGCGCCGGGCGTTTTAGATGGGCATGTGGCGAAGTAGTCACTTTAACCGTTGGCGAAATGACCTCGTAAAGTCGTCTTCAAACTTCTGGCAATAATGAAAGGGATTCACTTCGTTATCCATGAGCAAACGCATGGGCTCTCCATAGCCAACAGAAACAAGCCATCGCGCTGGCCCTAAGTTCCTGTGCGCAATACTCGAAATTAAATACTGTCTTTGAGAAGCTCCAACGCCTTTCCATTCTGAGTATTGGCCCTTGTTCCATTGAATTAACGGAGGAGGATTCATTTCGAGCGTCTCCACGCCTCTTTGATCGCTCGCCAAACTGGAACGAAACAGCCGATAGGCATCTGCTCATCCATTAGGAATTGCCAAATGCGCTTCATTTAGACTTTATTTTTCAGATGGTTTTCCACGGCAGCGATAAAAGTTTTCCCGCCATCACAGCTTACCACTAAATTCAGAAGAATGCGGGCGCTAAGAGTGTCCCAACTTTCGCTTTCAAGTCCCTGAATCGCATAATGACAATCGCGAAACATAGTTGAAATCTGCCGTATTTTCACTCCGTCACAATCCTGCTCTCGTTTTTCGAGGCAAATAGATTCCGATCCGATAATCGGCTCGTTTCCCATTGGAGGCTTGCCCCACGCTCTCTCTTCGTTGTACGCCATAAATATTTTTCTACC
>QGNH01000978.1_pt1 | contig 12711 bp, 17 predicted proteins | sample 1735481 | NCBI WGS metagenome assembly QGNH01 (sample SAMN09239004, study PRJNA386568) | Viral metagenome, whole genome shotgun sequencing project. | reverse complement strand
TTGCGGTTCATCATCTGCGCCGCCCGGTTGGTGTCGCCGGTCTTCATCACGTCCTTGTAGTTCTTCACGAACTTCGCATCCGCGGCGGCGGTATTCATCACGCGGCTGAGGATTTCCCTGCGCATCGCTTTATAGGAGCCGGGCTGCTCTTCCGCGAAATTCTTCAAGTCAAATCCCGCGAGTTTTGCCTGCTTCTCGATGTGCGTGGTCATCGACTTCCCAAGCTGCGGGATGGTGATCTGGTTTACGGTGTCATTGCGGAGCTTTTCGGTTTGGGTAGTAAGGTTGGCACGGTCGTCTTCGAGCTTCTTGCGGTCCGGGTCGATTTTCTTTTCGGGAATCTTCGAGGCTATGCGCTTGATGCCGTTGTACCAGTCGGCCAAATGCTTCGCCAGTTCCTGCGCCTGCGGATTGTCTTTGAGATTGACCAATCCCCGGTAAACATCTCCAATGGGCGACTCGTCGCCGTCAAGCGTGTTGATGAGCACCTTCGACATCAGGTGCTGGTACATCTCGGGGTGCTTGTCGGCTACAAAGTCGAGCGACATCCCAAAGGCTTTGAGGCTTGCGCCTTCGTTCGCGGCGAAAGAATTTTCCAGCCACTTCGCCGGATCGTTCAGAAATGTTTGCGCGTCCTCATGAAACGCCTGATTATCTTGCTGGATGGTCGAGACGCCTTCAACCCCGCCGAATTCCTGCAAGGTGTCGGCAAGTTTCACGGCTTCATTCACGCCGCCGGGGAACTTCTGAATCAGCCGTTGCTGGCCGAAAAATAACTGCTTTACTTCTTTGTCGAGGCCTTGCGCTTTCGCCGCGTCGAAGAGGTTCTTCCATTTGGGCGGGACTTTGCGCCCGTCGCCGATGTCGATCGGGGCGTTGAGGTCGGCTTTCTGTTCTCCGTCTGCTGCATCATCAGTGACGGTGCCATTATCCGATTGAGAACCATCGACGTCAGATACTCCGTCGTTAGTTCCTCCATCGTCTGAAGTTGGCGCTCCATCGCCGCTCGCTCCATCACCCGTGGCAGAGCCAGAGCCATCTCCGCCTGCCGTTCCGCCAGCGTCACCGATTGCAGGTGCGCCAGCGGCAAAGAACATCGTCGCACCAAATAAGAAATAGCGTAAGAGATGTTGAATCCAAGTATTCATAGGGAGAATAGCCTCTCAAGGTCTGCAATTTGATCTTTGTCGCGCACGGATAAAACTGGCATGTGCAGTTTCTCTTCCAGGATGAGCTGTGCGCATCGGCGAAGGCGCGGCATATCCTGTTCTGTCGCGTCGTCAGTAAAAATGTAGTGAAGCAGCGGCGTAGGCTCGTTGCCCATCGAGCCGTACATCATCGCTCCCACCGAGGTCCAGTCTGGGACGAGACCAGTCGTCCGAATATATTCTTCGCGAGTAAGTCTTACTTCCTTCATGCGGGCGGCGGCGCTCCTGCTCCGGGCTTCGGCGGAACGTGTCCGGGCGGCGGAGCCATCGGCGGCGGTCCACCGAGCGGCGGCGGGATAATCAAACCCTTCATCTTTGCCGCCTGCACGTGCGCCAGCATGTGAAGTTTCCCGTCATCCCAGACGAGCGGTTTCTGGGATTTGATCTTCTGCCCGTCCGGTGAATTCAAGATGCGGAACATTTCGAGCGCGTGAACTACGTGATCGTCGGTATCAACGTCAATCTGCACGGACGAGCGCATGATCGGTTTTTCTTCTGGTAAGGGTGGAAGTTGGCCTTGATGCCCGAGCGCAGCGGCCGCCTGTGTTGCCATTTGCTGCTTTTGCTGGTCGCGTTGCTGGGTAGCTTGCTCGTCTGGGATGGGGCCTGAGTCCTGCTGCATCTGTGCCCACTCTTGCAGCTGCAAATCTCGCGAATCCGCCCCTTGTATAACGAAATCTTTAAGCCCGATCGCATTCTTAAAGGCCACCAGATTGTCGGGCAAGTTCATGCTCTGGGCGAGGACGGGATCTGTCGCCGCCGCGCCTTTGAGCATTTTCCATGTGTTAGAAGTTTCGGTCCACGACTCTGGGAAATTCTGATCGGTAACCGGCGCGGAAAGAAATCCACCGCCGCGGAGAATTCTGAGGTCGATGCTGACGGTCTGATCATCCCCTTTATCGCTGGATACGGTTGCCTTAATTGATTCCCCGTCTCGTTTTCTCGCGCATAGTGCCGCTTGCGCCCTGATCTGCCCTGCGAATGCAAGATACGGAACCCAGACGATGGACATCAAGCCGAGAGAAGCGTCCCGCATCTGGGCATATCCCTTGGCGGTCGTTTGATCTTTGTCCGAGTCGCCAAATAGGGCAGTAGAGTTACCGGTTACGAATTGCGAGAGTGGCCCCTGGAGATTTTCCAGCCATTCAGAAAACCCACCGGGCATGCTGACGGTGGGCTCTGGGAAAAAACTATTCTCAAGCGGTTGCCCCGGACTTGGATTCTCGAACCCGCTATATTCGCCGTAACGCGAGAATTGTTCGAGGATGGCCTGTAGTTCTTCCGGTCCGGCGTCGATGTGAATGCGGGGGATGCACTTGTGCAGCATTTCCGAGTACATGCCGACCGCATCGTTAAATTCCATCTGGATAGGAATGAGCGCATCACTCAAAGATGGCCGCGAGTTTCCATTTCCCGGCATGGCGTGGCAGACCCGCACCTCTTTGTTCATCGCAACCGCTTCGGCTCCGCAATACACCGAACCAAACCATTTCGTGCGGCAGCCCTGCGGAAAGATTCCCTTGGTCTGAGTTACCGTTCCATCTTCATTCTTCGTCTGACCGCCAATCCAGAAGGCTTGCTTCGCTTTATCTAAATCCCGAAACGCTGATCGCCTTAACCACACCGTATCTTCCGTGACCATGTGAGCCAAAGTGTCTGAGGAAATCTGCGCGATATTTTCGGCGACGGCAATGCGCGACATGCGCGCGATCTCGCCGTTAGGCGTCAAACCCTTCGAAGATTCCTGAATCTTGTCGGCAAACTCAGGATTCTCGTCTTTGGCAGTGAGCACGTCGATTTCTTGCGAGACGATGAGATAGGGCCACTTCTGAAACGGCTCAACCAGCGGGCACTTAGTTTCAAGCACCCCGTAATACTTAGTTAGCTCGGTTTCTCGCGGAACTTCATTGCCCTCTTCGTCTTCATCGACGCCAACCGAATCTTCGCTGGGCTCGCTTTTGGTTACAGCGATGACCCGGCCATCGGTCCAAAACAGCCGGCCCACTTCCTGCTGGGCAACTTGGGGCGGATTATATTTCTCGTAGACCTCGACGTACTTTTCCGCTTCGGCGGCGGCCTTTGCGCTAGCTGGGTCGCCCGGCTTGTCGGGCTCAATTCGAGTAGGGGCGGCGCTCTGCGAAAACACCGCAATAAAAATCTTCCCGTTCTGGGTGTAGATATTGAAGTCGCCCTGAAACAGATCCTCTTCGTTCAGGTTGTCAATCGAACCGCCGTTCGGGCCCACCTGGAATTGCTGCGTGTCCGCGTTCCAGAATCCGTGCTGAATCCCAATCCAGAAATATCTCCGCAAGGTGCAGCGGATAATCTCCACCATCCGGCCCCAGAGGTCGCGCTTTCCCGCGCAGGTCTCGATGATGGAGCGCAACTCCGCGACCTTATCTTCCGGCAACTCGGTGAAGTTCGGGCCATAGTCTGGCTCCTCTGGCTCCGTTGCTTCGCCGGTGACGTCAGTCGATGGAGTATCTAAAATTGCTTCCATGCAGGAATCGTTGCGCAGTAAATGACTTTAAGCGGTCAAACTCGTAGTTCCAGACTGCGACCGCCTCTTGCCCGGTACGGAAGTATTCGCCGCACCTGCGAATGTGCGACTCCCCTTCGAGGCGGAGCGCGTCAATCGCAATGAGCAGTTGGATATTTTCTTCAATCAGTTGCGGTAAACCGTGGGCCATTCACTAATCGCGATCATGCCCTTTTTGCGGGCTGTTGCGTTCGGCGGTTACCGAATCTCGACTGTCCGCTGGCCCTACGGACAGTTCTTCGCGAGGTAGTTTGCCCTGCGCCTTTAGCTGATCGTGAGCGAGGGAGTGCGCGATCTTCCGCAAGTCTCTGCGGAATTGAATGAAACGCTGCTCGGGCAAGTTAGTAGTTGGAAACGACCGGAGTCCAGCCAAAGGCGCGCACTTTGATCGCGCCCGCCGTAGGGTTGCCGCCAGCGCAGGTAACGACGGCCGCTTTGTTGGCCGCAATTTGCACGCCGGTAGCTACCGCCGCGATGGCTGTATTCCAGGCCGCGCCGCTGTTGACCGCGGTGGTTCCGGCGGTGAGGGTGGTGTTATTGGCTGTGAAGCGCGCGGCGGTAGTGCCGTCGCCGATTTCCCAGCCCGTGCAGCTGCCGGTGATCGCAGTCGTGACTCGCCCGATCGTGCCGAGCACAATGGAACTAACCGGGAAGAAATTCGTCTGGGTGCTGGTCGTGGTCGTGCCGCCAGTAGAAAGCGTCATTGGGCCGGTATCGTTGACCCAATACACCGCTCCACCGCCGTTGTTTCCGGCGTCGTTGACCGCTTCCTGATAGCCATTGTCGCCGGATATGACTTTCGCGCCGTTGCCATGCAGATTGGAAAATGATGCTGTGATCTGGCAAGTGGCGAAGGTGACATCCAGTGCCGGTCCTTTGTTGCAGTTCTGCACCGCAGTGATGGTCACGGTTTCGGAATTGCCATCCACAATGCTCAACGGCACCCCGACGGCAAAGGGGATAATCTCCCGCCCGTCCTGTAAGATGGCCGAGCCGGAACTCAGCAGGATGGTTTGAGAGCCGGTGGAAGCGTTGCCGGTCACGATGTAGTTGTGCCAGAGCGCGTAAGACGGCGCGTAGAAAATGCCGCCGATGTAGGACTGGTTCGACCCTGGGGTGGTGTTGATCTGGGCAAACCCTGACGTTAAGCCCAGAGAAAATAGGGCACAGATTGCGAGTGCCCAGACTGCGATGCGTTGTTTCATGGTGTTATTTCTCCTTGGGCGTTTTGCCCGGTACAAAGTAATATCGCCTGATGAATTCCGTTTGCAAAGAAGCGGGATGCAGGCTGGAAGTTCTGGATGTGTGCGGAACATGCGGCGGTGAAATCACCAGACTTACACATAATCGCCGCAATCACTTTCGTATCGAAATGCGCGACGAGCTTCTGGTAAATGGCGCTGATTTAACTTTCGACAAACAATGCATTGGGCCATCTCACCAGTTCACGAGCGCGGCTACTTGCTGTAAGCTCCCGACAAATCCGGAACGTCGCTGGAATCCGTAGGCGTGTCGCCACCGCTCAGATCGTCGTCCGCCTGGTCGCCAGAGCCGTCCTGTTCGCCGAACATCTGATCTTCGAAGTCTTTGGCTTCGTCGTAGCTGCCGTGATCGGCTTCCTGAGTCTGGCCTTCGGGGTCGGTGTGTGAAGAATGAAAGCCGGATTCGTTCTGGTCGATGGTGTGGTGATGAAAGCCGTCGCCTGAAGTAGCGTTCGGGTCGGCGTTGGGGTCGGTCGGGTCAACCGCTGGTTTGGTTGGGTCCGCAACCGGCGGGCGTGAAGGACGAATGTTGCCGCCAAAGTTAGATGACATATGCATGGATTACTCCTTGTCAGCGCCTAAGATCGCTGGGTCGGTTGCCAAATCGATCACTGGTGAAGCTGTGTTTTGTTCCTGAACTTGCTGGATGGATTCAGGAGAAGGGAATTCGTAGACGGGCAAGCCGCTGCCTGGTCCGAGGCCCTCTGGGTTGTCGGGGCGCACTTTTCGCTCACAGCTGCTGTTCGTCGCAGTTCCCGGCACTGGTAATGCTATTAAACTGTCAATTCCCACTAAAATAGCGACCGGGGTCGCCTCGTTAATACCTAACCGCTCTGCGACTTCGTGAAAGAATCTGTCGTATTCATCAAGTTCAGCTTCGTAAGTCGCGGCAACTGACGGCAAATCTTCCCACTCCCACTCCCCGCCACCCCGTTGAGTGGCAATCTCGCTCTGCGTGGTGATCTTCTTTTCCCGCAGCCACTCCCGCGAGAATTCGTGCGAGGCGTGTACGACGTCATAGACCACCTGAACTTCGGGGATGTATCCGGGACGCTTGCGCGCAACCTCGGTGTCACGCTGTGGCGCAATGAAGGCGAGATGCAGCAAAGGTTCGCCATTTTCGCCAAGGTGCGATGGTTCGTTGTCGCGCGCCGCGAGCACGATAGCGTTATACGTTTTGCCGAGACTCTGGTAGAGAACTACGTCGCCTGCTTTAACCATTGGAGACTTCCTCTGCCGCTGGTTGCGGCGTGATGGCCTGAGCGATTAAGTCTCGGCCGCGTTGCTGAGTGTTATTGATGCGCACTAAATCTTTGAACAGTTTACGAAAGGGCTTGCGGCGATCTGCGAATTCGGTAAGTGGCAAGCCACTCACAACTTTCTTCGGCGGCTGCGGAGCAATCGTGCTTCTGGTGACCTTGCTCAACTGCGGGAATAAGGCCGAGCGCATGGTGTTCACTTCGGAACGTGCTTGATCGCGGTCTGCGATTAGGAGCGAGCACGAGGTCTCGTAGATATTCGAGACATGCCGAAGTTCGAAGACTTGGAAGACGATCACCCCCAGCGAAATCAATAAGGCGAGCGAGAGGATAATGATCGGAGTCATCGGAGTTGTTTATTCCTCGCTATACAGGCGCGCCGATAACAGGCGGCGAGTTTAAGTGCGGCCCTGATAGTCATCGCAATAATGAAGGCGAGATGCACCAATCTGGCCTCATCGCCGCCTTCTCAAGCTCCGCCGCTTCTGAAACTTCGCCATCAATTTCTTCTCATTCTCTTTGAACAGCACATGTTCCATAAATATCCGATTGAACATGGCGGCTAAATCCTGCTTGGTCATCACGCGCGCTCCGGCTTCGGTTGCAGCCTGAACCTGGTCTTCCGGAATGTCGCAAAGAATTCCATCCGGCGACATCATGCGAACCGTGTTCTCTTCACCGGAATTGGGAGACGCATTCGCCATCGTATAGCCGAGCAGAAAGGCTCCTGCTACCGCTTCTTCCGGCAACTCCGTCGCTATTCCGGCTGGCGATATAAGCCGCATCATTCCACCTTCTTGCCACCGAAACGAGTCCAGAAGTCGGTTCCGCTCGCCGCTTCAGTGGGCTTGGCGAAGGTCCGTCTTACGCTCTGGAATCTCTCTTCGAGTTGCACGGACTTCGGCTTCACTGGGCTCCCCAGCATGTGTTGAATTCCCATGCGCGCTGAGTCTGCTGGGTCGTCTCCAATCGTGTCCCCTTCGGCATAATCAACTTTAAGAACTGATTCAGTGTCGTCTTCATCGCGAATAAGCGTCGGCAGGCACTCGATCAACCGAGGGCAACTGTCTGAGATTTTCCAGTGATCGGTATCGAGGAGTTGAGCCATTAGACGATAGCCGGACATGCGCGAGCCTGGCGTTGAATCTGCGGGATGTGGCTTCGGGATTCCCGCTCCGAGCGCATCGCTCACGAGCTGCACAATTGACTTCGGATATTTGGGCCTTGATCGCGGACTGAGTTTTCCGGCGTCCCAGGAGAACGGGAAGGACTGCAACGGCCGATAGCCTTCGCCGAATCGCGCCTTCCATTGCGCCTCGCGTGCTGTGATTAACTGTCCCCACTCGATTTCGCCTACGCGGCGATTCCATATTTCGTCATAGGTGATGACGCGGTTGTGCTCGTCTTTCGCGTGCCAGTGCCAGCAGGCTGGATGTTCAAATCCCCAGTCACCCGAGATCCAGCGGGTATGCCAGGGCTTGAGCAGCTTAACGGCATCGGCAGCTTTGAGCACATGACGCGACTCCTCAAACTGCGGGAAATACTGACCGGTGTAAACGTTCCAATCGCCGCGGCCGACCATGCGCGCCATGTCTGGCGGAAGCGTGAGCAGGCGGTCGTGGTAGCCAGCCGGCAGATGTGGGTTGTCGCTCGACTTAGCTTTGACCAACACAAACTGATCTCTGATCGTTTCGAGCTCCGGTGGGAATTTATGGTCATGCCAGTAATTCTTAACCCAGGTGTGGCCGATGCCGCCGGGGTTGGTAGCCCCAAGGAATTTCGGCCGGTCGATACCGGGCCAACGCAGCCGAAAGCGCAACCAGTTAAAAACGCTGAGAGGGTTGAGCGTGACTTCATCAAGAGCGACGGCCGCAAACTCTGCGGACTTGTACTTCTCCATTTTGTCCAGATTGCGCAGCGCGATGACGCCGCCGCCGAACTCCGGGCGCAATTGAAAGTTCCATACTTTTTTGTAAGTGAGACCCCCGAGCCACTTCGGAAACTCATGCTCAATTTTCGAGACCTGGCGGTCCTGAAGGTTGGGATAGTCTTCACAGAACAATCCGGCAACGACATTCCGCAGGCCGAGAACCTTAAAGCACCAAACCAGATAGAGAACCAACCACCAGCGCAGGATGTAGCTCTTGCCGCCGCCAGCTTCGCCACCGAAGAGAACAAAATCATGTTCTGCGATCGCATCGAGAACTTCACGCTGTCGCTCAGTTGGGTTTACCAGCCGTTCGAGGCTTATCCGGGGCGGCTGGCATAAGGATGTCGCCAAAGTCTACGTCCACCGACGATTCGCGGGTGTCGCCGATGAAGACGCCTTGCGCCGGTTTGCCATCGCGCCGATCCGTGAGGTACTGCCGGGTCTCTTTCCTAAGCCGCATGTCTTTCGCGAGCAATGGTTCCCACCAGCCGCAGATTTCACAGTGACAGATCCGGTGCTCGGCGAATTTCTCGCATTCTTCGGGGAGCGGTTGATCGTGGACCTTGATGCATTTGCAGCGGCGACTCCGGTGGTCAACACAAACCTGGCATTTGCACTTGCGTTCATGCTCTGGCGCGCCGTCCATCGCGAGGACTTCGGTCGCGATACCTTTTGTGGCGATCTGTTCAATCCGAGGTTTTTCCCTTCGGCCGGCATTCTCTCGAGCTCCACCCCTAGGCACACTCGAACCCCGTTTGAAAAATGCCCCAGAAATTCAAAGAAATCAAAGAAAACCAACCCCTTTTCAAGACAATCAAACGATCGCACGTAGGCCGTTGTAGCGTTTTCATTAACTTGCAAATTTCAGATTGCATGTCCACGGAGCAGTCAACTCGTTTCAGCTCAAGCAGATGTTTGATTGTTTTTGATTTCCGGTGAGGTTTTTGCCGCTATTCCGCTCGATTTTGCCGCTAAGTCGTTGATAGTGCAATTCGACCGAATTGCACCGAGCGCATTATGCAGCCTGCTCGCGTTTGCGCCTGCGATTGATCGTCCACCTGCTCGGCCCGACCTTCGGGTCAATCTTCGGACCTGGGATACGGCCGGCCGATCGCGCATGGGCCAGCCCCGCCTTGGTGCGCTCGCTTATGTTATTTCGCTCAAGCTCTGCGAAGGCGGCCATGATTCCGAAAATCACTTTGCCCATCGGCGTCGTCAAATCGAAGTTTTCGCTGTAGCTGATGAACGCGACCTTCGCGGCTTTCAAATCCTCGACCAGATTGAGCAGATCGCGCTGCGATCGTCCGAACCGATCTAGCTTCCACACCACGACTGCATCCAGGTCGCGCAGTCCTTTGGTCGCATCCCGCATGAGTTTCTGAAGTTCCGGCCGGCGAGTGTCTTTACCGCTCAATCGATCGACATATTCCGCTATGATCGTGTGATCGTTTTTCTTGCACCATTCGCGCAACTCGCGGAGTTGCACTTCTGGATTCTGCCCTTCATAGCTATGGCTGAGTCCTTTGTGTTGATCGGGAGTTTTTCCGCAGGTCACGCAGTTCTTCGATACGCGAGCGTAGAGGGCTACTAGCATCCGAAAGTTTCCAGCAGATTCAACCGGTAGACCTTCAACTCTTCAGGAAGCATCTTGAAATTGTGGCGCTCGGCAAAGTCACAAGTAGATCGATCGCGGCAGAGAAAATATAGTTCGCCGGCATCTCTGCGATAGGCTTCCCCGACCGCGCGCTCTGCCAATCTCGTAATCGCCGCCGCTGTCTGCCTCTCGGTCAACCCCTGACGAAAGATTAGATTTTCCAGCATCAAGGGCTGCTGCACAGGCAAATAGGCCATGCGCCCGGATTCGCCGATCGCGCACAGCGAGAAAGTGGAGTCATGGTTGAAGATGTCGAGATCCATCAAATCGCCGTCGAGTGTAGCGGGTCGCCAGCGCAACATTTCGTCGCGCTCTTTCTCGCTCGCGATTTTGACGACAATTCGCTCCATGATCTTACCGGCTCGCGCGGACAGTGACGGCGGCGCCGGGAGCAGTGACGCAGAGCACGCGAATAAATCTAGCCTTAGTCAGCAATTCGATTCTCGCGGTCCCGCTGGCGTTCACGTTGGCGGAAGTAATCTGTCCCGGCGTGGCGCCGTTGAAGTTGATGCTAGTGAAATCCTCGCCCGCCGTGTCGCAGATGTCCGAATCCTGAATCTGGAATACCCCTGCGCCAATTCCGCCGGGGCATTCCAGCTGGATGGAGATGTAAGCCGCGCCGTCGGCGTTCGCGGTGTTGGCCTGGACGGCGACTGCGATGCTCGCTTCGCCCGAAGCGGGAATCTCGTTATTGAACAAGAGGGCTGGATTGGCATCTCCCGCCGCGATCATCTGTAACGGGGAATTCGAGGTAGCTTGGGAGTTGTAGGCTGGGGACATAAGGTTTTTGCTTTCTCAGATTAGATCGTGCGAGCGCACGTAGCACTTATCCAGCTTCTCCCGGCCCACGCTGCGCAGATAGCGGGGATTGCAGGTCTCGTTAGAGATGGTCAGGTGCATTCGCAAGGGTTTCCGCCTGGCGCAGCCGCTCGATGCGAGCGCTAGAATTATCAGAGCGACGACTCGCACGACTATTTACCGCCGTCCGACGCACTCTCTGTCGCGCTCCTGACAGCGTTGCAGCCAGTACCCGGCCCGCTCGATCACTACCGGGTCATTGAGCGACAGGCCCTTACTTCTCAACTCATTCAGGAAATTCGCTGCCTCGGCGCGTCTTTGATCCATCAACATGATTTCCCGTGTAAATAGCTCTCTGACTTTCTCCACCGAGAGCACGGCCTGGCTGTGGCATCTCCCGCAGCCGCCGTGTACGTCAAGTTCGCCGACGAAGTAGCAGTTGCCGCATTCGTATTGTTCCGTGGTGTTCATTTCAGATAGCTGAAGGCGTTCGGTACCAGTGGCAGCAGCGCCTCCAATCCTTTCAACGCCAGTCCCGAGATAATAGAGATCAGGGCGACGTTCTTTATTTTGCAGAAACAAAACTTTTTCTTGAGCTCGGCGATTTGAATGTCTTTCTGTCGGATCGCTTTCTCGTTCTCGCGAGTCTTGGCCCAGCCTTCGTTGATCGCGCGCAGCATGTCCTTCGGATTTGGTTCCTGGTATTGCCGGCTGCGATCGATGGCGTCCACTGTGCCGGCGAGAATGGCGATTCCGGGGATAAGCTTTTGATCGGGGATCGTCATCAGTACGCGCTCATGGCCGCGAGCTCCGGGGCAGTGTGGCGCGCGAAGATATTGCGCGATGAAACACTGAGCGTGCGCGTGCTCAATTTGCCGCTTCTCGCTGGGTCGGCTCTTTGTCGGTACAACCCATGCCGATGCAGAAGGCCGCGATCGCCAGCGTGAGGCATTTCGTAGTGGAGTTTGTCGCCGTAATTATTTTGCTTGGCGAAGGGTAAGAGGTTCCCGATCCCAATGGGGCCGTCCCAAACTTTTACGATCTTGTCGGTTTTGTCGAACAGGAACACTTTCCCGTTATCGACGAATTTGCCGAGCTTGGCGGCTTTCAGTTGGTGTAATTCCGCACGCTGGCGGAATTCACGGGGACGTTCAACACAGCGAAGCTGTCCCGTGTAAAAGCAGGGAACTAGATCAGTGGCAGGCATGAATGAAGTTTGGAGGGTATTTCGGGGCGCACTTTTCCCGAGAGACGGGTGTGCTTTAAAAAGCGCCGGGCAGCGACCGGGTATGAGAGGCTCTTGGGGAGAGAGCACTGGAATAAGGGAACCGCTAAATGGAACCGCTAAAGCGATAACTCTATTCGGAACCGGGTAGGGAAGCGAAGTTACGACGGTGTAGGGGCGTTCGGGGTAGGGACGACAGCCAATCTTTGTTTATGTATCTTCTTGATCGGCTAGTTGGCTAGCATCATCAAGCGCGACGCGTATTTCTTCCCAGCCATCAGAGCTGCTATATCCCGTCGAGTCTTGAGCAAGGTTCATGTCGTCTTGTTGGATATCGTTCTTTAGCTTCTTAATTAGAGAGACGATTTCATTCACCCGATTATTAAATTCAGTTTCAGTCATCATTCATTTTTCCTTCTTCTGCTTGCTCCAACGCGCTTGGGCGGCCTTCTTAGCTTTTTTCTTGCGCTGGGCAGGAGTCAGTTTGTTATTTGTGGCGTCCGCTCCACGCCTGCCCAGCTTCGATAGGTAATCGCGGACGGCTTCATCGCTCACAATTTCTTCAAGTTATCACGATGCTCGGCGGATGGGCAAGCGGAAAGTAAGCGTATGCGGGGCTTAAGGTGGAATGCCAGAAAAGCAGCCCCGCATTTAATCGAACCATCTAGGTCGATTCAGAGCCTTTATTATACAGAGGTCAGCAAATACCCCTTGACAATGCTCAGCGGATGAGCATAATATTTCAACTGTAGACGGGCAGACCGGGTGTATCAGCACCCGATCAGCCCTAAACAAATCAAGCCTACAGGAGAGGCTTCAAATGTCTCAGAGCACTC
>QGNH01001472.1_pt3 | contig 12753 bp, 11 predicted proteins | sample 1735481 | NCBI WGS metagenome assembly QGNH01 (sample SAMN09239004, study PRJNA386568) | Viral metagenome, whole genome shotgun sequencing project. | reverse complement strand
GACCCCACCAGCATTCCCACCAGTCGTCGGGCCTAGGGCGCCGTTTCCGCCTGCGATAGTAACTCCACCTCCGCCGCCGGCCACTCCGACCGATGACGGCGCACCTGGACCGCCAGTCACGTTGACAACACCGCCGCCCGCAGAACCGTTGACACCAGTTCCGCCCATTCCGCCATTGATGACTACAGCTCCACCGCCAGCGCCGGTTTGCGCGCCCGTGGTGATTCCAGGGCCGCCAGTACCGCCATTGATGGAAGTGTAGGCGCCATTGCTTGCGCCAGTAGCGTTTCCGGCAGTCAGAACTATATTTCCGCCGAGACCATCTGTAGTTGAATCTCCATTAGCGTTACCGCCCGTAATATTTATAAATCCGCCATTACCACCAGAGCCGACGGAACTTCCAGCGCCGCCTAAAATGTTTATGATGCCAGCTGTTCCACCGACAACCGCTTGAGCAGGAGCACTATTGATGTTTACGTTTCCACCCGTTGGAGCAGTGTTCGTGCTCGGGACTACGCTTAAACTATTTGTTGAATCGACTGTAAAGGTAGTGAGATTAGTCGAAGACTGAGAAATCTGAAACGTCGATGAAGTCGCCGTACTTGAAAGCCTGGCTGATTCGGCCGCAGTTATAGCATTTACTGGTGTGGTGCTAAATGCAATTGCGGTTGGCATTGACGTATCAGTAAAAGTCCCAGTCGCATTAATATTTATAATGCCCGTCGAGGTCGCAGCAAATCCAGTCGTGCCATAACCACGACCAGAGAAAACAGAAAGGTTATTCCCAGTCGTTGCCGCCGTGGGACTTCCCAAGGTGCCGTTAGCATACCGACCACGAAATGGAGACGTCGCGCCGTAAGCAGTCGTCTGAATTGCTTTTGTAGAGCCAGAACTATTCACAACGTCAAGGACCGCAGTCGATGCCGGAATGGTTCCAATACCAAGCGCTAAATTAGTGTCGTCCCAAAAGAACTTTGAGTTGTCTTGAGCAAGCGTTGTGCCGTTTGAAAAAACGACTGAGCCGCTTGTTAAGCTTGGCAAGCTGGACGGCGTAGTCCAAGAAAGATTTGCCGAGCCATCGGTGCTTAGCACTTGTCCACTTGAACCGTCAGCGCGAGGAAGAGCCCACACTGTATTAGTACTAACGTTATTTGGTGCTTCAAATCCCACCAAGTGGTGTGTCCCAGTAGCGTCGTAAAATCCGAGAAAACTTGTAGTCTGCGCAACTGCGCCGTTACCTATGACAACTGCCGCCCCAGGTTGCGGCTCCATAACTATAATTCCGCCCGGAGTAGACACAGTAATATTTGCATTTGAACTCTCCAGATTTAGATTTCCAGTGTTTGCCTGGATGTTCAAAATTCCGGTAGGGCTTTGTACGTTATAAGCCCAAACATTTGACCAGCCGAGCCCGTTGCTTCCTATGTTGAGAGAATTGTCCGCGTTTGGCAGTAGGCTTTGATTAATCGAAGTTGACGCAAGATTACTAAGCGCAGTATTTGCGCCGGGGGTTGGTGTGCCTGTAATTTGAGAATAAGGAAGCGACAACGCTGATAAAGTCGTAATCGTACTATTAGTAGTCGCAATAAGAGAAGTAGAAGCCGAGCCCGGTCCTGCTGCTGATACGTCACCAGTAAGGGCGGTAATATAGCTTCCGGTTGGTTGCTTAGCATTGAGCGCGCTTTGCAAATCTGTCTGATTTGAAAGTGTGCCTGTGATTGAGCCCCATGGAACGCTTGTAAGTGTTGGTTGCCAGCTAGCAGTTGTACCGTCAGTAGATAGAAATTTTCCGGCGTTACCGCCTTGGGAAGGTAATAGTAAATTAAGCGGCGCGGAGCCCGTAGAACAAGAAAGACTGCCCGATGCTCCCTGCACAAAGCCGACACAAGATCCGGCCTTAAGGTAAAGAATAGAAGTCGGTGGGGGAGTGTCCGCAAATATACGTACAGAAAATAAAAGTAAGAACGTAAAAATACGCATTATTTATCCTTTTTTAGCTTCAGCACCAAGGTCAAACATAATGTCCTTACCAAAAACAGTATCGGTAAAAGTCATAAGCCCTTTTACTTGTGCGCTCATAAACGCGGCCACAAATTGTTGCTCTTGCTCTTTAGTAATTAGTCCGCTGAGCACTACCTCAACTCGTCTTTGGTCGTTGTGCTGAGAAATCTTTAGGCCTTCGATTCGTCCTGTGATTTGCATTCGTTCTCCTTTATCTGCTCTGCAACTAAGTGCTTGGTCTTCTCTTCATTTGCTTTCGTTAGAAAAATCAAATCAGGCAGAAGCATTTGCTTTTTATAAATTTCAGCNNGCCTCTTTTGCCGTGACCACCGGAGGAAGACTGTTTAGGCAACACGCTTTGAACTTCTTGCCGCTTAGACACGGGCAAAGCCGGTTCCGCGACAGTTTGCGCAGCGGATTCCACGCGTGACCCTCGGATGGCTTCAAGGCCATTTTGGACTGGAGGGCTAGCGCTTTTTGGCGCTCCCGCCATGATGGGATTAATTTGGTTGGCGGAGCCGAGTCCGTTGTACTGGGTGATAAGGGCTCCGCGTTGTCGCTCAAGCTCTCGGGATTTATCGGCTCTGTCGTTTGCTGCTCGGTCTGCATGGTCTAACTCCTCTTGTTCGTATTCTTTGAGCTTGTTATCAATAGTTCTAACTGAAATACCAAGAGCAGAAGCTGTTTGGGTTTTGTTACCGCTGTAGTAGGCAAGTGCTTTTAGAATCCAGTGACGCTCAATAGTCGCCATGGTTACACCAGCAAGAAACGGTACACTCAAATTAGATTCTAATTTCACAACTTACCCCCGAGTTTTTTAAACAGCCACAATGCAAATGCTACGTTAGTGCGACCCGTAATTCGTTCCGATTTAGATTTAGCTTCTTTATACTTTGGTGAATCTGAAATGTGCGATAGCACCGATAGCCCGCGCGCACGTTCTTCTGAAATCCAAGTATCGCCGCCATCGGCTTCGTAAGAAGCAAGATCAAAACGATCTGAGTTTTTAACCGTTTCTTCTGCCTCGACAGTATACACAGGAATTCCGTTTTCTTTTCTAAAGCCGGTGACCTTGAATTTTTGCCCTCGCGGTAAAAGCATTTCTTTCTCATTACGCGTTTTCTCTCCCGTAGGATCTTTTATTTCAGATACGTCTAGGGCTTTTTGACCGCTTTTTAATTTCATTTCAAACATCACGGCATCTTTGTCAGGATTTTTGGCGTTGCCGCCTTTAGAGGTGAACCCTTTGGCAATGTCTTTATCTGCAGACGTTGACCAATATGTTGAAACATCAAAGCTAGTGCCAACCGCCGATTCTCCCTTAGCGGCCCACTCCGAAGCACCATACATGCCCCTAAATACCGTGGTGTCTTCAGCTAGAGTGCTTTTATCAATAGCGGCATCGATATGAGCAATATCCTTTTTTGCCTTTTCTCGGTCGCCCTCACGAACTAACTTTTCTTTACCCGTGAGCATTTTAGCAATATCAAAATGGCCAAAACCGCCGTATGTAGCTATTGACATATTTTCTTCTTGAGAAGTTTTTTCAGACATTTTTACTTTTACTCCAGCTCCGCCCTTGGGCTCCCCGGACTTTTTTCCTTCGCCAGAGCTACCACCCCCACCTTTGCCAAACTTGCCGTCTTTGGCTCGAGGGTGCTTTGCTTCGTCAAAGTCTTCATTCTTAATTTGCTTATTCTTTGCGGTAGTTTTCTTTTCATCTGTCACGTCGACCTTGCGAGAATCTGATCTGTCGGCACCGGGCTGTTGCCCGTCGTCTGCTTGTTCTTCGGCATCGTCCGCATTGTCCTCATCGACTAAAGCTAAACCTACATCTGTAGTATCTAGCTCAACGTCAAAGAGTTTACCCTTATTACTGGCATCGCGAAACTCAACGTCAGATACAAGGCCCGCTTGTTTAGCTTGCAGTAACCTTGTGAACTTTTGAGTTTTAACGTTTTCTTGATCAACTGCTGATAATTCACGAAGTGGCTTAAACTCAATTTCCAAATCTTCTGGCACGTAGCCAAATAGCTTCATGCACTTGAGCTCAAGCATGGTGATAATATGGTATTTAAGTTTTACCCGCACCTCTGATTCAATCATGGAATTATAGTTCTCCATGTCGTTTTGATCGGTCGCAAAGCCTTTACTCACGCTTGTGCCAAACAGTTTTGTAATTGGCATGCGCATGTCCGCTGCAACCTGCATGCGGATTCCGTCCATTGCTTCAGCAAGACCTGCAAACGATAAATTCTTTTGGACGAAATCATCCTCAGAATCGAGCACAACGGCATTATTGTAGTTCTTCTGCCAATTGAGCATTTGCACAGTTTGCTTAACTTGGTGGCCGGCAGTCGGACTAAGCAGTGTATTTACTAAATTCTTAATTTTGTAAACGTCGATTTTAAATTCGTCTAGCACCTCAAAGCTCAAGTTCGTTGCCTTGAGGTACTGATTAACTGAGCGGATGAGCGTTTCAACAACACTCACGCCCCAACCGCGGAGACGAGGACGAATGAAGCTTGGGGCTTTAAGTCCTTTTAGAAGCATGACCCGAGACTTGTGAATAGGCTCTGCGTAGTAGTCGTAAAACTCAAACTCTTGGGCTTGAATTTGTGGGTCGTAACCCTCGACGTTTTGCTTGTCCAAAAATAATTCCCACATATCAACGTCGCGAAACTCGAGTTCAGTATCTTCCGTGATCGCTTCTATATTTAAAGGCTCTTCCGGATCTTGATCACCAAGCAAGGTTATAATCCCGGCGCCGCCGTACAGTCGTTCCCAAATTGCAGACCATGCGCAAGTTCCTAAGTCATCGTCGCGATCAACCGAAACTTGCAATTGATGAATCTCTTCTTCGCTGATCTGCTTTGATTTAATCATAATGCCGCCGCGAAGACCGTCTTGCACTGGCACTATGCAAATAGTTTGCACTAGCCCAATTTCAACAAACGCCTGCGAGAGTAGCTGTCTAAAATTAGATACAAGGTACCAACGAAGATTTTCAAACATCGTCGTTGAATCTTCAACTGGCTGAATAGAGCCGCCGCCTGGAAAACCGCCAGGGGTGCCTAGTGGGATGTTACCCCCACCAAAGAATCCGGGGTTTTGGTTTTGCATTTTCGAGAGTAGGTCATTAGCCATACTCGGATTAGTGATAAGACTAGATAAAGATTCAGGAGCTTTTTCTGGTGGCGCCCATGCAACCTCTGCTACTTTTTGCATGCCTTTTCCGCTCGGTCTTTTTTTACTCATCTACATTCTCCCCGAATAAGCGTCAGCTAAAGACCTGCCGCCGGTCAATTCATTAAATGCGCCCGAGAATACATCGACGATATCGTCGTGAGCGTATTCCTTATCGTTGTCGCTGAAATTTTCTAACTCTGAAAATAGTGCCTCATTCCACGGCGCACGCAAGATAGAAATATTTCCGGCTTCGCACTGCGCTGACACCGGCTTCGCCCGAGTTACCTTGTCGTGGTTAAGTAAAACTGTGCGAACGTTGTAACCCGCAAGCATCCTTACAAAATATTCAGCTTCTGCAACTCCGGCACTACCTGGATCTTGCTGCGAAACTATTTCTATGCGTCCGCCGTCGTACTGTGCGGTATTACGAATTAAGTTTTCAATACGTCCAGGTGTATCGCGATCAGACCGAAGATCGCCGACAATCCAAGTATTGTTTGCATACTTATAAAGTAGAAGTCCACGAGTCCAGTCTGGGTCAGGATTATGTTCACTTGGCTTTGTGGCCGCGCGGTCCCAGAACCTAACCGCTTGTACCCAACCAGATGGAATTGCTTCCACCATTGGAAACCACTCGCGACGAAATAATGAGCCCGCATTAGCTCTGGCATTCCAATTGCCCTCGAGTAGTCGTGCGCGATCAACGCGCGAAAGCGATTTTAAATTCGCAACGTAGGTTGGATCTTTACTTAGCAGAATTTTGTTATCGTGAACCAAGCTAGGAATAAAAGTAACAGAACGAGGCATGTCGTCTTCAGTGAAGGCTGCCTTCTCGTCAGCCCATACAAAACTATCGTCACGACGAATAAACCAGCGAAGCTTTCCTGCGCGTTCTTTAATAGGATATCCGTCGTCATCAATCCACCAATCTACAAGTTTGCGGACCCATGAGTCGGGGTCCGGATTGCAGGTTGCGCGCATATACCCCGGTACACCAGAGGTGGACCGCAAGCGACTCATCATGTACCAAAACTGCGACTCTTCAAAATGTGTGAGCTCGTCCCAGCAAATAAGTGGGACCTGAGCTCCTTGATAATTAAATACTGTTTCCTTGTTCTCGAGATGAGCAAATTTCACACTTGCTCCACTTGGGAATTCCCACTCAAGGAAAGCTTGCTTGGCGACGGCACCAAGCGAAGAATACATTTCGGCCGACATGTCCCAGAGGCCGCCTGGATTTCTAACTTGCGTTGAATTTCTTCTAAAGACCAATGCCGAAAATTTGGAGTTATTAAAATGCCTGAGGACTTCGAGCAAGAGGGCATAGGATTTACCGCCCCCAGCTCCGCCACCGAAAATTGCGATGTTGGCCCGACTTGCGAGAAATACTTTTTGAGGACCCGCTTGAGGCATGATATTAATTTTCTCACTCACCCTCAAAACCATTCTGGGGCAGCGTAATGATCACTTGCGGACCACCGTCTTTGCCGGTCACTTCCTGCACGTCGGTTAGAAGCTTGAAGTGCTTCGCAAGAATCTCTAGCGATTTAACTTTGTCGTTCATGCGCATACGCGCGGTCGCGGTAAGGTCGGTCATGTCGGCTAGCGCAATTTTACTTAACTCTTCGATAACGCGCTTAGCCGTGATGTCAACTGCAGCATATAGCTTATTAAGCTCTTTGTCGATTGCAGCTCGTATAAGAGGTTTGTGGAGGTTCTCTTTTCCAGAGGCATACGCGGTCTTCTCGGAGTAGCCCGCACGCTTTGCGGCCTCGGTAGCGTTCTTACAAACGACGTATTCTTTAACGAACAGAGTTTGACGTGGATTTAGTGGCATTCCCTATTAGGGTTTGCGCGGGTCTAGAAAATCAAGCAAAAATTACCGAGGCTAGACTTTTTAGTTGACTTGGCTGGTCTAGCTATTTTTGTTGACTAAACGGGAATATCATTGTCAGTCCGACCGTCATACCCATACTCTACCTCGATAACGAATTTTTCTCTCATTCCCCACGACCCAAAATTAACGCCCTCTGGTTGAGTTATGCTTAGTTTCATAATCTGCTGACCATTTGCTCTGGGGGTAAATTGCTCAACCGTCTCTAGAGCCTTCCAAAGTTGTTCAAAAATCTTTTCGTTCATTTCCCCTCCTCTGTGGTGGTTTGATTAGGACTACCGCGTTTCTTTTTCTTGGGTATCGAAACCAACAGGGAGCACGGCGGGCCATCCATGCACGATGAATAGCACTCCTCGCATAAGTCTGGAGAATCAATATCAGGCTGTTGAAGTTCTTTCCACGCCTCTAGTGTCCAATAATAATTATCATCGCTGTGTAAATAGAAATCACTCATGGCTTTTTCTCCTCGAAAGCTGCGCAGCTGAAGGTTTCTGGTTTCTCATCACCGTCGCTAAATGCGAACCATAATTTCTTACAGTTGTTCTCGGCGTAGTCGGGGTCGTTATGTATTGCCTTGTAATAAAATTTACAATTCACACACCGCCGAGCGGCTGACCATTCGCGGAGTTCTTCATTTATGTTACAATGAATTAGTTCAAATGATGAGAACTGCGGCGTACCGTCTGGTAGTGTTTTCATGTGAACCACACCAAATATAGTAAGTAAACACAGACGACAATCAAAGTTCCTATAAGGTTAGTCATTATTATTTTTGAATATATATCGACCATCATTCAAACACCTTGCCGTGAGTGGCGAGGGCTTCATCAAAAATTATTCTGCTAGGTGTTTTCATCGCATAACCATTGACCATGTGAAATACCAAAATCCAACCATTATGCCCGCAAGCATCAGCGCACAGAATATTTCAAAAGCATCCGTTGATTGTTCACGCATCATAAAAGTCTCCAAACCCATATTGTCTTAATCCATACCCCGCGATTAATAAAGCAACTAGTAAAAATTACCTCGATTTTTTGCCTCTTCTTTTGTTTTAGTCGCATGGCATTTAATACACAGCCCCTGAAGCCCACTCGACGAACAAAACATCCGCTCTATAAAACCTTCGCTCTTCAAATTTCCGGCTTGCTCTATATGATCAATTTGAATTTTAGGTACTTTCTGCTTGCATTTTTCGCAGTGAAGAAATCCGTCCGCACCAGTGCACCGCTTAATTACAAGTCCGCGGGAGTGACTGCGATGCCAAACTTGCCGTATGGCCCGGCTCAGACTCACCGACTCTTTAGGGCCTAGTCCGTCGTGCCGTATATCGGTATGCTTCCATTGCCATTCTAAAAATAAAGCTTTGGCCGTTTCAATAGCTTCTTTGCACGCCCGCTTACCCTCCAAATGTTCTTCCAAATCGGCCCATGCCGTAAAATTTGGAAAAGGCCGTGGGTCCCGAGTTCCAAAACGATGAGTTTCCGCGCGTTTTACATCGCCTACAAAATCACCATAAGGGTGGTCTTTATATTTCTTTTGTTTGCCGATTTTTTCTAAAAATTCTCGAAACGTAATCTTAGTCTTTTTTGCCATTTTTATTTCTCCTTAAAATTTGCTTGGGGCAGGGGGTGGGGGCGGACCATAGTTTTTCCTATAGAGGCTATAGGATTTGTATGTACACCTATATTTACTCTATTTTACCCCTTTTTACCCTATTTTGCCCTTATTTATTAACTTATAACCTCTATATAGAGTTAGTATGCCCCCTATGCCCCTATTGGTGACTTTCTCGAATGAAAACTGCCGGGGCAGACCCTATTTTATAGGTGTGCCCCCTTTGCCCCCCTATGCCCCTAAAAAAAATCCATTTCCATATCTTCAAGTTTAGGGGGGTGTGACCCCTGCCCCGTTTTTGGGGTATTTCTAGGTCTTTTCCAATATCTCTGACCATGAACTTTTCGTCGCTCAAAACCCAGATTTCTGAGCACTTGTGCGCCGGTTTGAACGGCATAATTGTTGGCGCTCCACTTGAGCCACGGACCCGAAAAAANNATCAAAATCTAAATCTTCAGACTCAGGCGAGCTCTGGTATTCTACAAAAACTTCACGCATCTGGCTTTCATCGTCATCAATGCGCCTATCTTCTTGTGCTTCATGAGCCTGCTTATTTGCTTCTTCGCCCAACATTAGAACTTCATTTTCGGTTTTATAAATATGATACGCTTCCGCAAATAGCTGATCACGTACCGCGGTTAAGCCCTTCACGTCACACAAGCCAACCTTGACTGGCCAGTATCTGCGATTGCCCGTGGGGTCCTTTAAATACTCCCCTTCATTTACAGTACCGATGAAAACACTTTGCCTAGGTACATCCGACATTAACCGTCCGTAGTGAGGACGCACGGTATCTGTACGTCTTACCAAATAAGCTTTTACCAAGTTATGGTCGGACCGCTTCACATTGGTGAGCTCGCCAAGTTCAATTAACCATTTACCTTGAAGGTTAAGCATGGCGTCTTTGTCTTTAAGGTCTGGCAAATTATCCATAAACCATTTATCGCCTGCGAGTGCGCGGGCAATGCTTGATTTATATTTACCTTGCTTACCTTCTAGAACTAAAACGTAGTCCCATTGGCAGCCAGGCTCAAAAACCCGCTTAACCATAGCTAGCAGAAATTTCCTGCTTACTTCCGACAGGTACGGTTCTTCCGCCTCACCCTGGCAGTAGTCGCGTATCCAAGTTGCGATTCTAGGTTTCCCGTCCCAGGTTAGAGAATCCAGCCACTCGCGCACCGGATGCACTGCCATACGATGCGCCACTAGGGCAGTAGCTTCTAGAATGGCATTGGTCGCGGGCTCTATATTGAATTCGCCGCCGCCAAGCCACCGCTTTACCAGAATCATGTCGATGTCATTTATATAGTCGCCGGCTTTGCCACCCCATGGAGTAGCCATGCCGTAAGCTATGCGCTGAGCAAACAGGTCCTTTTTAAAGGCAACGCCTTCGACACTATGAGTAAAGATCAAATCCAGATTCTTAAGCGTACACTTGGCTTGCCCCTTCGCGGTCTTGTCGAGCTCGTCGTGCCAGCTCATACCCTCTCGTATCTCGGCGTCTTGCCCTTCCCGGGCCTCATCACTCAGCTTGGTATTTGGCACTATCTCGGCAATAGCCGAAAACACCCGGGTGGCATCGCGGCGCTCTAGTACCTCGCGTAGCGTGTACCTATATATGCAAGCGGCAGAACGGGACCGAGACTCCGTTTTTGCATGGTCATAGCCGATCTTACCCATAAAAAGTGTACTATCCGTTAGTACGCTTAAAATCTCATTCTGGTTAAGCCCGGCGCTTAGCAGCCCCTCACAAGCCCGAATAAGAAATGCCGACCTATCTTCAACCCCGGTACCCTCAGTGATCGCAGACCGCAGCTCATCACTTATATCAAGCCAAGCAAGGTCAACTGGCACTACCTTAAAGTCCCGGGCTGTGTCTTTTTGTCCACCAGTCTTTTGGCCGGCTTTACTTTGCGGCTTAACCGCCAAGAAGTCTAAAACGGGCAGAAGCGCCGTATCGGTCAAAGGCTCCTCCCATGTGTACTCTTTGCCGGAATCAGGATGCACACTTGGTGGAAGAACGATTTGCTGTCCTTCTCCCATAATAGAGATTTCCCACGCCGGGCGCCAGCGGTAGCCCGCGGCAACCTCGCTCTGGGTTAAGTTTAGCGTTGAGCTTTTACTGGGGCTAACAGACGGCATAAGAACTTTAACCCGGTCAGTACTTTGACGGGCAAGAAATGGCTTTTGCGGCTCTGTGGTCACGCAGTAATAGTGTCTACTGCCATTTCCTCTGCCCGATATCACCATTGGTAGGTAATACCCATCGCCAATTACCCCCTTGACTGCCGCCATTGCCTCATTCTTATGGTGCTCTTCAGTCGATTTGATATCCAAATCTATGCCCGCAAGATATCCATTTCCGAGTTTTGACGCTACCCCTAGACGGACTCCGACGTTCATACCCGACCTATAGGTTTTTTCGAGCCGAGCCCAAGTCGCGCGCGGGCCCGTCGTCCAGCCGCTCTCAACCGGGCGTTTACTTTTGGGATGTAACCAATGCACCGCCAGGCCTAGCGCGTGAAGACGCCTTGCCTCTTTAAAGACCTCAATTGACATAATATTTCCTCGGGTTAAAAACTATTTTTGTGCGGCAGCGTACCAAGACACGACTTCGTTGAAGTCGACGGAATTACGGCTAAGCTTTTTAATTTTAATAAGCTGTGTCGAGCACGGCATCGTCTCTCTGGTGTACCAGCGACTGATTGTAGACGGATCAACTCTTAATTGCTGAGCTAATTCCTTGCGGTCATTTGATTCTAGCCAGTGTTTGAATCTAACAGTTTTCATGATTTTTCCCCATTGTTGTTTTTTCACGTACTTTTTGTTTGACCACCATCAAACCGTTTGGTCTAACATTGGTCAAGCATAAAAGCAAAACGGAAATAACGCGATGACACTGTCTTTTGATAACAAATTCTTCTGCCTCACCGAGGTGCCAACAAAGGACCTTGCGCATTTACTAAGCAAAGGCTGGGACCTATACTCTGAAAACCCAGACGAGCCTCCTCAATTAATAACTGAAGATTTACAAAAAGCGGCGCAGTTTAGGCAGTACTCTGATGATAGTGCCAGTAAGTTTTTTACTCGTCGCATGATTCAAAAGTTTCCAGCCCCTCTGCGTTCGCTTCCTAGTTTTCTAGATGAGCACCAGAAACAAGGTGTTAATTGGATACTAACCCGTTCTCGCAGTTACCTCAATCACGCGCCGGGCGCGGGTAAAACTTGTGAGGCCATAGTCGCAGCAGCAATTGCAAACGAAAACGCCAAACAAACTCTTTTTATTGTTCCGCCCACACTTACAACCAATTGGGTAAAAGAAATTGAAAAATTCGGCGGGGGCCCGTATTTCTCAACCGTTGCGGTAGTACCCACCACTTATTCCAAAGACAATATGGACTGGAATGCTGACTATATAATATGCCCTGATTCCATGCTAACCAGAGATTGGGTACAGGCAGCCCTTAAACCAAAAGTATTTGGTCTTATCGCGGTCGACGAGGCCCACAGATTTAAAAATCCGCTAGCCGCCCGAACAATTTCCCTCTTTGGCGGCATAGTTAGCACCGGTCGGGGGTTTTCGGGGTTAATTCATAAAACAAAATACATCGTACTACTAAGCGGAACGCCCATGCCTAACCGCCCGCTTGAGCTTTGGGCTCCGCTCTACGCGCTAGCACCAGAATCCATAGACTTTAGATCGCAGATGGATTTTGGTTTTGCCTACTGTGGTCCGCGCATGAATGATTTCGGCCGCTGGGAATTTAGCGGGTCAAGTAACGAAGAGGACTTGCGCTGTCGTATCCATGAAAACTTCATGCACACTGTAACCGAGGACGCGCTTGGCCTAATTCCTAGGACCAGATCCATGGTGTTTATGAACACGATTAAACGGCCAAAGACGATGCTTGAATGGGAGCAAAAGAATTTAAGCAAGATAAAAGACCTGCGACTATCAGAAGACGACTCGCAAGGAAAGATCGCTTTACTCAGGAAAGAAATCGGCAAATCTAAAGTGCCGTGGGTTGTAAAATACGTGCGAGACATTATGG
>QGNH01001717.1_pt1 | contig 12770 bp, 15 predicted proteins | sample 1735481 | NCBI WGS metagenome assembly QGNH01 (sample SAMN09239004, study PRJNA386568) | Viral metagenome, whole genome shotgun sequencing project. | reverse complement strand
AACACTGAGTCTTTCGCCGGGCTTCATAACGAAGGCAAGCGCTTACTGATCCTCTTCGATGAAGCATCGACCATCCCAGACAGTATTTGGGAGGTAACCACTGGCGCACTTACAGACACCAATACGGAGATCATTTGGGCTGTATTCGGAAACCCTACCCGTAACACTGGGATGTTCCGCGAATGCATCACTGGTCGTTTCAAGCATAGATGGATGCACAGGCAGATTGATAGTAGGACCAGTCGAATTGCCAATAAAGTCTTCATCAACGAACTAATAGAGGACTACGGCATAGACAGCGACATAGTCAAAGTCCGAGTCCGCGGCATGTTCCCTTCCATGTCTGCCCGGCAGTTCTTCTCAGTAGAAGATGTCGACGGCGCCTTTGGTAAGGAACTACGCAAGGACCAATACGACTTCGCGCCTGTTATTATTACTGTTGACCCAGCGTTCGAAGGTGACGACGTACTGGAGATTGGGCGCCGGCAAGGACTGACATTCAAGATCCTCCGTAGCGTACCGAAGAACGACAACGACATCCAAATCGCCCAGATTATCGCAGGCATCGAAGATGATGAGAAGGCAGACGCAGTATTTGTTGATGGTGGCTTTGGAACCGGCATCATCTCAGCTGGCCGCACCTGGGGCAGACACTGGCAAATCGTCTGGTTCTCGGGAGCAGGTTCCAAGCCCGGCTTCCTAAACAAGCGCGCGGAGATGGCTAATGACGCGAAGCAGTGGCTGAAGGACGGCGGGTCGTTACCTGAAGACCACGAGCTGCGAGAAGACATCCTCTGCCCGGAAGTCGTCAGCCGCACAGACGGTAAAGTGCAGCTTGAGTCTAAGAAGGAGATTAAGAAAAGACTGGGCAGGTCGCCGGGGAAGCTTGACGCCTGGCTCCTGTCCTTCGCCTTCCCAGTATACAAACAACTAGAAGGTACTGGCCCACTCGGGAAGAAGGGTGAGCAAACACTCAGGGACTATGACCCATACGCAGGGGAGGATTAACAATGTGCTTTGGTGGAAGCCCCCAAGCAATACCACTACCAGCGCCCGCGCCACAAGCCGCACAAGGCGACGCCGTAAGTTCGGAGATGGCAGCCATGCAACGCCAGCGCGCAGCTGCTAGTAACACAACGCTCACTAGCTCGCAGGGTGTTCAATCTACTGCGATGATGTACCCACAAACTGGAAAGTCCTTAATCGGAGCGTAACGCATGTCCGAAGAGAGCCAAGACAAAACAGAGAACTATCGTCTTCGAAACCACTTCGAGCAGCGCTATTACTCTATGGACAACGAGCGCCAGTCGTTCCTCCCACTCTGGCAAGACATCTCCGATCATGTTAGGCCTAATGCAGTTCGTATCAACACAACTATCAAGTACGACAAAGGGCGCCGGGCAGATCGTTGTATCATCGACCCGACTGCAACCCTCGCCAGCAGAACCCTTCGCAGTGGACTGATGGCAGGCCTAACCAGCCCGGCCCGTCCGTGGTTCAAGGTCAACACCCCCCACACTGACCTCAACGCATTCGCCCCGGTCAAGGCCTGGCTCTACAACGTAGAAGTTCTAATGCACGAAGCATTCGCTAAGTCAAACCTTTACCAAATCCTCCCGCTCGTCTATGGTGACTGCGGTGACTTCGCGACCTCCTGCATGTCGTGCCTTGAAGATGATAAGACGATCCTTCGCTTCAGTCACTTTATGCCGGGTCAATACTTCATCGCAGTAAACAATCACAACCGCTGCGACAGCATGTACCGCCGCTTCCCAATGACTGTGCGCCAACTAGTGCAGCAGTTCGGTATGGAGAATGTTTCCCCTACCGTAAAGAGCATGTACGACTCTCAGCAGTACGAAATGGAAATCGAAGTATGCCAAGCAATCGAACCTAACGACAGTCGCGACTGCGCCAGCTTCTCCAACGCAGACAAACCATTTCGCTCCGTCTGGTTTGAGTGGGGCGAAGACTGGGGCAAGTTCCTCCGCAAGAGTGGCTTCGACGAGTTCCCGATCATGGCCCCTCGCTGGGACCTCTACGACGAAAGCTGCTACGGCACCAGCAGCCCTGGCATCGACTGCCTTGGCTCCAACCGCGCCTTGCAGCTCGCAGACAAAAGAGAAACACAAGCCGTCGACTGGTACGTGCGTCCGCACTACTTGGTTGACAGCAGTCTCCGCAACCAGTTCAAGGGTATGCTTCCCGGAGGGGAAACGTATATAGACAACCTGGCCGCATCCGCCCATGCTGGCGCCAGACCTGTCCGTGAAGTAAACCCTTCTATTAAAGAAATCGACTTGAAGATACAGCGCTATCAAGGCTTCATCAAACGCTGTTACTTCGAAGACGTTATGCAGACTTTGATCCAGGGTGAGACGTCTGACCGTAAGACGGCGAGGGAAGTAGAAGAGTATCACGCGGAGAAAGTACTGATCCTTGGGCCGGTCATGGAGCGCTTCAACGACGAGCTGTTTGATCCGCTCATCGAGAGGGCGTTTGGTATCCTCAGCAGGAAGGGCTTCTTCCCAACGCCCCCCAAAGAACTCCATGGCCACGACCTCAAGGTTGAGTACACCTCAATCCTTGCACAAGCCCAAAAGCTTCTTGGTACCACCAACATCCAGGCTGTCTACGGCTTCACTGCACAACTAGCTCAGATGGACCCGAAGGTTGCTGACAAGTTCAACGGTGACGAAGCAGTCGATACCTTCGCCAGTATGCACGGTATCAACCCGAATATCATCAGAGGGAAAGAAGAGGTCGGGAAGCTTAGAGAACTCCGCGCTAAACAACAACAAGCCGCTCAGATCGCGCAGATGGCCAAGCCTATGAAGGAGATGGCACAGGCTGGAAAGGCGATGGGCGAGACTGACGGCGACAACCTCAAGCAGATGATGAGCGGAATGACTGGGCAGTAGCGCGGGTCAGAAATGTAAAACTTCTACATTTATAACTGAGTGTGTACTATGGCAGAGTGGCACACACACAGACTTCATAACCCGCCGAGACGAGGATGATCTTCGCAGCATCCTGAAGACCACCTACGGCCAGCGGTTTGTGTCCCGGGTACTGATAAGTTGCGGGGTCCACAAAGCCCCGGTCGCTCTGGAAAGCGAAAAACTAACCTACATGTACATCGGGATGCAGCAAGTCGGTAATGCCTTACTAAAGGAAGTAATCCGAATCAAACCTGAAGTCTACGCACTGATGTGCAAACTAAACCAGGAGGACGAAGATGCCAGACGAAACGAGCTCGACCAGCAGCACGGAGACGACTACTAACACTGCGCCGGCAGACACCACCAGCGCTACTACTACTACTGACGACCTCACAGCACTGTTTACGCCCGAAGACATCAGTGCACGCAAAGAGTCAGTAGCGTCTGCTGCAGCTGAAACTGAGCGCCGGGCAGGTCTCACTGACGAGCAGCGTGCAGCCGAAGACACTGCCAAAGCTGCCGACGACGCCCTCAACAAAGTCCCGGAAGAGTACACCTTCAGCGTCCCCGAAGGAGGTCAACTCGACACCGAACTCATGGCGAAGGTTGTGCCCGTCTTCAAGGAAGCTGGTCTCACCCAGGCAAAGGCAAACCAACTAACAGAGCTATTCGGGAAAGAAATCCTCCCAACAATTCAGAAACGACAAGAAGCAGCATGGAAGGCAGAAGTTGATGGGTGGGCTGAGGCAACGAAGAAAGATCCTGAAATAGGCGGCACCAAGTTTGAAGCATCCGTAGCAAATGCTGCACGCGCAGTCAACACCATCAATCCCGGCCTAACTGCAGTGCTTGACAAATACGGCCTTGGTAATCACCCAGAGATGATTCGCGCCTTCTCTAAGGTAGCGTCACTCCTGGCTGAGGATACCATAAGCACTCAAAGGAAAAACGAACAGACTGGGAAGACAGTTGCCGAAAGGATGTTCCCCGGTCTTCCACTGAGATAAGGAGACAGTATGAAAAGACTCATCACAGCATTGGCCATAGTAGCACTGGCAGCTACCGCAAACGCGTCTGGCCTCAACCAGATTCCGTTCCCGGTCCTGGGCAGTGCTAACACCAACATCCAGGAGTTCGGTCCCAACGGCGCTAACACTACTAAGCTGACGGTCAGTAACAAGACCATCAACCTGGCGAACTACGTCCTGTTCGATATCGTGGTCCCTGCGTCGCTGACTACTTGCCAGTTGCGCTTGTCTGCAACGGCACCTGTCGGTACCTACGGCACGAACACTGCTACTGTGTTCCTGGCAGGTAATACCTTCCGCCGGTCGGTCAACGCATCCAGTACCTTTGCTAACCTGTCTGGGTGTACCAACGCGTACCTGGAAATTCAGTAACCACTTAATCCGTTGCGGGATAACTACCCGCCATAAGGAGAATAACAGATGGCTATCGACGGAACTGGGGCATACCCCAGCATGATCGACGTAGTATCCACACTTGACCCGTGCGGCAACACCGCTGCGATCATCGAGCTTCTTCAGCAGAAAAACCCCATCCTTAACGACATGCCTTGGGTCGAGGGTAATACCAACCTTGGTCACCAGGTCAACGTGCGTACCGGCCTCCCGTCCGCAACCTGGACGAGCTGGTACCAAGGCGTTCCAGCAACCAAGTCCACCTACGCCAAGGTCATGGAAGCCTGCGCTATGATGGAGCAGCGTACGGAAATTGACAAACGTGCAGCGGACTTCAACGGCAACAGCGCAACCTTTCGCCTGAAAGAAATGCTTGGCTCCATCGAGGCACTGAACCAGGCCCTGTCCACTGCCATCTTCTACGGAGACAGTACGGTGAACCCCACCCAGTTCAACGGCCTCACGCCGCGGTTCAACTCTATGGAGGCCGGCAACGGTGGTAACATCATCGACGCAGGCGGCACCAGCGCAAACCTGACCTCCATCTGGTTCATTGGCTGGTCCGGCATGACTGTCCATGGCATCTTCCCCAAAGGGCAGAAGGGCGGCCTGCAGAGAGAAGACCTCGGAGTCTTTGATGCGTTCGACGCCAGTAGGAATCGCTTCCGTGCAGTTGGCGATCTGCTCCAGTGGAACTGCGGCCTAGCCGTAGAAGACTGGCGCTACATTGTACGTATCGCTAACGTGGACGTCGCAAAGCTGAAGACCCAGCAGGGTCAGGCCGACCTCATCGAGCTCATGACCTTGGCGTTGCACCTTCCGCCTGAAGTAGGTGAGTCGCGCACCGGCCAGTCCCCCAGCACCGCCAACGGCGCAGCCCCGACGCTCATGATGCCGAACCCGGTCTTCTACTGCACGCGTCGCATAGCCGCAGCCCTGGACATCCAGTCCCAGGTGAAGTCCGGCTTCACCCTGAAGAGCGGTTCCGACGTCTTCGGTCGGCCCGTCACCAGCATCCGCGGCGTACCTATTCGGTCCTGTGACGCCCTGAGCGAAACCGAAACTCAGGTAGTCTAACCAACACCTGGAAGGAGATAACAAATGATTCTCGATAACCAGCTTGTCCTCGCCTGGAAGCAGGCAGTGACAGTAGCAGCAGCATCTGCCGCTACCAGCAACACCAACGGCACCTACAATGCAGTCGGTATCATCGACATGTCCAAGGCCCGCAACATCGGAGTTGGGACTACCAAGCTCTACCTGGTAGTGGACTGCACCACTACTATGGCTGATGCTAACAATGACGCCACCCTCACTCCGTCGCTGCGCACCAGCGCTACACAGTCCGGCAGTGCCCTGACCGGCACCATCAATACGCTGATGACTGGCAGTGCCTTCGCAGCGTTGTCTCCTGCTGGCACCAGGCAAGTCTACGTCCTGCCCCCGGCGGCATACCTGGAGTTCATCGACGTCTACTTTACTCCGGCGAATGGTAGCCTGACCGCCGGCTCCTTCAGCGCCTACATCACCACAGACGTTGATCAGCAGACGTACTACGCTGAGGGTTTCAATCCCCAGTAACTTGCAGTACTTACCAGTAGCTGGAGGGAAACTTCCAGCTACTACCTAACTACTGGAGGTTTGCATGCAAAAGTACATAGCACTTCACAACGGTTACTTACCGAAATTCAAGCTCAATGGCGTTGAGACTACTGGCCTCGTAACCAAGGGCGATATAGTGGAGTACGACGGAATCAGACGTGGGTGGCTAAAAGCACTTGATGCGCCAGCAGCCAAGGCTGTAGACGACACCAGTAAGCCGCCCGCAGCACCTGCTGATACCATGACCTTCACTCAGCTCGCGGCTGCTCTCGCACCAGCGGTCAAAGGTAAGTCAAAATGAACACTGTCAACCAGGTAGGTATTTACAACATGGCACTTGGTCAGTGCGGCGTAAGTAGGTTTATCAACTCGGTTACTGACCAGACCTCCGAAGCGAGGACGTGTAACATCTTCTGGGAGAATGTCCGTGACCAGGTACTGGCTCGCATAGACTGGTTGTTTGCTCGCAGGTCTGCCATACTGGAACTAACGACTCTTACGTCAAACGCCTGGAAGTACGTCTACACATACCCAAGCGACTGCCTAGCAGCGCGGGAAGTTGTCTCAGGCCAAGACTTCTTCCTCAAGCGTTACCAGCACGACGTTACATTTGAAACTGCTGAGAATGAAGTTGGTGGGGGTCTTGTTGTATTGACGAACGAAAGAGATGCAGTGCTTGTCTACACTGCTCGTGTCATAACGTACTCACTATGGTCCCCGTCGTTTGTTAACTGCCTGAGTCTGTTGCTAGGTTCCAAGATTGCAGGGCCACTTTCCAGCAACCCGAAGTACGCAGCTGAACTAGGGCGCGCCTACGAAGTGGCACTACACGACGCCGCAGCATCTTCGCTAAACGAGCAGCATGCACGACCAGACGCTGAGAGCGAGCTCATCCTAACTAGAGGTTAACATGCCCCAAGGTATCCCACAAACCAGCTTCACCGCAGGAGAGCTAGCGCCGTCACTCTACGGCCTCCTCGACTTCGACGGATACTACAAAGGTTTACGCACCTGCAGGAATATGATCGTCTCCAAGTACGGTGGTGTAGACAACCGACCTGGGACTATGTTCATCTCATTGGTTGCGGACTCAACTCAGTTCACTCGCATCATCCCATTTCAGTTTAACTCTATTACCAAGCAGACCGCGGTAATAGAACTCGGTAACTACACCATGCGAGTCTTTGTTGCAGGTGTCCTTCAGTTCATCAACGGCGTATCCACAACTGTACTAACAACTCCCTGGCCGTCCAGTGCCCTAGGTGTGCTGAAGTACACCCAGAGTGCAGATGTAGTAACTGTCTGTCATCCTAGTTACCCAGTACAGCAGATCGAGCGGACACAGGCAGCACCGGCATCACCTATAGTCTGGCAGATAGTGCCGTTTCCAAACGTCAACGGTCCGTTCAAGGACATCAACACAAATCCAGCTACAACAATTCAGGCCAGTGACGTCACTGGCAATATTACACTAACGGCATCAGCCGCAGTCTTCACAGCTGATATGGTCGGTCTTGAGTTTTATATAGAGCAATCTCCTGATAATACCACAAACGCCTGGGAGGTTGCTATAGCCACTACTGTAAACAGTATAGTCATCTTTGGTTATAACTACTACCAAGCGTTAGTGGCAGGCACCACTGGAACCATCGGCCCTACAGTAGTTGAAGGCACCTGTCGAGATGGTAACCCCGGCGTCCTGTGGCAGTACCTTCACTCAGGTTTTGGTATAGTTACGATAACAGCGTTCGCCAGCTCAACGTCCGTATCCGCTACAGTCGTGTCGCGATTACCTGACTCAGTAGCAAGTACAGTAGCAGCAGCTGCGATAACAAACGTAGCAACACAGGGTATTTTCTCATCACCAGTTACCGTTGTAACTACACAGTACCCAACGACCTTCGTAACAGGTGATGTTGTCACAATATCAGGTGTTGTAGGTGCAATCGGAGCAAATGGCACGTTTGTCATAGCTGTAATAGATGCACAACACTTTAGTCTCAACGGCTTACATATCGTATCTAGTTATGCGTCTGGGGGATCTGTAACTAAAACCTCCGTCGCTGTGCCTACATACTTCTGGGCACTGCCAGCCTGGGGTGGCGTTGAGGGTTACCCCGGCACGACATCTTACTTCCAGGACCGCCAGCTATTTGGTGGAACCAACGGACAGCCGTCCACAATCTGGATGAGCACTGTCGGTGGGTTCACTGATTTTACAGTGAGCAACCCTGTCCTAGACAGCGACGGCATAACATACAAGGTACTGTCTAACCAGGTCAACACAGTAAAGCACCTCATGGAGCTAACGTACCTCCTGCTGTTCACGGCAGGCGGCGTGTACATGGTCCAAGGTGGTCAGACCGGTAACGGAGTTATAACCCCCTCAAACATGAGCATCAACTTCCAGGGCGCCAGCGCCTGTGGTGACGTTGCTCCACTGCGCATCCACAACTACGCGTTGTTTGTTCAGGAAAAGGGTAACGAGATAAGAACGCTTGGCTACTCCTTTGCTGAGAACGCCTTCGTCGGCCAGGATGTTACAACCCTAAGCAACCACCTCTTCACCTACTGGCAAATAACAGACTGGTGCTATCAGGAGGTGCCTTACTCCTGCATCTGGTCAATAAGAAGTGACGGCACTCTTCTTGGTCTTACATTCAACCCAGAACAGAAGATAGCAGGCTGGCATAGGCACGACACACAAGGTACATTTGAGTCTGTATGCTGCGTAACGGAAGACAACCAAGACATTGTGTACCTCATCGTTAATCGCCCCGGCATCGGTCGCTGCCTTGAAAAGATGATGCCGAGGATGTTCCAAGACCAACGAGATGCTTTCTTCGTCGACAGTGGTTTAACGTACGATGGCAGAAGTACCAACACTCCAGCGTCTGTATTCTCCGGCCTCGACCATCTCGACGGCCAGACAGTGTCAATACTCGCTGACGGTATAGCCTACCCGCAGCAGGTTGTTACCGCGGGTACTATTACAATCCCTAACCCGGCTCTGGTAGCAACTGTAGGCCTGCCGTACACATCGGACTTTGAGACGCTAAGCTTGTCCACGGCCCGGGCTGATATCCGAGACAAGAAGAAAGCAATCAACGCCGTGTCGCTTATCGTAAGTAACTCAAGCGGTTTCCAGGTCGGTCCTGACGCCTGCCATCTTGACTACGCAGTACCTCGTCAAGACGAAAACTGGGACGCCCCCGACAACCTAGCCAGTAAGTTAATTGACACTGCCATAGCTTGCACCTGGACAAAAGACGGGAGAGTTTTTGTTCGCCAGAGCAACCCACTTCCACTTACAATCTTATCCTGCATACCGCAAACTGAAATCGGGGGATTCTAAATGGACACCATACAATTCTGGGACTTAATTAAGCTGGTTATCGTTGCAGCAGTAGCATTTATCCTCGCTAAGTCTGATCGTGACAATAGGGATTTTCAGAAGCAGAACGCAGAATTGTTCAGGGACTTGTATGACAGAGTTCGGAAGGTGGAACTTAAGTGCGCCACGACTCACGGTAGGGTAGGGCGCAGAGAAGGTGATACTGATGACAGCCTCTGATGTGCGTATTGTGCCAGCAGAGTACGAACACATACCTGTAGTTGCGGACAACATCAGGGATGCTGACAGGCAAGAGTTGTTTGACTTCTGTCAGTTATGCCCCACTGAAGCCATTGAGCAGTCGTTCTTCGCAGCGAAAAGGTCCTGGACTGGACTGGTTGACGACATCCCAGTCTGTATGTTCGGCGTCACACAGGGAGAAGGTACTCTCGGCATCCCCTGGCTCGTCACCACAAAAGACATCGAGCAGCACTCCGTGATCTTCCTACGCCGCTGCAAGCCAGTCGTCCATGAGATGACACAAGGCTTCACACGCCTTGAGAACTATGTAGCATCTGGAAACATCCTAGCAATAGCGTGGTTGAAGTGGCTTGGCTTTACCTTCGGCCGAGAAGAAGAGCTTGGACCTTTCAGCAAACCCTTCATCAAGTTCTGGATGCTATCATGAGAGTAGAAGACAAAAAGACAGTTGCGGACCTCCAGCGAGAGACTATACTCACAGTCGATTATGGCTATTACATGGAGATGGCCAGGGCCATGGGTGGTAAGGACGGCTTCCTCCACACACTGTACGGAACCAACTGGCACAGTTACTCCCCAACACCTGACCGCTGCTTCATGGGCTTTGGTATGGAGGGGCTTGAGCACGTTGAGGAGTTTTATGATTACCTCGACCTTGCAACAGTAGTTGCATTCTTCGACGTAGGTGACTATGCCCTACAGCGCAGACTCCGCAGCCAGGGAGTAAAGGTCTTCGGGGCAGCTGGCTCTGAGATCATTGAGCTCGACAGGGTTGCATTCAAAGACGTCCTGACGGATGCTGGCCTCGCAAGCCCACCATTCGAGGTAATCCTCGGCATCGACGCGCTTCGCAAGCACCTTCAGGAGAACAACGACCTCTGGGTTAAGGGTGACTCCAAGTGGCGGGGGCTGAAGGAAACCTGGTACCACGAAGAGTACGAAACCTCCTACAGCACTGTGGATGAGCTAGCCTACAAGCTCGGTTGCTTCCGTAACGCAGTGGACATGCCCAGTCCTCCCGCACGTTGGGTCTGCGAGAGCCCGTGGCCTGGTATTGAAAGCGGGGCAGATTACTTCTACTCCGGCGGGAGGGTGCTCCCCATTGGCACTTACGGCTTCGAGGAGAAGAACGAAGGTTACATCTGCAAGGCCATGCCAGTCGAGTTGATGCCCAAGGCTGTGAGGAACGTGCAGGCTAAGATGGACCCCTTCCACCTTCGCTGCAATACCTCCGGCGGGGCAAGCACAGAAGTAAGAGTGCTCTGCGAGAAGATGTACGGCTTTGATGTTGGTGAAGGGTACTTCCTGGACGCCACCCAGCGTATTGGGAGTCCTCCTGCTGAGATCATTGCCGGGCTGTACAGCAACCTCCCGCACATCGTAAGGGCTTGCGCCTTCGGTGAGATGATTACTCCGGCGCCAGTTGCTAAGTACGCAGCCCAAGTAATACTGAAGTCCGGCCTTGCGCTTGAAGGTAACTGTCCAGTGACTGTTGACCCCGGCTTCGAGAACAGCGTTCGCTTCCGCCGGCAGTGTGTAGTCAACGGTATCATTAACATCATACCCATGAACGAAGATGAGATCATCGGGGCAGCTGTTGGGTACGGCAGGACCAAGGAAGAGGCACAGGACAAGGCGCTGGAAGCAGCTGACCATGTCCACTGTAAGGAGTTGTTTTACAACGCTGCAGTGTTTGAGAACGAGTTGTGTGAGACGTTAGAGATGGCGAAGGAACTAGGCCTGGGGGATTTCTAGGTCAGTAATGTAGAAAATCTACATTCATAACTGGGGGCAACCATGAAGCAGGGATACGAGCAGGCTAAGCGTACCACCGACCAAAGATGCTTCCTTAAAGCCACGAAGTATCTTGCGTCATTAGCTGAGAACACTACATACAGAATAGTGCTCTACGACACTGACCGCGGAGACACCTGTGGAGTAGTAGTCAACAACGGTGAGAGGATTACAGTCTGGAATGCTTTCACAGAGAAGCTTGAGAGTATGAGCCAGAGAGAGTTTGAGCGGAGAGTGCGATGAGATTTGAGTGCTGGCAGACTAAGCAGGCATGGGAAGTTAGAGCTTTTGCTGGTGCCACTGAGATTGCTAGCCTTACACTACTGCCAGTAGTAGGCCACATCTTTGTGCATAATGTTGTGTCAGTGTGGTCGCCAACAACGCTGAAAATGTGCCGGGAAGTTATAGGGTACATTAAGGAGCGTAGTAAAGCACTCGGCTTCACTCACATCATAACTACTAACATTATTAGTACTGACCTTCCTAAACGAGAAAAGTACTGGCGATTAGTAGGGTTTACACTCTTCACAAATATGACCTACAACGGTACTCAATACCGCGTAGCTGCGATGGAGATATAATATGGCAGACTTTGGTATCGGCGAAATAGCAGCACTTGTACTGTCAGCAACTGGTTCCGCAGTCAGCGCCACTGCGGCAATCGGGCAAGGGCAAGCAGCAAAGAGTGCAGCAGATGCTAACGCCAGCGCACAGCGGCAAACAGCCATTAGCGCTGAGAACTCCGCTGCTATCCAAGCCAGTGACAAGCAGCTAGCGACAAGGAAGCTTATCGCAAAGCAGGTAGCATCTGCCGGAGCAGGTGGGATTGACCCCAGCACCGGTACCCCACTAACCATTGAAGGGCAGACAGCGCAGATGGGGGAGCTGGACAGCCTCCGCATCATTAACAATGCGCAGCGGACTGCTTGGGGATACAACACGCAGGCTAACATCGACGAGTTCCAGGGAAGTGCGGCACAGACTGCAGGTATGTTAAATGCCGGCGGGACACTACTTAGTAACGCAGGCAACACTTACTTCAGCGGAGCAAAGGCTGGATTGTGGGGCGGCGCTCCGGCATCAACTCCGGCGGTGAACTAATGCAGATACCTACTTACGACTCAGCCCCTATTGCTCCCAACGTCTTGCCGACGCCACAACGATCTGGTAACAGTCCCGTCGCACAGGCGCTTGGCGGTCTTGGTAATGCTGCATCCTCAGTTGGTAGTGAGGCACTAAGCTATGCAGCTGATCAGCAGTACAAAGCTGACGTTACCAGACACGATGTCGCTACATCGCAGCTTCTTGATCTTGAGGAAACATTAAAGCATGGTACAAATGGTAAAGGTGGCTACGATAATGAGAAGGGCATCTATGATGCTGACGCGTACTTACAGCAGTACACTACTGGCGCAG